>ENA-OSET01001155-OSET01001155.1-sediment-metagenome-genome-assembly--contig:-NODE-1155-length-27914-cov-4.380393_pt1 | contig 27914 bp, 24 predicted proteins | sample MGYA00237882_ERZ534229 | MGnify/ENA primary metagenome ERZ534229 (study PRJEB26408, sample SAMN06266212) | sediment metagenome | isolation source: Hudson Canyon methane seep mesocosm | place... | reverse complement strand
AGGGGTCATCTACAAGACATACGATGATGTTCCCGTTGAGGAACAAGACCCTAATTATGCAGATGCTGACCCGCTAGAGTGGATTTGCGCTGATGGGGATTGCTCGTTTGATGAACAAGATACTCACCAAGTAAGCGGAGAGCGCGACCAGTATCATTTGTATGCTGCGTATGCGTGTCCGTTCGCACATCGACCTCTATTGGCTAGAGCTATTATGGGCTTGGAAGACTTCGTGTCTATTTCGATATGTCATTCGCAAAAGAACAACGATATTGGGTGGCACTTCGAAGGCGATTACAAAGATGATGTGTACGGAAAAAATACACTTGCGGAAGTCATTTTGCACACTAATCCAGACTACACTGGAAAAGTAACTACGCCCATTTTGCTCGACAAAAAGACAAACAAAATTGTGTCGATGGACTCAATGAAGATCACTCGATTGTTCCATGATGTGCTCGCCACTCCCTCTGACGTGGATCTATTCCCGATGAAGACCAGAAAGGATATCGATAAATTAAACGCTATCATTGCTGCCGACGTTAACGCCGGTGTATACAAATGCGCATTCGCCACGTCACAGGATTCCTATTTGTCAGCATTAAGGACTCTCTTTTCGACTCTAGATAAGCTAGAAGAACGCTTAGCTTTGCAACCGGACGACAAGCCTTTTCTCTTTGGGAGCCAGCCTGTGGAGTCGGATCTGTTTCTTTTTCCATCACTTCTTCGCTTCGATGATGTCTACTACACCCTCTCTAAAACAAATATGCGTGCGGCCCGTGAATATCCAGCTTTGACTCGAAGTGCACGAGCCATGCTCGCGATTCCGGGAGTGGCATCTACCATCGACATGCCTAATGCCATGGATCACTACTGGCGCTCGGACTCCTTCGCTGCAATTTGCAACCCATCTAAACTTATCCCTTCCTCTGAACACTGGAAGGTATTTCTTGAAAAAAGCTAAAATTTGTTAATACGCTTGGGGTTAACCTGAGCGTCCGCTTCAAGTTTCTAATCAGGTACTTCAGCACCTAAGAATCGAGTAGTTTCAAAATGACGATCAGTCAAAGTCACATATTCACTAATCAATATATCTACTCTACCTTTAAATAATTTTTGGTAAAGGGGCTGCTTTAACTCCAAAGCCTTAATTCTACGAACAAACAGAATCATGAGAATTAGGCAAAGTTTGCACGACCTTCTGTGTCTCGAAATGACACTTTACCAACTAAATTTTTGCTTGGTGTTTGTACGCTCTAGTCGAAACCTATATTTCAATAGGTCAGATTGAGTACTGACTTTTACAATTCAGGTTGATACACCTGAATTTAGCTTGAGTGATACCGCGTCAATTAGTTCAATTGATACTAACCACTGTACTGTAAAAAACTAGAGCCTCCTAACCAGCTAAATTGTGGAATAATCAGCGCCCACATATTTGCTCGGTAACCATACCTGCATGTCTTTGCTTTCTACCACTAACACCATTGTGGTCATACTAAAAGCAAATAACGATTTGGAGCGCATGGGTGATTTCGCGGTAAACGTCGCCACAACATTTTCTATTTTTTATACACAACCAACCTTAAGTTGTGGCTTAATAGGTATCGACCAACAAAAATAACGAAACGCCCTAAAGGTATCTAGAAATGGACTCGCTCAATTTCCCTATCGTAGACCCTCATATTCACCAATGGGACCCGTTAAATACACCGCATGCAGCTGCATTCTTGGTTAAGGTCTTTGGTCGATACCCCACCTTGATGGACAAAATGGTGAGGTTACTCAAACCTAAACCCGTTATTGAATTCTTGGGACTCACTGACTATGGTCTAGCACCCTATCTTCCCGCCGACTTTAAAAAAGACTGTGGTCCTTACACTGTCGAGAGTGCAGTACATATCGAGGCTGGTTGGCATGAACATGAAGGCTTGGGTGTTGTAAACGAAACCAAGTGGGTGAATCAACTTCCGTTTGCTGAACAAGGCATCAAGCTAAGTACTATTGTCGGAACAGCAGACCCTAGGAGTAAGCAATTCCCGGATATTTTAGCCGCGCATCAGGCGAGTAGTCCTCAGTTTAGTGGAATAAGAAAGATGGCGAGTTTTCATGATGATAAAGGCATCTATCGTTGGGCAGATCAGCCTGCCCTGTATACCGACAAGAAATTCCTAACGGGCTTTGAGCACTTGGCCAAAACTAGCCTGACATTTGATGCTTGGACTTATTCTACCCAAATCAACGAAGTATCTACCTTAGCTAAGGCATTCCCTGAAACCCCAATTGTCATTGATCACTTAGCGACGCCGGCAGGGCTATTTGGCCCCGTAGGGCGAAGAACCGGCAAGACAGAAAATGAGAGAGCTGGCATTTTTTCACGGTGGAAAGATGACATTGCCCACCTGGCAGAATGCCCAAACGTTCATGCAAAAATATCAGGGTTGATGATGCCCGTATTGGGCCACTCTTTTCATAAGACCAGGCAATTAGCCACTGCAGACAACATGGTCACCTTGCTATCACCGATGGTAGATCATGCAATGAACGTCTTTGGACATGAACGCATTATTTACGCCTCTAACTTTCCAATGGACAAAGTAAGTGCTCGCCTTACAGACATTATTGAAGCCTATATCAAGATGATCAACCCATATGGGGATGTAGCGCTAGAATCGGTATTCCGAGGAAACGCGAAAAAATTCTATAGAATTTAAACGAAGTTAAAATAGTACTGTAGTAGTCTGGTAGAACGGGGCTCGATGACACACATAGATTCACGTAATACTTCTTAGTTTAGGAGAAAATATTCTCAACCTTACACAAACTCAGGTATTCAATCGCTGTCTGTATTGATCGGGAGTCAGACGAAACCAACGCTTAAATGCACGCCGAAAGTTTGCGCTGTCGTGATAGTTAAGTAACGCAGCAATTGCCTCTACCGACATAATGCTGTCTCGTAAATAACCACTTGCTTGCTGGGATAAGATCTCATCCCGAATTTGTCGAAAGCCGCTTCCTTCTGCCTTAAGTCTTCGAGCCAAAGTACGCTTGCTGACAAACAGTGCTGCCGCTGCCTCCTCTTCGCTCAATACCCCAGGTGGATGAGATAGCATCATTTTCTGAATTTGATATTCGCATGACCCCTTTTTCGAGTTAAGCTGGGCCAGAACCTTGTCGCATTGTTGCAGTGCTAACAAGTAGTTCTCGTGGTTTGCCGAGACATTCGGCGTTTGACACAGTTGCATCGGTATTCTTACCATCACTTGTGCCGAGCCAAACGATACGGCACCAGGAATGCTATCTGTATATCGTTGACTATAGTGTGGTTCATCATGGGAAAAACTGGATATCGCTTCGTCCAGTGGTCGCCCTATAATGACCTCTGCGCACTGGAAAAAGATAATCGCAGATGCTTCACACAAACAACGCCTAATATCTGAATCTACTTCCAAGTCTATATAATATCGGCACTCTAACCACTCGTCTTCAAGTACTAGTTCCAAACGCGAGAAGTTCATGCGTGTTGGTAGGTAGGTTTGAATTCCTTTTAAGGCCATTAACAAGTTTGGGCTACTGTTAGCCAGAAAAAGCATCGCACCATGAGTCGAAGGGGTTAGACGGTTACCTAGCTGAAGACCAAAAGCTTCATCGTCAGACATTTTCAAACAGTTGTGCAATATCTGTATTTGTTGCTGGGCAGTCAGCATTAAATCTTCTTGCATAAACTGCTCTACAGTCAGAGCAGTCAATGCTAGTAACCTTGGTAATTCACGAACTTGAAGCCCCAACACTCGCGCCATCAAACGTGAATAGTTAGACGGTATACAAGCGATATTGGACATCGTTTCTTGTGTTGCTAACGCATCATCACTCAAAAGATTTTCCCTCGTTATAGGTATTTCAAACACCCTGCTTCAAAAAGAGTCTGCCAGATAAGTTTCATTCAACAACGCAGCCTTGTCAATAAATGACTCCCTTCTGGCAAAATATGACTCCATAATGTCAAGAAATGACCTCTTAATAGACCAAGTACAGCCGTAATCTAAGCTACGTGACTTGCATACATACTTCGCACCCAAGAGGCCAACCTCGCGTGCGAAAGTTCGGTTAATAGAATTGACGAGAGGTAATTATGGGTAGCATTACATTTGTTGAACATGACGGCACACAACATAAGATAAACATTGAAGAGGGTAAGTCTTTAATGGAAACCGCCATGGATAGTGGCATACCCGGCATCGATGCCGATTGTGGTGGAGCCTGTGCTTGCGGAACCTGTCATGTCATCGTTGATAGTACCTGGATACAAAAGACAGGTAGTGCCACTGAAGATGAAAACCAAATGCTCGATATGAACCCAGAAAAAGCCGATACCTCACGCCTATCATGCCAAATACCAATAACGGAAAACATGGATGGGCTCCTCGTTCGCCTACCTGAATTTCAAATGTAACGTTGAAGAACGTCACAACATCACCGCAATTAATCGCCAAAAGCACAATACTTGCAAAGATTGAGAAACGATATGAAATTTATCTCACCGGTCATCGAAAAAAGCGCAGCATTAATTCCAATACACCTACAAATTAAAGGTGCTCACTTATTCCAGAAAGCAAAAAATGGAATACGGAAAGGCGCCCCTGTACCAGTTTTTGACGAGACCCTAATACCTGATGTATCGACTCTAACAATCGAAGACATTGACGTTAGTAATCCGTTCCTTTTTAGGCAAGGTCAATGGCAATCTTACTTTAAACGATTACGTGATGAATGCCCTGTGCACTACCAACAGAACAGCCCCTTTGGTGCTTTTTGGTCGATCACACGTTATGAAGACATTATGTTTGTAGATAAGCACCACGAACTTTTCTCAGCAGAACCCATTATCTCAATTGGCGGGCAACCCGAAGGGCTCGCGATCGAAACCTTCATTGCAATGGACCCTCCTAAACATGATGTACAAAGACAAGCGGTACAAGCCGTTGTTGCACCAAAAAACCTAAAAGAAATGGAGAGTTTGATTCGAAGTCGAGCGGAGGATGTTCTTGATAATCTCCCAATAGGAGAACCGTTTGACTGGGTAGAAAAAGTGTCTGTCGAGTTAACATCTAGAATGCTGGCAACTTTGTTCGATTTCCCATATGAAGAGCGTCACAATCTCGCCTACTGGTCAGATGTCGCTGCAAGTAGTCCTGAAGCCACTGGTGGCACAGGATCAACTAACGAAGCATTCACTGTCGCTGCCGAAGTCGCAAAGAAATTTTCATTACTATGGCGAGAAAAAGAAGCTAAAAAAGCGGCAGGTGAAGACATGGGGTTTGACTTGATCAGCCTACTGCTCGCCAATGAAAATACCAAAGACATGATCAATCGGCCCATGGAATTTTTGGGCAATATCGTACTGTTATTAGTCGGGGGAAACGACACCACTCGTAACTCTATGAGCGGCGGCGTCCATGCTTTAAATCAGTTTCCTGACGAATTTATTAAGCTTAAGAACGACCCAAGTTTGATTCCTAATATGGTGTCCGAGATTATTCGCTGGCAAACACCACTGGCATACATGCGCAGAGTCGCCAAAGAAGATGTTGAACTGAACGGAAAAACGATTAAGAAGGGCGATAAAGTCGTGATGTGGTATGTGTCAGGCAATCGTGATGAACGGATGATCGATCAACCAGACCAATTTATGATTGATCGAAAAAATGCCAGAAATCATCTTTCCTTTGGCTTTGGTGTTCATCGCTGCATGGGCAACCGTTTGGCCGAAATGCAATTACGCATTCTTTGGGAAGAAATACTAAAACGTTTTGACAATATTGAAGTTGTCGATAACCCTGAATATGTACAATCAAATTTCGTAAAAGGGTATACCAAACTCATGGTTAACATCACTGCGAAAATATCATGACAAAAAAGTGCATCATAATTGGAGCTAGTCATGCAGCGGCACAGTTAGCGCCAGCTCTTCGGCAAGAAGGGTGGGAAGGTGAAATTCTTGTTATAGGCGATGAGCCCCAGCTACCCTACCATCGCCCGCCTCTTTCAAAATCTGTTTTATCTGGCGACAAGACCACAGATAGTTTATCGATTCGTCCCGCGGCGTTCTATGAAAAAAACGACATTCAATTTCGCCATGGCCGCGTTAGTCGCATCGATAGAGACGCTAAAAGCATCTCTCTTAGAGGTGGCGAAAAATTAGATTATGACAAACTTGCTCTTTGTATGGGGGCGCGCGTTAGAAAAGTCCCGCTGCAAGGCGCTGAGCTACAAGGCGTTCATTACCTGCGCAACATAGCTGACGTTGAGAGCATCCAGAATCGCGTCGAAAAAGATAAAAATGTCGTCATCATTGGCGGCGGCTATATTGGTCTAGAAACCGCAGCGGCCCTACGGAAACAAGGAATGAATGTCGTTGTGCTTGAAATGGCTCCACGCATTCTGCAGCGCGTCGCTGCTCCTGAAATTTCCGATTTTTACACTCGCATCCACACCGAAGAAGTCGTAAATATTCAAACCAATGTCACTATAAAATCTATAGTCGGTAAGACCCGAGTGGAGAAAGTCATTTGTACAAACGGAAAAGAATTCGCTGCAGATTTGGTAATTATTGGTGTCGGGGTTTTACCCAATACTGAACTCGCCCAAGAGGCCGGCATCAAAGTCGAAAACGGAATCATTGTAGATGAGTCATGCCGTACAAACGACCCCGATATCGTCGCGGCGGGTGATTGCTGTAATCACTTCAATAAACGCTATCAGCGACGCATTCGTTTAGAGTCAGTACCTAATGCTAGCGAGCAGGGTAAGACGGCGGCCGCTACAATTTGCGGCGTGCAAAAGGAATACAATGCCTTGCCTTGGTTTTGGTCTGACCAGTATGACCTGAAACTACAAATCGCGGGTTTGAGCCAAGGTTATGACCAAGTAGTAATTCGTGGAGGAATACTGACAGGTCGCAGCTTCGCCGCTTTCTATTTTTTAGAGGGCCAATTGATTTCAGCTGAATGTGTTAATCGTCCCAAGGAGTTTATGCTGAGCAAAAAGATAATCGCTGAAAAACTCTACATCAAGCCTGAGCGGCTTTCCGACGAGTCCATTGAGGTAAAAGAGTTGCTAGATTCGGTCATTATTGTTGACTGATTTGTACAAGCCAATTATTCGCGCAAATGCTCTTTACAATAGTCTATGAAGTATCTGATTTTTTGAGGGATATAACTCAAGCCCTGATACATTAGATAAACAGGTAAGGGGTTCAATTTATGCTGTTCCGTAAGGTCTACCAACGTCCCCTTTTCTAGATCTTTTCTTACTGTATGGCGAAATAACACCGCTGCGCCCAAACCTCGTATCGCCATCTGGTAAAGCGCAGTATGATTATTAACCTGATGATGTTCGTCGTGGTCAAATTTGAAATCTGGAAGCTGTTCACGCGCTTTTTGATTCAAGTCAATATGACTTTCAAATACATAGGGCATGTTTACCAGGTCCTCAACCTTCTTGGGCATGCCATACTGCTGAATAATGTCAGGAGCTGCACATATAAGTGGCTGTATGCGGAACAGTTCAATACCTATCATCGACGAGTCGACTGGAGGACCCGTACGAAATGCAAAATCGATATTTTCTTCAGTTAAATTGATGATATCAGCACTGATCTTAATTCTGACTTTTATATCCGGATACGCCTTCACGAAATCACAAATCACGTCATAGACTTTTGAGTCCGACAATATGTCTGGCAAAGTAATATTAATGACCCCACTGGGCTTCGCGCTTACATCCTTTATCTCGCTCTCAGCGTCTTTCATTCGTTGAGATATATCTTTGCAGCGGTCGTAGTAGAGTTTGCCCGCCTCAGTCAGAGACAAAGAACGCGTGGTCCGATTTAGGAGTTGAACCTCGACTTTCTGCTCCAACAGATTCATTTGTTTACTAATAGCAGAAGGTGAACGGTGAAGTTTTTTTGCCGCCGCTGAAAAACTCTTCAGTTCAACGACGGTAACAAAGGTATCGTAGTTATTCATATCATTCGAAGCTTAGATAGTTTATGAGGAAATAAATCAACAAGAATGTTTAGCGTGAGCCTTTTATTCACAACAATGCGGCATCACTTTATACCGTCTCGATGTTTTTTACGAGAAGCTATAGGCCTGTTAGAACTCCGGTTTGAACCCAAGGTATTCCTTTTTCATGAACTTTTAGAGCGCGATCTCAACACAATTGACGATCAAAAGAAATTCTGAAAATGTCAATATCGTACTATGAACAAACTAAACAACCCATTAACTTTTCATCAAAGGGCTCCTGACCCAGATCGCATTTCCCTAATTCTATTCGTATCTACACTTTGAAATTGGAAAGTTTATCTCCCAGCTCATTTGCCATCAACGCCATGCTGCTTGATTCATTTTTAGCCTCATCAGACAAAGTCGATGCATCCCGAGCAAACTCACTTAGCTTGTTTGCATTATTGCTAATTTCACCCGACACCATAGATTGCTCCTCTGCTGCCGCTGCAATCTGTATATTTGTATTTGCCATCAGCGAAATAGTTGCATTAATTTCTTCCAAAGAAGTCAAAGCTTCATTGGAGTGTTCCACCGCTGTTTCAGCTGAGTTCTTCCCGTGCTGCATAATGGTATACGCTTCGTCAGCGCTCGCTTGCAACGCAGACGTCATTTCTTGAATTTCTTCAGTTGATGATTGAGTACGAGACGCCAATGCTCGAACTTCATCGGCAACAACAGCGAAGCCTCGACCCTGTTCGCCCGCTCGCGCAGCTTCAATTGCTGCATTTAGCGCGAGTAAATTTGTCTGCTCCGCGATCCCTCTAATAACGCTCACCACATCATCTATACGAGACGCATCCTGTTTTAACTGGTCTATCGCTGACGCTGATTTTTGCACTTCTTCAGACAAGCTAGAGATGGCTTGTCGAGTTGCATCAACAACATTTTGACCTTGTGTACTTTCATCATCGGCTTTTTGAGCTTGAGTGGCTGCGTTGCTCGCATTTTCTGCAACTTCGTGAACAGATGCCGACATTTGATTAATAGAGGTCGCAATCATTTCTGTTTCACCCATCGTCCCTTCGACCACAGAATGATTTTTTTCTGACGCTTCATTTAGGTTATTCGCATGAAGCGTAAACTGCTCGCCCAATGAAATAATTTGCCCAAGTAGGGACCTCAAACTCTCAATAAAGAGATTCACTGAATCTCCTAACTGGCCAACTTCGTCTTCGGAGCGTACGTGTACTTTGCGTGTTAAATCTCCACCGCCTCCCGCCAGTTCATTAATACGAACGGTCATTTCTAGTAAAGGCGCGGTAATAAACTTGGGAAAAAGCAATGAGATAGCTACCACAACGACTAACGAAAACAAAAGTAGAACTAAGATCGTCGTAACGGCGCCCGTAACAAAACTAGAGGCATCTTTAGACGAGTTGGCCGCAATAAGCTCTGCATGCTCGACCATCGAATCGATTTCAGATCGCATCTTATTGAACATTTTAGAAGACGACCCAAAACTCAGCTCAATTGCTGTTCTTCGGCCAGCACGAGTATCAGACTCTCGTTCACTACGTATTTTCGTCGTAAGTTGTTCCCACTGATTGCGATATTTCTCATAATCGCTGAACATGCTATCCAGAGTTTCATCCTGTAATAGCGTGTGAAAATTTTCAGCCCGCTCACGAGCTTGCTGAATATTCTCTTTATGAGAATCAGCGAGACCTATGAATTCGTCTGAGCCAGGCTTCGAAAAGATCATGCTACGTTCTGCAACAAGTGCTTGATACAAATCTCTATCAGCTTGCAGTAGAGCATCAACCGCTTGAAGAATTACATTACCCTTCTTTACATCGCCTTCAATTATCGAAAGCCGTTGTATACAAACAACGGCAAGCATAATTATTAGCACCGCCAGAATTGCGTTAGAAGCCAACAATTTTGTACTTATATTTAAATTCTTAAACCACGCCATAAAAAACTCCAAGGGATAGTTTGTATGTTGAGATAACTAGCACACTCACTGCCTATGACGTGCAAGAAACTTCGAAGATATTTACTTACCTTCTAAATCATCTAAGTTAACGCCAATAGTGATCGCCCCAATAGCCTTACCGCCTTCCATTACAGGGATGGAAATTTGGACCAGATAATCTTGTGCACTCTCGTCAAATTCAACTTCGCCAATATGCACCGCTCCCGCACCACCTTTGAACGACTCTTGCCATTTGGCCTCATCACCTTGCCAGTAATCAGACGTCTTGTTAGTCATAGCAACATTCGCGCCTTGATTGTCCATCAAGAAAAGCTCGAACAAATAAGGTTGGCTTTTTTCAAATTCACCAAGTTTCTGTCCAGCCGTGCCGCTAAGCATCGCTTTCATTTCATCATCAAGCCCTTCAACCTTACGCCATTCTGCATCACGCTTTTTAATTGCATCAAGGCTTATACCTTTGGCATTCTGCTCTTTTACGGCATCGATCAAAACTGGGTCTAATCCCCACGCTTTCAGGCCGGGCGTAATTTCATGAATTTTTGCTGGTAAAGCTTCAGCTAGCACGACACTGCTAAAGCTTACGAAAAATGTTGCTGTCATCAAAAAAGATTTGGCTAAGGACGTGTAATTTTTCATTATTGTTACCTTTCGTTTATTTTGGATCATTACCACCATGTTTCATTCTAGATCAAAACGGGGAAATTGCAGGGTATTGAAAGGGTAGAACGATGGGAATGACCGCATTTTGAATTATGAGGTCTATATAGCCCCAAACTCTACAATAGACGTGAATAATTAGGTAAACCACAAAGAGTGAGACATGCGCCCTTGACCATAATTCCCGTTAAATAATAACCTTACATCCTCTAAAATAAGTAAAGGTTTAAGGTCAGTCACCATACAAGAATTTTCAGTTGTAAATAATGTCATTTCTATAAGTATTTTCATTATTGCTCGTTGAGAGCTCAATTATTTACGTGTTATCAAAATAAATCAAAATGAGTTAATTTCATGGTAGAGAAATTGTTACCCCCCAAGCTGGCTACTGCAATACAAATATTAATAGTGACACTTATCAGCTTAATACTGAGTGCATGTGGAAGCTCTTCATCTGATGAATCTGAGAACGAAGTAGATGATGTAGTTAAGGATTCTGAAACTGTCGAGACACCTGTTTCTCCGCTTATTGGCACTTGGGAGCTTGATGACCTAGAAAGCGAAGACGGTTCTTTTTATGCTGTAATTCTGGACAACACAAATTTATTGCTTTATCGCACTGGTGGCGAATTCGAAAATTGCTTTGATAAGCAAGATGCCACTGACTTTGAATACCTCCGTGGAGGCTCGTACATTAGATTAAGCGACGATGAAGATGATGACGAAGTTTATAATATTGATATCACCCTAACCGGCACTAATTCTGTCACATATTTTTCTGGCTATGAAAGTGAAAACAGTACCATCATCGGCACCCGTCTAAACGTTAACGAATCTTTTTTTACGCCGCTATGTGAAAAAGAAATACCCATACCGATAGAACCTGTTGTCGATCGAGCCTCCCCTGTATTTAACCCTATCATCTCTGCTTTGCCGATCCCTATTGATTTAATTTATGACGGTTTAACAGGTGATGGCACTTTCAAAATTACTGATACTGCGCCTCCGATCACCACAGCACTTAATCTATTAAGCGGTGCTTCAACGGTGGCGCCAATTGATATTCGAATGAGCGAATTAATCGATGGGACATCAATAAACGGCGATCCTTTGGTAGATGGTGAATATCCCAACCCTTTACAAAACGTGTTCTTAATCGAACTAGAGTACGCGAGTGGGAGTCCACTTGAAGGTTTAACAATTCAAGAACCACCAACGCTAGTACCGCCAACAGGAAATAATTACGAAGCCATTGAAATCATACTTGATGGAACTTCTTATATACGGATCAACCCGATCAAACCCTTAAAACCCAACACGCGCTATGTTGTAGTGGTTACGGATGAAGTAAAAGATCTTAATGGTGAAAATATTGCGGCTTCCGTCTCATACCAGAATTTAACAGACCTAAACGAGCCTTTGTTATCGAATGCACTACTCCCAATACGGTCAATAATTAACGGACTATGGGAACCTATAGCAGTTAATTACTTTTCCAATGCAACCAATATAAGCAGGTCTGTTTTTCCTGAATCCGAGTACCCTTATTTAGATTCAGACAATATTGCTCTGTCATATAGCTTTACGACGTCGGGCGATGAAAAAGTACTAAATTACATTGCAGATCCTGCTCAATGGTTTGATGATCAATTCACTACGATTATTGGCGTTCAAGCAGCGACCAAGGTCGTCACAGAACACCTTGACCTAAACCTAGATGGAACTGTTGATTACACCGATATTAGCTTGGCCGTTGCTAGCTCATTGGCTGCTTTTCCGGCAATGGCGTTGGAGCCAAATGATTCGAGCATGGCTGATATGTTCGCCCCGCTCGAATCGGCGTTCAACTTGGTAGGGTGCCAAGGCACTACCTATGGGCCAAGTTATATAACATGCCTCAGTAAGCTGTTAGTCACGCTACCATCTGACAGCGGTGGTTTTTCAGACCTGTTGCCTACGCCTGCTGCAACCACTATGGACTTTTCAAGCAACACCGCGCCAACAAGTGACCTCTACTCCATTATCACTACGATTAACCCTTCATTAAACGCAGGATACAATGCAGCTGGTTTCCCTGGTTTTTCAGCACCAGGTAGCTATCAGGTGACACAAGGAACGGTCTCATTACCCTATTACTCTGGTTTACCAACTGACCCTGTTTTAGGGCCTCTAGCGCTAAAATTTGCAAGTTGGGAAGCTGATGACACCTTAGCTCAATCAATAAACACACTGTTTTCAAACGCGTTTAACAAAACCATTCCACAAGCAGACCCTAGCGTTTCCTCGGTTGTTAATTATTTATTCCCCTTCCCTAAAAAGCAGGGCGACGTAACCGTACCCGTTATCGCAATGTACCCGACGGCTCCGTCTGCATCGATGAAAACGGTTATTTGGGGGCATGGTTTGAAAGGTAGCCGAACAGATGCCATTCCTTTTGGTGCCGGATTACTGGGCGCAGCCAAGGCCAACGGCGTTGACCTGACAGTTATCTCTTTCGATGAACCTTTACACGGTATAGTTGGAGATACTTCTGCATTCCATACCGAAAATGAGCGTCACTTCGAGTATGGAAATTCAGGAATGGGGCTATCCAACCCGCCTTTAGATATCGATATCACTAGCGCATTCTCGGCAGAAGTTGGAGGACCACAAGGTTCTGGCTCAATGTTCGTTAATCTCGAAAGTTTTGCGACCTCTCGAGATAACCTACGGCAGAATGTTTTAGACCTTCTAACTGTTCGTAAATCATTAGTAAACGCAGACCTCGATAATGACGCATCTACAGACTTGGATGCAACAGACGTTTATTATATCGGTCACTCACTCGGTACCATTAGCGCGATGCCTTTCGTCTCGGTGGCAAATGACTCAATAACGCAAACAGATGATATTGCTGCCGCTATCTTTCTAACTCCAGGTGGCGGAATCTCCCGTTTCTACGAAAACTCCCCAACGTTTGCTCCTGGACTCACGACGCTACTGGGCGAAGCTGGGCTTACTTCAGGTACCTCTACATACCAATCTTATTTTAATGTACTGCAAGCAACATTAGATTCGGTTGACGGGGTTAATTTTGTCGATGACTTTATCGCCCAAAATACACCCGTATTATTTGTAGATGTGGTCGATGATACTGTAATTCCAATTTCATCAAACTCCCCCGATAGAACACTACAACTTACCCCAGGAGAGCTCGGCAATGTTTACGAAATCAATGCATCGGTATCTCACCTATCTGGCTCCAGCCCATTACTAACAGTAGCTCAAGCAACCACGCTCACCAGTACAGGCACAACGCTATTAGGTCGCTCACACATACGCTACGCCACCGGAGAAGCAGATCACTGTACCCCCTCAATACCAGGTCTTGCCGCCTTTAACGAAAACCTATTCAATACGATTAGCATCATACTGACAGGTAAAATATCGGGGGGCCCGTATATTACAATCTCAAACGATACAGTTCTTCACTCCGGCGCACTGCCAGCTCCCCTGACGGACTCTTTTTGTCCTCTGAGCTTCCCGCCATCTAACTAGCGAGCATGACTTTCTTTGAGCCAAGCCGTTTCGCTTGGCTCAATAGTCAAACCACTCACGAGTCGCATACCTTTTTATTCCATCGCATTATTCGAAATGAACATCAGTGCTCTCTCAGCTTTCACTATTTCTATCACTGCGCCGCTCAAACACCCTCACCTTCATATGCTCGTCAGGTTCAAACAACGCGTTTCTAAGTGATGCCACTTGGTCTTGTAATACATCGTCGGCCAAACCCGCCGTACCAAGAACCTCCGCACGTTTGGTCAAGTAGTCATCCATACGAGATTGCCATAATGCACGCTCTTGATCCAAGGTGTCGAATCGTTGAGCAGCCTCTTCGCCGAACATGTCGACCCGCAGGGCCCTCACTTGTTCTTGACCACCACCGTCGGCCAGTATAGTTTCTGTTCCGACTTGTAGTTCGCCAATAATTTGGGTGTTTCGCATTGATTGTCTAACGCCCTCAGGTAGTGTTGACTGGAGATCTGATAGCTGACGATTTCTTTCTGCTGGTGACAATGTTTTATTCGAGTTAAGGCGCAACCTTGAGTACGTGTACTCGTCATAACGTTCCTCTTCGTGAAAGAAGATTTCGTTAATTTCAGTCGATAGATATTCCTCACGCAGTGCATTGCGGCGATCTAATCTATCTCTGAGCAAGTCAAGATACTGACCTCCAGCCAATTGTTGTTTGTCTAAGCTTGTCCTCTCTTGACCCATTTCTTTTTCGAGTTCATAAAGCGAAGATTTTAACGCGACATATTGAGCAAGAATTTCTTTAGACTCACCAAGTGCAGGTTCTACCAAATAATGACTTAGGTATTCATCTATTCGCATTAGAATGGAATCTAGATCTTCTTCGTTTATTGTTGATAGAAAGTAGTCAAATATGTCTTTGATATCGTCTGATAAGAGTAAATGTCCATCTTCGTCAATTTCAAGTTGTGCACCAAGAACAGTACCGTTTAGAGAGGAAGGCAAAGCGCCCAGCTTAGAGTTAAACCCCAAGATGTCTTTGGTCACCGAGTTATTGGTTGCATTCAGTTCATTTGAGAGACTTTCAACTAACTCAACCTTTTGACCCGCTAATTTGGTCTGGGCCACATCGTTACCTTCGCCCAACTGAAACAGCACGACGATGGCGGAGATCGATACAATAAATAGAGGGAGTACACTAGTTTTTAATCTTTGGTTTTTTATTATTTTTTCAATGTTCATTAAACAGCCTTATATTCGACGTTATTCCATGCTCTATTTCGTTATGGTTTATCAAATACAGCAGCGACAAATTTATCATCGCTGCTGCAATGATTCGAGCTTAATCCTTATAAGCCAGCTGACTTCAAACGAACCGCTTGGTTCTTATATAAAGTAAGTGGATCGGTTTCGAAAATGTGGTGAATACCAAATATATGGTTCACTGCATCTAAGTGATTAGTATTGTATCGCGTGCTAATCACGTCACCCCAATGCTGATCACAGCGCTCAACCAGCCCATCATTTTTTCCGTTAATTACGGCGCCAGTAAATATTAAGAAGGGATCAGAAATATCGAATACATTTGTGAAAGCCATATCGCCGCCCCAAGAGTAGTAGCGCACACCATTCACATTCGAACTACCTTCGCCGCAAGTCGAGCTTGGTTTGCCATCTGAGTAGATCGCATTAAATTCATTCGAACGAACTGAGGTCATAAATGTCGCGGCATCCAAGGCATTGTTTGCATATTCCGGGTTGCCTGACAGCGCGTCAGTAATATCGCCCATTAGCGTCAAAGCCGTATCAATAAATGCTGCTGCACCACCATCAACAGGAATAATTCCAAATGCAACGTCTGCTACGTCAGAGCCGAAATTGACCGCATTGATAGTCGTAACTGAAGCCACTAAATTCTCACCATTTACCTTAGCTTCTTTCGCCGCATAGCGAATAGTTGGTCCCCCCAAGCTGTGTCCCATTAGGTTAAACTTAACATCACCACCAATAGATGCGCGCAAGTCTTCAAGGTATTCGACAAGTTGCTGACCTCTATCGTAGGCATCTTCCCATGCCGTAACATTTGGCGTATATACGGTTGCACCCTTTGCCGTTAAGGCATCTCGAACGCCATAGAAATAATCGATGCCGAATATGCTATTAAAACCTGCAACACCATGAACCAAGACAATCGGATTTTTAGTTTTGTACTTACTACAATTACTCCAACACCCTGCATTAGCTTGAACGCTATAAAACGACAGAATTGTTAGTGCGACACCTATAATTAAACGCTTAGATTTTATAATACTCATTTTGACTCCTATAGTTATTTTTATACTCAGGCATACCTAAACAAGAATGTTCAAATGCGATATTTTTTGAGAGATTTTCACTGACTCACAGCACAATGGCTAAACTGCTAGCGCCACTAAATTTTTTATTTTTAGGAAACGAATAAAGTTCGGCTATGAACAGAATCAATATGATGACATATGAATAATTAAGCGGTATCCCACAAATGGGGGAGTTGACCAAGGCTAATCAGGTCAATATACACAGGTAAAGCAGCCCGACAACTTGACCGAAACAGCTAGAGTATCGCAATATTCAGCTTACAAATGTACGCTAGGTATTTAAACAAATCGCTATCACAACCATGTATTTTGATTCTAGCACTAGAAAACTTTAATCTCTGGAGACTCTGATGGTTCGTATACTGAGATGCTTTTTACTAACGGTACACCTAATTGTCAGCTGCCTTCTAGGGCTATTTTACGGTTTGATTAGACCGTTTCATCCAACTAACAGTCGTTGGTGCTCCAAAACCTTCGCATTTCTTGGGCTTCCCATTCTAGGGATGAAAGCGCGCGTTACTGGTCAAGAGAATTTCCCTAAAGATAATACGTTTATTATTGTTGCGAACCACCAAAGTAATTGGGACCTTTTTGTAGTCGGTAACATTCTCCCTCCTAGAACCGTTAGCATCGGAAAGAAAAGTTTGAAATGGGTACCACTGTTCGGTCAATTATATTGGTTAGCAGGCAATATCTTGATCAATCGTGGCGACAAACAAAAAGCAATGCAAGCAATGGAAACTACGAAAAATGCCCTTTTGAAAAAAAGAACCAATATCTGGTTTTTTGCCGAAGGAACACGAAACCTGGGCGACAACATGTTGCCGTTCAAAAAAGGCGCATTCATCACAGCGATTGAAGCCGGAGTGCCAATCGTGCCTCTATGCTGTAGCTCGTATCGAAAAAACTTTGACTTCAACCGCCTAAACAACGGTTGCGTTGATATTAAGGTGTTGCCACAGATCGAAACCAAAGGCTTGGGCAAAGAGGATGTTGATAAGCTGATGCAGACTTGCCATTCAGAAATGACCAAAACAATAGATCTTCTGGATAAGAAGCAAGCGCATACAAGAGAAGCGGTGGGCCTTAATCGATGTTTGAAAACTTAAGGGTAGCCACTAAGCCGCCTTCATTCTTCAGCTCTACACTACCACCGTGTTGTTCCATAATTTTATGAACGATCGCTAAACCCAAACCATAGCCGCCTGTTGACTGACTTCTTGAATCATCAGCCCTGTAGAACGGTTCGAATATGCGTGCCATATGCGCTTGATTGATACCTGGGCCCTGATCTTTAACCTGAATAATAAAGTAAGCCGAATCACATCTTGTCGATATTGTGATATCTGCGCCATCGGGGCTATATTTGAGTGCATTGCCCAGCAGGTTGTCTATGGCTCGGGTCACCAACATTTCGTTTCCCGAAAACTGTGCTCCAGCAACCAAGCTCTGTTTTATAGCGATAGATTTCCGCTCACATTCCAAATTTGCCTGCTCGCAAATTTGCTCAATAAGAGAGACTGAGTCTATAAGCGACGTTTCCATTTTCTGGTGACCATCACTCAATCTTGAATAGGTTAATATTCCGGTGATCAGTGAATCTAACTTTTCGTTCTGTACCTCAATTTTTTCGAAGAGTTTCGGGTCTTCGCCTTCTGACTTGGCTAATTCTATCGCCAGCTTTTGCCTTGTTAATGGCGTTCTAATTTCATGCGAAATATCCCTCAACAGTTGTCGATGATTCAACAATAAACCTTCAACTCTCTCGGCCATATGGTCAAAGGCCGCTGATAGATCCCCTAGTTCATCTCGTCTTGTGCCGATGGAATCTTTCACCCTAACGGACAAGTCGCCGCTAGCCATTAGGTTGCTCGCATTTATCAAGCGCTTTACTGGCCGAGCAACCGACCTACTTAGCCACAAAGACCCCAGGGCAATAATAAAAAACGAAACCAAGAAACGATATATTTTGTAGTCGTGAAAAGAAGACATTTCATTGTGTATAAAAGGTGACGGTAGAATTTTGAGTGTGTATTTTTCACCAGAGCTTGTCAGCACTGTTTGGTTAGTCAAAGAGGTATAAGCCGAGGACCAAGGTGCAGGCACCATCCTCGAGAAATGTCTGTGCCCATGATTATCGAGTGCGTTATCACCGTACGGCACGCCGACCGGGTCGTTCTTTGTATCTAGCAAAATCAAACGTATTTCTTGCCGTTGAAAAACCTTTTCGTACCAACGTTGCAGCGCAATATCACCTGCACTTTCATAAACGGTTACTGCATCATAGGCCAAATTTTGTAGTTGATTTTGAACACGTTCAAAGCGCTGCTCGACTTGCGATATCCTCTTGGTAATATACACATTCGCAATAATAGTAAGCGTAGTGGTCAGCCAAAAAACCAGAAGGATTTTCCAAAATATATTGAGTTTAAAGTACTGCTGTATTGAAAACTTCATACTTAAGGCACCTGAAATAAATAGCCGATTCCACGCACGGTTTTAATCATGCTACCGGCGTGTTCCAAACCCATTTTTTTTCTAAGGTTACTCAAGTGCATATCTATCGCTCGATCGTACAAGCTTAACTTTCGGCCCAGCGCTTGTTCAGTTAAATCTGCTTTCGAAATCACCTCACCCGGACGGTTCATTAGCTCATATAGAATATTGAACTCTGCCGCAGTGAGCTCGAGTGTTTCGCCATTCAGGCTAGCTTCTCTTCGCTGAGGCTCGACTAATATATTGCCATATTGAATATTTTTCGCTCCGCTCTTTTCTTGTGTGTCCAGTTTCACACGACGAATCAAGGCTTTGATTCTTGCAATTAGCTCTCTTGGATTAAAGGGTTTGGGGAGGTAGTCGTCTGCACCTAACTCAAAACCGATGATACGGTCTAGCTCATCACCTTTGGCCGTTAGCATCAGCACTGGCGTGGTTTTTTCAGCTCGCAATTCGCGAAGAACCTCGAGACCGTCTTTTACAGGCAGCATAATGTCTAAGATCACAACATCGAAGCTTTGATTGATCGCTGCGGACAAACCGGAACCACCATCAAATTCAGCAACAACACTAAAGCCATCTTTCGCTAGCAAGGTAGTTAACATCTCACTAATTTCAGTATCATCTTCGATTAAAAGTATACTGGCCAGCAGCGCTCTCCTTATGTCTAGTTCCCCAAAGTTGAACTTAGTCTAGCACAGCAACTTGTCGATTTTTTGTGCGTTTACGCCTTCTTTACAAAGTATTTACACCGCTAAAACCCACCTTTACAAGGCACTGTTTAAACTAGATTGAAGTCGACGAGAAGAAAATTCTTCGACCCAAACAACTCTTTTTTTTCTAACATATAGGTGATAGATCATGAGCAAAATTCAATACCGAAAATTCATCCCCCTGGTTTTTTTGAGTGGCATTCTCGCTGCATCAGTCGCCACCGCAGGTCAATTTTTTGATCGTTGGCATCATGGCGGTAAAGGTATGTTCACTCCCATTGAAAGAATGGTAGACCACATAGACTTGAACGAAGTTCAAGAGCAACAAGTTGAAGAGATTATCAACAATGCACGTGAAAATAGTGGTGATACACACAAGATTAAATACGACATAATTAAGAACGTTATTAACAACAAGCCTCAAACTAACCACTATTTCGAGACAGCAGAACAACAAGCTGAACTAATGTCGACAGTGCTTAAGGACAAATTTATGACGATGGCAAAAGTCAGACATGATATCTATGAGGTACTGACAATTGAGCAGAAAGAACAACTCGAAAAACACATGAATAAATTTCTTCGACGAATGGCAAAAAAATGAGTTCAGTACGCTTCTACTCTAAGGCTTAACGTACTAGTCGAACAATATATGCAAACAAAACCCGGTGTGTATTGGGTCTACTGGTGAACCAGAAATAATAGAAGCATCATGAAGCTCTGCAATTCGGCTCACAATGGACAGGCCCAAACCTGCTCCATTTGAGTCACCCGGGTTCTCTCGATGAAACCGCTTGAATATGTTTTCGTATTGACTGTCATCTACACCCGGACCATTATCCTCAACAATTAATGTTGTACCAGATTGACGACCACTCTCGTACACAATTGATAGACGAATGGAACCAGTCACGTGAGTATATAGGCTAGCATTTTCAAGGAGGTTTCGAATGAGCAAGCCGATTAACAGTCCGTTACCTTGTATCGGTTTTAGCTGCTCAGGTGAGGCTAATTCAATGCTCTGTTGTCGTTGACTAAAAATCTGATTCATGGCGGCGATCTGTTCACGCGCCAGCTTATCTAGGTTCACTTTGTCATTTTCAGTACGAGTACTACTCGACTGTAGTCGGGCTAGGTGAAGCAGTTGTTCAATGGTTCTTGTCGCTTGATCAACCGATTGATCAAGCAATTTCAAGCTCAACAGCCTGTTTTGATCATCTTTGCTAGATTGGGCATTTTGAGCATGTACTTTTATCTGCGCGAGAGGCGTCCGCAGCTCATGTGCGGCATCATCGGTAAAAGATTTCTCTCTTTCCAAGGTACCTTTCAACTGAAACAACAGTGAATTTAGCGATGTTTCGATTGGCTTCAGTTCACTAGATAACCCTTCGATTACGATAGGTTCTAGGTTCTTGGCTTGTCGATGTTTGATGGCCTTGCTAATCATCACCAAGGGATGTAAACCCCGACCTATCAAATACCATAAGGCTAATAATAACAAAGGGATACCTACCACAAAGGGTGTGAGCAGGTTTTCGGTTATCTCATCGATCAATTCTTCACGAACCTCCAATTGCTCCGCGACAATTAGATATACCCCTAATGTATTGTCTCTCAGTGTAAAAGAGCGCCAACGCTTACCTTTTAGCTGAATAGTCTCAAAGCCTGCTTGCAACTCAATCAATTTCTCTTGAGGCGCATTATTAGACCTAAGAATCAATTTACCTGACGTGGTCCACAGCTGATAAACCAGCTTGTTTTCATATGAATGGCCAAGTTGCGAAACTTCATCATCAGACAAGCTATTCAAATCTTGATTCAGCTGTTCATCATTCAACACCAGAGGAGAGTCGCTCGACAAAATTTTATCTCTAAGATTATGAGACAACAGTGCATTCAACATTCGGGCTGACTGAGCGAGATGTGAATCGTATACTTCATCTACTTCGTGTCGACTCTGCAGATAAGTCGATACAAAAAAAACCAACATGCAAACAAATACCACACCAAGCACTGAAGCCAGCATGAAGGCGCGAATAGATCGCATCACGACTGAGCACGCTCTATCATATAACCTACACCACGCAGCGTCTTAATAAGGCCAGTAGATAGTTTCTTTCTCAGCTTGTGTATGTGGACCTCCAAGGCATTACTTTCAATATCTTCATCGATACCATACAGCGTTTGCTCTAAATGATCCCGCGTCTGTACTCGGCCGGGGTTCGACAAGAGCTCTAACAGTAAAAAATATTCCTTTCGGGTTAAAGTAACCTCCTTTTCTTGGTACCACACCTTCATCGCTGACGGGTCTAACTTTAAATCGTTATTGTGTATTAAGGTTTGTGTCCGGCCTTGCCCACGTCTTAACAATACCCTTAAACGAGCATAGAGCTCCTGTATGTCAAAGGGCTTCACCAAATAATCGTCTGCACCTGCATCTAAGCCATCTACTTTTTGTTCGATGCTATCGCGCGCTGTAAGAACCAGGGTTGGTAGCCGAATGTCTCTGTTTCTTATCTCACTAAGAATCTGCATACCGTCAACCGTTGGCAGGCCTAGGTCTAGAATCAAGGCTTCGTAGTTATCAGCACTCGTGATCAAGGTGTCTAATGCGAGTTGCCCGTCTCTCACCCAATCTACTTGATAACCCTCATTACGCAGGGTTATCTCAATCCCCTGCCCTAGCAGCTGATCATCTTCGACTAATAATAAATGCATTGAAAGAATCCGACGTTTAGAAAAAATAAATGCAGCACGTCATATATAGAAGCACCACACCATTGTTCTGGGATTATGTGAAACAAAGCTTACGTAAAGCTTAAGAAATTGCCAATAAAAAACACTAATTCCTCAATTTTCGTAATAAAGCCTTAAGCCTTACTTCTTAACATTGTTCCCAGATTACGAAGAACACCTCGATTCGAGTTTTCGTTTGAGAACACTGAAATTCCAAGATGTGAGAGACAATTATGGACGACACCGGCTACAACACTATCAATACTGATTTATTTTCAAAAGACCGACACATTGCAACATTCGATTTTGGCAAACATACCTACTATGCAGAACTGGTCCATTTATGGAGCCCAGATCGAGAAGAAGTCGAACAATTCACCCACGATATATATTCGCTACGATACCGCGCAGACATTAATAAATTCTTACCGACGATGATTGCAATTAGACACAGCCAGAGTAATCAAATAGTCGCATCGGCTGGATTTCAATCGGCACAGAATAAAGGAACAAAAAATCGCCTATATCTCGAAAACTACCTAGATATTCCAATCGAGAAGTCAGCGTCTGCAGTAGGTAATAAACGCTTTAAAAGATCGGACTTCGTCGAAGTGGGCAATCTCGCCGGTGCTATCTCAGGCGCGGGATATTTGGTGATTTTGACCTTAGCAGAATACTTAACTAAACAGGGTCATAACTGGATTGCCTTCACCCTGACCAGAGGCATGGTTAAGGCATTTGAGTCATTGAACTTAGAACCAATTCCTTTGGTGCCTGCATCAGAAAGCAGGCTAGTAAAAGACAGCGCCAGCTGGGGACATTACTTTAACGCGATGCCCGAAGTCATGATAGGAGACATGAAGTCGGCTTACGAACAAATGGAAAAAATGGGTTTATACAAGCGTATTTACTACCAAAATCACCAGCAGTTTCTGGAGCAACAAGCATGAACCGCACTCAATTTTTTGGCCTGCTCGCGCAACATGCTAAGACGATGCCTAACGCGATTGCACTATGTTCTTCTCAACACAGCGTCACCTGGGCAGAGCTGTTAGATGAGATTAAACTACGTTCGGCTTGGATAAAATCTCATCAGATAGAGACGATGGCCATATCGGCTGACAACAGTCCAAATTGGGTGTTATGGGATCTCGCAGCCTTATATTCGAATACGGTGTTCGTACCCGTCCCAGGCTATTTCAGTACGATGCAAAAACAACGCCTCCTGAACAGCGCGGGCATCGAGTACCTCATAAGTGATCAGGTCACGCTAGCGGACGCCGTAGAATTAGGCATAGGTATTGACCCTCAACCAACGGCAATTTTGAGCTGTTCTTATCTCGTTCATACACGCGTCAACACAGATAAAATATCGAGAAATCACCACAAATCGACGGCTAAAATCACCTATACCTCCGGTTCGAGTGGTGAGCCTAAAGGCGTCATGTTGTCGGCCAGTCAGCAACTGAGTGTCGCACAATCTCTGGCTGATTCTCTGGCTGAACTTAAGGTCAAAAAGCACGATTGCATATTACCCTTGGCTATCTTGCTTGAAAACATTGCAGGCGTGTATGCCCCATTAATAGTCGGCGCTTGCGTTCAAACAAGCCCAATGTCTGAGGTGGGCATAAAAGGCTCTAGTGAACTGGATATCGCAACGTTTCTGAGAGGCTTACACGGTCGATCTGGTGAGAGCCTCATTCTATTACCGCAGCTTCTGTTAGCACTTGTTAGCGCAATTGAGATAGGCGCGCCGTTACCAGAACACCTAAAGTTTGTCGCCGTTGGCGGTGCTCGTGTTAGCGACTCGTTAATTCATCGCGCACTGGCAGTCGGTTTACCTGTGTATCAGGGCTACGGTTTATCTGAAAACGCATCTGTCAGCACTTTGAATACACCCTCACGCAACAAAATCGGCAGTGTGGGCTGCGCCTTACCTCACAATCAAATACGTATTGCTAACGATGGCGAAATCGAAGTTAAGGGAAATAAAATGCTCGGCTATCTTGGGGCCGATTCTGGTAACGAGCTGAACGAAGCAGATGAGTGGCTATCAACAGGCGATCTCGGTTACTTAGACGACGAAGGATTTCTGTTTGTTAAGGGCCGAAAGAAGAACGTGTTTATTTCTAGTTTCGGTCGAAACATCAACCCAGAATGGATCGAAAGTGAGCTGTGCTCAAGCGCAGAAATAGCTCAGTCGTATGTGACCGGCGAGGCGCAAGCCTTCAACGTCGCCGTTATTGTCCCTCGATACTCATATTACAAAGATCATCAGATTCAAGACGCGGTCGACCTAGTGAATTGTCGCTTACCCGACTACGCACGCGTCAACCGCTGGATTCGGTCAGACACGCCGTTTACATTCACAAATGGCCTCAGCACCTCAAATGGCAGGCCAAAACGTCAGTCTCTAGAGAACACATTCAGTGCGCGAATTAGCGCTTTATATCAAGAAACAACCGCTACAACGGAGTACCTATAATGAGCAATTTTTATCAAACACTACAAACTGAAACCCTAGAAGCCCGCGAAGTTTTTCTCAATACTCCCATCATTCGGGACTGCTTTCGAGGTGAAATCACACTTGATGCTTACATCGAGTTTCTGTCACAAGCCTATTACCACGTTAAACACACAGTACCGTTAATGATGACCTGCGGCGCCCGTTTGAACGATAAACAAGAATGGATTCGAGCGGCCATTGTTGAGTATATCGACGAAGAATACGGTCACCACGAATGGGTTCTAAATGATATCGATGCATGTGGAGGCAGCAAAGAATCGGTTAGAAACGGCCAACCCTCTGAACCCATCGAATTGATGCTGGCCTATTTGTACGACGCTATCGCTAGACACAATCCGCTCGCGATTTTCGGCATGGTTCATGTCTTGGAAGGCACCAGTGTTGCCCTCGCAACACAGGCGTCACAGCAACTTTCTCAAACACTACGACTGCCAGAAAGCGCGTTTAGTTATTTGGCCTCACACGGCAGCCTAGACCAAGATCATTTGAAATTTTTCGAGCAACTAATGAACAAGATTGAAAACGAACACGATCAACTCGCCATCATCGATTCAGCAAAACGTGTCTACAAATTATACGGTGATATGTTCGTGCTTCTTCCCAGAGCTAACAAAAATTCGCAAGCCGCGTAAATTAATCTTAAGGAAATACTAATCATGCAAATTTACGGAAAAAGATTTTTATTGACCGGCGCGACAGGCGGTATCGGTCAAGAACTAGCAAAACAGTTAGATATGGCTGGAGCAGAACTCATTCTAGTTGGGCGAAATACGCAGGCCCTGTATGAAACATCGCAGCGTTTGAATCATGCGACGTGTATTCGTGCTGACCTCGCAAACGAAAAGAACCTAAGCGAGCTGGCGCAATTATTAGAAAACGAACCCTTAGATGGACTCATCAATGCTGCCGGGCTCAATCAGTTTTCAACGCTAGAAAACACGTCAGCTGACAATATCCAAGCTATTGTTCAAACCAATCTGGTTGGCCCTATTATGCTTACTCAGTTGCTACTGCCGAACTTACTCAAGCAACCAGAAGCATTATTGCTCAATATCGGCTCTACCTTTGGCAGCATAGGCTACGCAGGTTACAGCGCATATTGTGGTTCAAAATTCGGCTTACGCGGTTTTACTGAATCACTGAGAAGAGAGCTCGCAGATACCTCGATCAAGGTGCTATATGTTGCCCCACGAGCAACGAGTACCACAATGAACTCTGACGCAGTTCAGCAAATGAATAGACAATTATCGGTGCATGAAGATGGCCCCGAGCTTGTTGCTCAAACCATTATTAATGCGATCGAGTCAGAACGTGCTTCTACATATTTAGGCTGGCCAGAAAAATTCTTTGCCAGATTGAATAGCATACTCCCATCAGTAGTAGACAAATCGCTGAGAAAACAACTTCCCACCATCAAGTCATATGCAACACGACAAAATCCGGCTTAAGCGTTTTGCTGGCCAAACTTTAATAACGGAGATTTACCATGAAAATTAAACAAGTCACACTCGCTTTGAGCACCGCAATTGCACTGAATTTTTCAAGCATCGCCCTGGCATCACCCCCAGTCGAACCAGCTACGAGCCTTAACTCTACCAAAGCACAAACGGTGCATGATCATCTGCTACAAATACAACAAGCATGGGCTGTGACTCACTATCGCACCAAAGAGAAACACAAAGAAGCCAAGTTTGAATCACTCATCGACGATATAGACGAACTTGCCAATAGTTTCCCGAAGGCGGCGGAACCTAAAATCTGGCAGGGGATTATACGTGCAACTTACGCCGGAACCGCCGGTGGTTTGTCCGCATTGTCACTCGTAAAAGACGCTCGTGACTATTTGGAACAGGCAATAAAAATTGACGATAAAGCACTAAACGGTTCGGCCTATACCTCGCTAGCCTCTTTATACTTGAAAGTACCAGGCTGGCCCATTGGTTTTGGCGACGATGACAAAGCGGAAGAATTATTTGAGAAAGCGATGAAGATCAATCCTGACGGACTCGACTCCAACTACTTTTACGCAGAATACCTAATGGAAGAAGATGACTACGATGACGCGTACGCGGCACTCACAAAAGCGCTGCAAGCGCCCGTTAGAACAAGTCGTCCCATCGCGGATAAAGAGCGGCGCAAAGAGTTAAATCAGCTCCTGGAACAACTTAGCGATAAAATTTAGATATCAATAATGATTGACCTTCCCCCTGGCGAAAGCTTTATGGTGTTAATTCAACACCCAGGGGGAATCAAAAATGAGAGTCAGTATATCGTCTACCTTCGATGCACCAGCGGAAGACGTTTGGCGTCGAGTACAACTAAGCAGCACGCTAATATATATCACCAAAGGTTTACTCAGATTTAGTGGTGCTGAAACGTTTCGTGGGCAATGGATCGAAAGTCGAAACGAAACTTGTCGACTAATGTTATTTGGTTTTATACCACTCTGGAAACATCAACTTTATTTCGCTGAAATCGATAGCGTAGAACGTCACTTGTCGACACAAGAACATGGCGGATTAGTGTCCGTTTGGAATCACCAAATCTTGGTCCATGACATTTCAAACAACAAGTCTCGCTATGAGGATATCGTTGATATTGAAGCGGGGTTGTTCACACCTTTGGTCTGGTTTTTTGCACAAGTTCTTTACCGATATAGGCAAAAACGTTGGAAACGTTTGCTGAGGAAAGTCGATCAGACCAATTCGTACGACTATTGATTACCCAACACCACTCCAATCGTTCGTATTGTCTTGATACTTTTCTTATGGTGCAAGGGTCACAAATTCAGACAAGCTTATGTAGTTGTGCCAAAGACCATCATCAAGCCACGGGATGGAATCATCTATTAGTTTGACGTGAACCCCATTGATGTCGCCTGGCATAGCGTCTCCAAACATTTGA
>ENA-OSET01001154-OSET01001154.1-sediment-metagenome-genome-assembly--contig:-NODE-1154-length-27918-cov-4.767250_pt1 | contig 27918 bp, 21 predicted proteins | sample MGYA00237882_ERZ534229 | MGnify/ENA primary metagenome ERZ534229 (study PRJEB26408, sample SAMN06266212) | sediment metagenome | isolation source: Hudson Canyon methane seep mesocosm | place... | reverse complement strand
GCAAAACAATGGTGGGTGAAAAAAATCTGTAGTGCCAACCGAGATGTTCTAAAATTTTTAACTTGTTGTTATTGTAGATAATTGAAAATATAAGTCACGAAGATAGGTTAAGTCCAAAATAAAAAATTAGTCTGCCTATATGAAGATTATCACTGGATCTTCCTTTGCTTTTTTCGATTTCTTAGTGTGCATCTGATTTTCTGTATTTTTACATTGTATACAGCTAAATATTATTGCAGGATTTTGGTTTCCACAAAGTTTTTAGCCGACGTGTTTCTATAAAGAAAACTTGGTTTATCGACTAAAAAAATCCCATAAATGTTTGTCGGGGAATAGGTCTATACCTAGCATGGATTTAGTGAGATAGGCAAAGAATAAGCTTAACAGTAGCAATATGAAACTACCATTAACCATCAGTAATGAACTGAAGGCTATATTGGTTGCAAAACCTCCTTTTTGTCGACGGTTAACCATAACTTTTCCACGATGTGTCCTTTTGTCTTTACCTAATAAAAAAACCAGGTAATAACGAGTGAAAAATAATGGGATAGTAAAGCGCGAATCAATGATATGGCGCGATTTAGCATGCTGCTTTAAAAGAACCTTCATTAGTGCTTCAGATTGATCCTGGGTGAATGAATTTCGTATAGATTCAGGAATATCTTCCATAATGTTGTCGGTAAAAGGGTCGCCAGTAGGTTTTATCATGCTTATTTCCTGTAATGATTAAGTCTCTTAAGAAAACTATGCAATTTTAATGCAAAGCTTGGCAGCTCTCCTTTAGAGTAAAGGATGGCATGAATATAGAAGGGATAATATTTGCAATATGCATGAGTGCATGCAAATTGCAACGAAACGGGGTATTAATTGAGTCATAGTGCCCTCTAATGTGGTGAATTAAAGGCATTTATGTTTTGGCAAGTTTGTTGCTTAGGACATAGTAAGAGGGTCGTCATTTTGATAACTCAAATACACAGAGGTTTATTATGACTAGTGAACAAAGCAAAAAAAATGTGATTAGATTAGGTGATGGACAAATCACACGACGCAGCTATAAAAAGTTTGTAGGTGATGCCATTTATGACAATAAAAATGAAGTCGATCTTGATTTGTCGGGTATTAATACAATGACAACTAAAGAACTGTCTGAAATAATTTTTTATATGAAATATGCAACGGCCAAAGGTATAAAACTTTTTTTGACCCGTGTTTCAGCACTGTTAATTCAATTTTTTGAGCTAACACGAACAGATAATTTCTTTATGATCCGATCAACTTAATCTGGGTGATGTAAAAAAATGAAAACTTTAGCGCAAAGGGTGTTGCTGTTCTTGGTAAGTGCTATGTTGGTTGGTTGTAGCTTTTTTACAGGAAATAGCATAAAAAAAACAAATAATTTAGACACGATAGACGAATCGTCGTTACCCAAAGAACAATGGCTGACAACAGATGCAAAGGGATTGCCATTATCATTTGGCGACCGCTTACGTGTTTTGGTCAATGATGATAAAGCATTTAGTGGGGTGTTTGAAGTAAACATTGATGGCCACCTGCATATCCCTTATTTAAATGCTGTTCCTGTTGTTGGCCTAAGTGTTAGCCAAACACAGCAGGCATTAATTGATACATTGATAGAGCAAAAGATGTATCAAGTGGGTTTTAAAGGGGTGAGTGTAAAAATTTTGCAATGGTCAAAAATATATGTATTTGTTCAGGGCGCTGTTTTTAACCCTGGTAGGGTATTACTTAATGACAAACTCGCCGCTCAACAAAGCTATCAACAAACTCAGGAAAGTGGTAATTATTCAATCAAGCGATTCTTAACATTTGCGTTAAAAGGTGCGGGGGGTATTCAGCCCAATGCGGATTTAAGCAGGATAAGAATCATCCGAAAAGGAAAGGCGCTTACCCTGGATGTTAGTGGTATTTTAAAAGGGTCGACTGTTGTTGATATTCCTCTTATTGCAGGGGATCAGGTTTTTATACCATCTTTAGGGAAAATAGACCCCGCATTAATTAGGCCCTCGCAGATAACGCCTCCGGGGTTTCAGGTTTTTATGTCTAATTTGAGTCAACCCAGTACAAGTAATGCACAATCCTCAGTCTCTAAAGCGTCAAGGTCTGTTCCTTATGGTACTCGGTTATTAGAAGGGGCTATGGCTGCAAATTGTATAGGAGGGTCTTGGATTAATAGCTCTCGCAAAGTGCTATATAGCACCAAAGATTTAGTCACAAGAGAAGCAATGACGCAGGTCTTTGATTTAGATGAGGTTGCGATTAAAGCGGATCAATTGGAGGGAAACCCCTATTTAATGCCCAATGATGGTATTGCATGTTTCGATTCAGATGCGACTAATATACGTGAAGTAGCAAAGTATTTAGGTGATATACTCGATCCGGTTGCAATTGCCAAATTACTATTTCTTTTATGAGCCATGATGATAATCATTCACAACCTTTAGCATTTTGGAAAAAGATACTTTTATGGACACCGGGTGAAACAGGACGGGGCTTACGGTATTGTCTACTGTTCAGCCTGACGATGCTATTAATTTGGGCACCATCTATTATTTATCTTAAATATGCCAAACCTGTTTTTACCAGTAAATGGACACTGATTTTACCGGGTACAGGCGTTAATACCTCCGTTAATCTCGAAAATATAGGCCAAGCAACCTCATCATCACTGTCTGCTTATGGTGGCAATTCAATTAGCCCAAAGGTGAACTATAAATCAATTGCTGAAAGTTCTAGTGTTGTGGGGCCAGCAGCAAAAGTGATGGATATGGATATTGAAACATTTGGAAAGCCCCGAATTAAACTGGTCGACCAAACCTCATTAATTTATTTTGAAGTAAAGGGTGCTAGTGCTGAGCAGGCCCAGAAAAAATCATTCGCACTTTATGATGCCTTAGAATCCTTATTGACACAGTTACGCAATGATGAAATTCAGCGGCGTGAAGGCAGCGTACAACGTATGTTGACTGGGTTTAGAGAAAAGCTACAAGTCGCAAGAGATCAACTTTTAGCCTATCAGGCAACGTCAGAGATGGTAACCGTCGAACAATTTGATCAATTAACGGTTTCATTGGAGCAAGTTAGATTGCAGCTTGTGGGATTAAAAGGGGATCAGGCCAGCCAGACGGGAGAGAAAAACAGGTTGGTCAGCGTTCTTAAGTTGAATGCAGAGCAAGCGGCGGCAGCATTGATGTTACAGACGGATCTGGTTTTTCAGGAAAATATACAACATTACGCGCGAGCCGCTGCGTTATTGGCCAGGCAAAGTTTAAAGATGGGTGAAAATCATCCGGAAGTCGTTAAAACAAGGGATACCTGGTTGGCAGCAAAACAGCAGTTAGAAAAAAGAGCACTGGCGTTAATAGGAAAACAAGAAAGCAAAACCCTAGTTCGCTTAATGCTATCGCCGGATAAAACACGCGGTGCATTATTTGAGCGTTTAATTGTATTAGATGCTGAAAACAAAGGTATTAAAGCGAAAATAAACACATTAAAACAGCTTGTTTCTGAAATGAATCAACGCTTGAATAATGACACAAAATTAGTTGCAAACTTGGATGATTTGAAGCGGAACCATCAAATTGCTGAAGCAGTATTTACCTCGGCACTGGCAAGAATAGATACAGGTAAGTCGGATGTTTACGCTTCTTACCCGCTGATTCAGATGCTAACTCCGCCTAGTGCGCCAATAAAACCCACAACGCCGAATCCTATGTTCGTATTTTTAGGTGCAGGTATTGCGACATCAATCAGCTTGTTTGGGATACTTATTTTATGGACACGGAAACCTTGGCTCCGCAAAATTTTGCTGAGCGAGTAATTTGGTATTCAATTACTCGTACTTACCTTTTTTACTTATTTGGTGCCTTATATATTCTTGCACCGGTCATTGCCTGGGTATTACTTTTTCACTTAGGCATCAAACTTTATCAACAATCTGAACAGACGCCGTTGCATAAACGGATTACTATTCCTGTGAGTGTTTGGATATGGGTTGCAGCCATGCTGGTTATGGAGCTTTCTTTATTAATAGGTCATGCTGATTTTGAGTTAGGCTTAGGGAAAACTATTAAATCAACGATTGGCTGGGCAAAAGGCTGGGCTTTACTGGCTATTTTTCCATTGATTGGCTGCCTACAGGTTAGGGCTGAATTAATTTACAAAGCTACGGCTATTGTTTGTTTGCATACTTTAATTTTAATGCCTTTTTTAATTGCAGCCTACGTTATTGGTTTACCAAAAGACCTGTATGTTTCACCTTTAAAAATCGTTGGCGGCCCTGGCCCAGAATACTTTACAGTGACCTTATATGGCATTAACCCAGATGGTACACCGCGTTGGCGCTTATTTACGCCATGGGGCCCAGCACTGGGTTTTGTTGCCAATTTTTACTTTATTTTTGCGTTACAGCTTAAAGGTACTCGCTGGTTTTATTTTGGGGTTATCGGCAGTGTAGTGATGTGTTTGGTGTCTAAATCACGTTTAGCACTAGTGTGTATCACCATTGTAGGCTTAGCTAGCTGGGCAATAGGGCGGCTAACTAAAATACCTGTACTGGCAACGTTTAGTTTGGCTTCAATTTTGGCAGGAATGAATGGACCGATGATTATTCAAAAACTGGAAGATTTAAATCATAAATTCAAATCAGCACGGGTAGATTCCAGCCGGGTAAGAGCGGCATTAGGGCGTATTGCAAAAGACCGCTGGGAAAGTGAAGCACCCGTGTGGGGGCATGGCATTGTAGAAAAAGGCCCGCATTTAGTTGAATATATGATGATAGGCTCACACCATACATGGTATGGCTTATTATTTGTAAAAGGTATTGTAGGGTTTATCGCATTGGCCGTTGCAATGGCATATAGTTTTATAGATTTAGTCATCAAAGCTCAACGGAATGAAGTGTGTCGAGTAGGGGTTAGCATTATTTTAATCCTGTTCCTTTATACTTTTGGCGAAAACCTGGAAATTCTGGCTTATTTATACTGGCCAGCATTAGTGGTGTTGGGGATATCTCTAAAACAAACCGCTTCAAAGTAAAAGCGTAGATTACGAGAAACCTCTCCTAACCCCTCTTTTCCAAAGAGGTGGACTCAACACTTACACTACGGATGTTGCGTGATCTATTTACCTCACTTTTAAATGGCTTTGTTTTCTATGCGTTGTAATAAGGCGAGAACAGCATCCTTAATTTTGCTTTGTTCAATATATTTTCTGCGTTTAAAAAAACTACTAAATCGATATAGACAACGCCAAATATATTCTGTTTTAGTGCTAGGATATAAGCAGCGCATAGGACCGCCGGCACTATAATGACGAATGTAATCCTGTAAGTCCGGTTCTGCATTGTTGTTCCAGTGACGATCTAGGATGGATAAACCAGCCCAGTTTTGTGCGTAATGAATCACATGTCCATTTTCTCCCCAGTCTGCTTCAGGGAGACTGCGATTACAGTTATCAAAAATTTGTTGTAATAAGGTGCGAACCTGGACACATTGCTTGGCAATGATGACACCTGAATTAATATTTCCAGAAAAACCTTTTGCCATATAAAGGCTTTTATCTTTTTTTTCCAGTGACTGTAAAGGTGGTGTATGTGGATTGATATGACAATCAGCATCAATAAAGGCTACCCAATCATAGCCTTTGTTTAAAGCTTGAATTAATAGTGGTATTTTTAACCAGACGGTTGCGGTAATTGAATCGTTTGGATGATCAATGAGTACGTATTGATAGCCGTGCTGCTTTGCATAGTTTTTATGGCTATCAATACATTGTCGGTAGATTTGGTTATAACCATTTAAGGCAACACAAAAAACCAAAGTGTTTTTTGATTGGGCTACCATTTCCATTGTTGCCCATGTTTATTTAGGCCACGTAATATGCCTTGTTGATACCAGTCTAGGTTGTTCTGGTTTCCTGATTGAATAAAGTCTACAAACTGCGGATAGACATAGCCTAGATCCACATATTCATTAGGGAATAACCACTCTTGTGGCAGTATCATGGCGAAGGGGTAACCATCATTTGTTTTGAATGCTAATTGTTGGTTAGTCGCATTGACTGATTCAGCAAGTATGGTGGCTTTGTTGGGGAGGTGGATTTCATAGCCTGTTGACCAGACATAAAGAAAGGGATCAAAAGGAGCCGCTTCAATTTTGGCTAAAGCGATACTTTGGTCCAAGTCAATACTAAAGTGAAACTTTTGCCCTGAAGTGAAACCTGCATACCATAAGGTATTCGCATAGAAATAATCGGGGTGATAAAACTGACTAAGGATATTATCAAAAACTTTGATGTTGAGCCCCCCCGTTAGCTCAATACTTTGAGGATAACCTTGACGGGGTTGGTTCTGGTAAGGGTCGTATTGTATTAATTCTCCAATACCTGACGCTTGAGAGGGTAAAGAAATATGTAAATACCAGTCATGATCATAGGAGCCACCACGAGCGACAAGATAACCTTCACCCTGAATACGTTTCACTTTGCCTTCTGGGGTTAACCCATAAGAAATGCGGTAAGCAACCACTAAATCATTAAAATCATAATCACCTTTGTAGGGGTAGTTATCTTCATAGGCGACTAAATAATAGTCTGTTGAAGAGGGATAGTGAACATGACTGCTAATATTGGTACTGCTATCCGTTAGTACGACTAAAGGTGCCAGGTCTCTTCCTATGGCAAGTGAATCAAGGTAGCTTGCATCTTGGTAGCTGACGATCGCAAGGTCCTCATAGCCAGCAGTAAAATCATAAAAAGCTTCTGGATCGCCAAGTTTAGTATTAGTGTCTAATAACCAGAAATGGACGTAAGCAGCACTGGCTTGGGAAATATCAATATTAACGGGCATGGAGATAGTGCCATCAAAAGATGAGCCATAAATATCACTGTCTGTATTACTGGTAATACGGCTAGAACCTGTTTCACCAATGACTGTATAGTGCATTTGCCGATTAGTAGAGCCTTTTTCTGCCACCACACTCTGAGTTTTGGTGGTGAAGTCGGTGAAGCTATAAACCACATTATTAATGCGAACATCAAGCCTTGCTTGTAAAACAGTGATGCCTTGAGACTGTGCTTTTTCTGTACCATTAGCAGCTTCATTAACGTCTACAGCAAATACCATATAACCGCCATTATCAATACGAAAAGCTTCGAGTTCAGCGGAACTAATGATTTTATCTCCTGTGGATCTTCGCATTAAATTAATAGCACCATAACCATTTGATTTAATGCTGTCTTCAAAACGTATGGATACGACTTCAGCACTAGCAAGTGCTTGATAAATACATAAGCAACCTATGGTTAAATAACGAATTGTTTTCATAGTAATTTTCCCTTGCTAATATCTTTCTTAATGGTCACTGTCTGGTCTGCAGGATCTTCCGAAAATAACTCAATGGTTAAGTTTTGTGCAGTTTTTAACGCGTGTAGTGGAAATTTAAAAACTTGATCTGTTGATACCTGACCTAAAAATAAGATATTTCCATAATTATCAAAAACTTTTAAAAACCTAAATTCACCCAATAAGCTGTAGCTGGGCACATCAATTTGTATATTAATTATATTAAAGTTACTAAAACCACTATGTGCTTTTACAGGGTTATCTTTTAATGCTGTCGTTTCTGCATAGCTAATGGATTGAATAATTAATAGGAATAGTAATGTTGGCCAGATGAATGTGTGGGCATGGTTTTTTTGCCTCTGGAATGGTTTATTGATAGGGTTCATTAAATTCTCCTGTAATACAAAGCTATATGAGCTACACGTGGATAAAAGCATATTCAATGCCATAGATGTTGACCGGTGCAAACTGTGAGGTAAGGGGGAGACAAACCAGTTAGATAGCAATTTAAAAATTGCAAATTGCAAAAAAGTTGCAAATTGCAATGTGTTTGGAAAATAGAGGTAGGCATTAAGGCTCAATTAGTAATTGTTCTAGGTGGACTTAAAGCAGGCGTAACAAAGGCTGCATCTCTACAAATTTAAAGCTGGTATGAACAATGCAACAGCCATTGTTATCACTTTAACTTTGTGGGATTAGAATTATGAATATAGAAGTTCACCCGAACTCTGTTTATGAGTCATTAACTCAATATGGTGTGGCTTTATTTCCCCCTTTATATAACGAGCAATGTATTCAGCAGTGGAATGATAAGCTTGATCGTTTTTTAGACAATGGTGAGGCAAAAAAAAGAAACTATGTAAGCGTTGATCAATTACAAGAGCTGGGGATTTTAGATTTAATCTTAAATGAAAATTTACAGGAACTCATTGATAGCTTAATGAATGATGCCGTGCTGTATCATTGTCATATCTATGATATAGAGGGAGAGCAGACTAAACCTCATATTCATGGTGATAACAGTTTTGAAGGCTGGCATCGCGATGTTGAATGTTTGTATGCGGCAGAAAAAGATAAGGTACATCACTTTAGTTTATTTGTTTATTTAACCGATGTTGATAGTGATAATGGCCCTTTCGAAATTTCACCATTGTCCACATTTGAAATGCTTAATAGAAAAGTACCTTCAATTAAAATAAAAGGGGGGTGTGGCACTTGTTTTTTATTTGACAGGACTTTTCTCCATCGTGCAACAGCAAATAAATCATCAATAAGGCGTCGAGTATTAAAGCTTTCTTTTCAAAATAAAGGCTTGTTTAATGAAAGAATCCTTTTGCCTGAGTTTGTAAAAACAAAAGAGCGATTGGTTAACCCGAGTGTGGGTGTCTTACGCTGGTTTGGAGAAGAGTCTGTTGAGGTGAGTTATGCAGACTAAACCAAATAACCGACTTGCTCAGTGTCTGCCAATTACATTTAATTCAAAGATAAAACTATCTTGGCTAAGTCGCTTGAAATTTAATTTAAAAGCTCGAATGCAAGAAAATGGACGGATTTTATTTAGAGATTTAAAAGATCCAGCAAAGGTTTTTCTAGTGGGTTCAGGAAATAGAATTCACCAAAACTTTTTGCCCGCATTGCATCGTATTAATCAACCTATCGAAATAACAGGTATTTATTCTAGAACATTTCAACATGCAAGGGAGTTGGCGGACGGTTGGGGGATTGATGCACAGCAAAAGCTAGAAAGTCCTGCTCTGGAAAATGCAGATATCATCATCATTTCAATTACGGCGCAAAGTGTACCTGAAGTATTAAAAAGAATTCAGAACTTTACTGATACCAGTAATAAAATCTTAATTGTTGATACACCTGTTTTTGCAGGTCTTAAAACTGTGTTTAGCAGCTATATTTTGCGCAGGTTTGCAAATGTTATTGTCACTGAAGATTATATGAACTTTCCGCAGTTTAAGCATATAAGGGATATCATTGAAAAGGGAGGGTTGGGGCAGATAAAGACAATACAGCTAAATCATATTGGTTATCGGTATCACGGGCTTGCATTGGCAAGATCATTGTTGGGCTTCCCCCTGATTAAATCAGTTAGCTACCAAGGTGATGAAATTCACTATGATACGGGTACTGGCTGTGAAATTATTGTTAATGAACCTTATCAGAAATTAAATGGCTATTTGTACGTTAAGGGTGAAAAAGGGACACTATTATATTGCCCTAAGAAGTACTTAGATTCAATGCTACTTGCCTCAGAGGGAGCTGTTGACTATTTGCTGACTGAACAGTATGAAAACGATGTGTTTACTGGTTTTAAATTGATGACTCCTACTGGTAGTAATCACTTTTCAGCCGATTTATTTAACCGTATTCAATCACTGGTTTTTTTTGCCAAAGATGATTTTAATACCTTTAAAACCATGGGTTTGATAGAGGTGATTAGCTCTGCTTTTAGTTACAATATAAATAGCCGCTATGGATTTGTTAATGGGTTATATGACAATTATGTAAGCAATTTAGCTTACGGGCGCAGAACTTTTGGTTTGCCTGTATTAAAAATTCCTTATTATGCTGTTAAGGTGCTTAGTGTGTTAAATGCTTTAAGAGGGTCTGGGGCATTAAGTTAAATGATTCTCATCAAACAAAAATTAAAGGATTGGTTTTAAAACATCTTATTTTTGTATTTTTCATGCTATTTTATGAAAAATTTTTTGATGTGCGACAGTGCACCGTTTACGGGGCTTATGCTATGAACAAACCACAGATTGTTTCTAATCTGTCTTTCAAGACGAGGCATGAATACATCCATATAGCCTTGTTGACAGCCCCCCTGCTGTTCTTCAGTCTTGAAGAACAGAATCGAAACAATATTGGGAGGTAAGGTTATGAAATCAGATGCTTCTTTAGTCGCATGTAAACTACGCGATGGAGTTTGCTATTAAGTGAGGTACTTACTTATAACGAATCACCACCTACAAGGGGTGTGGTATCTTGAGAATTTTCTTTAAATGCTATTTTGGAGATAACCATAGCTTTATTATTGATTTTGTTTAAAAGAATGACTAAAAGCCTCAATAAATTGTGTACGTTCAAAAGATGAATTTGAATGTGTTTTTGCTTGTTCAACCAAGTTGAAATGGTAATTACTTATTAAGTAAAAAGGCCTGTCAGTTTTAATCGTGCTTATCAAAATATAGCCTACTAAAATCGGGATAATAAAAATCGAATAATCTTTTAGGTTTTTTAGGGAAACCATGTTTTTCTCCTGTTGATTACTAAACATTTAAAGCAAATAGAATGCCATAAAGTTTCTAATTAGTTATGGGGGAGGCGTTTTAAAACCAAATATTAATCGTCCTATAAGTTTTTGTACATAAAGGTCTCTATCATTAATAGCTAGAGCAGTTTTTATACTGCGAATACTTTCGGGATGATTAATATGTGATAAAGAGAAGTTGAGACAGAGTTATTTTTGCAATGTGCAAAAACAGTTGTGCAGTTTGCAAAAAAATTGCCATGTAATGTAGTTTATTCTGATTCGTTCCATGAAATACTGAAAAAATAGGGTTAACAATGCCCAAGAACTGGTATAAAAACTGCATAGTCTATTTTTAAATCATTGAATAAAATCCAAAGCGGCTGATTTGTAGTTTATGGTGTTTTATGAGCATAAAAAATATTTAAACTAATTGTTTCGAAAGGTGGGGATTTAAGAACAATTAGAAAACTTTTTAGAGAAAAATATTATGAAAATTATTTGGCAAGTATTACAACTCAGTTTGTTACTAACTAGCTCGACTTTAATGGCTGAAACAGTAACGCTGTCTTTTGGAGTAGTACCTCAACAAGCAGCCAGTAAGCTGGCAAAATTATGGATACCCATACTCCAGCATGTAAGTAGGGAAGTGGGTGTGGATATACGTTTTAAAACAGCAAGCAATATTCCAGTTTTTGAACAACGGTTAGGTAATGGAGATTATGACCTAGCTTATATGAACCCCTATCACTATGTGGTGTTTCATGAAAAATTAGGTTACCAGGCATTTGCTAAGCAAATGAATAAACATATAAAGGGAATTATGGTAGTTCATAAGGATAGTGATATTAAAGATATTAAACAGTTACAAGGAAAAACACTGGCTTTTCCATCACCAGCGGCCTTTGCTGCCAGCCTTTTAACACGCGCTCATTTAAAAAATCAGGGGGTATATTTTCAAGCAAAATATGTCTCATCACATGATGCAGTATATTTTAATGTGGCCAAAAAAATATACCCGGCTGGTGGAGGAATACTTCGAACACTAAACAGTACTAAGCCAAATGTTTTAGAACAATTAAAGGTGTTTTGGGTCTCTAAACCTTATACTCCCCATGCTTTTGCCGCACGCTCCGATATCCCTGAGGAGATTGTTAAGAGAATAAGGGATAGCTTAAGGGATTTAAATAACACAGAAGAAGGAAAAGAAATGTTGGCAGGGTTAAAGTTTTCGGGTATTGAAAGTGCCGATGATTTAGATTGGAACGGTGTGAGAGATTTAAATCTGCAGGAATTGAGTAATTATTTACCTAGCGCAGAGCATCAAAATTAAAAGCATGTTGGTCAAGTTAGGAGGGTAATGGAACTTATGAATAAAATAAAAAGGTCACTAAAAATGGTTGCCACTATATTATTGATTGGCTTGCCCCCTGTTTATGCTGATCAAACGCCTTGGCGAATTGATCAAGCGTTGAAGTTGCCACAATGGGCGAGCTTTTCGGTTGAACACAGAACGCGGTATGAAACACTGGATCAGCAATTTCGAAAGACAGTCAATGGTCAACCAGGAAACGGTGGGGATCAGGTTGTGGCATTTAGAACACTAGCTCATTTAAAAATAGATTTAAACAATATCCGTTTTGGTGCTGAAATGATGGATGCTCGCATTGCATTAGCCGATACGGGAACGGCCAGTTCAAGCAAAGCTCTGACCCCTAATATAGCTAACCCATTGGAATTATTACAAGGGTATGTTGAATTGCCATTTAATAGTCTATTGATAGAGGGAGGTAAAAGCCAGTTAAAAGCAGGGCGAATCACTATGAATGCGGGTAGCCGAAGGTTGGTTGCAAGGAATGGCTATCGTAATACCATTAACGCTTTTACTGGAGCAGAATTAAAATGGCAATTAGGTCAGCGTAAACTACAAGCATTCTATACCTTACCGGTAAGACGCTTAGTTGATGGTGATATTCGAGATAATGAACCACGGTTTGATAGTGAGTACAGCAAAATTCGATTCTGGGGGATTTATTACAGCCAGCCTTTGTTAGCAACTAAAAATTATGCTGAAGCATTTTTACTAGGGTTAAATGAGAAAGACACGCCTGACTGGCTAACTAAACAGCGTGAACTATATACTTATGGATTGCGTTTTTGGCGAAAACCGCTAGTGAGTCAATTTGATTATCAATTAGAAACGACCTACCAACTAGGTGAATCAAAAGCCTCTAAAACCGCATCAATAACACTCGATCATTTTGCACATTTTCATCATGCTGAGCTGGGCTATAGTTTTAATACAATAGGGTCTCCCCGTTTGATTTTACAATATGATTACGCCAGTGGCGATGATGATTCTAGCGATAGTAAAAACAATCGGTTTGATACCTTGTATGGTGGACGACGTTTTGATTTTGGCCCCACCAGTATTTTTGGGGCATTTGCACGGCACAATATTAGTTCGCCTGGTTTGAGGCTGAAATTAAAACCACAGAATAAGGTCTCTGCGATGATGTCCTTACGAGGATTCTGGCGCGCATCGACTGGGGGTGCCTGGACTGGAGCCGGAATAAAGGGGGATAGCTCATATATTGGCACACAAATTGAGGCGCGATTACGATGGAAAGTTTTGCCTAGAAATTTGCACGTGGAAAGTGGAGTTGCTCATGTCTTTGCTGGAGACTTAATGGATGAAGCCAATAAAAAAGATAGCACATTGATTTATGTGCAGACAACCGTCATATTTTGACTTTGAACTTACCATAGCTTAAGTCGCGTTTAACGCATGGTTTATCCGCTTTGATTTGTTGGAGATATGATGGCAATGCAGCCCGTATGAAACGCACTGGAATGCGGGGTTATTACGTGTCGGTTTCCCTTGTTTAGCAGGTTTTATACGCATATGGACACCTCCCCCGTTTTGCAAGCATTTAATAACTTCATGATTAGGGTGCGACTGCACATTTTTTGCATTCAGTGACACGGACCGGACGTCGCTGAATCCAAAAAGTGTGCAATGGCGCGCAAGGGGTATGGTCCTGTTTTTCGCGGACTTTTTATTAACTATCTGAATTTAATTCATTAAAACGCCGATAAAATGTTGCACGACTAATGCCTAATAATTTAGCGGCAGCACTGCGATTATTATTCGTTTGTTTTAAGGCATTTAAAAAGCGTTGTGCCTCTCCTGTTTCGACAATTTCATCCGTATGAATTTCAGGTGGTAAATCACTGGGTTGAATCACATCGCTTTGACAATAAATAAATGCATAATCAATACATGATTTTAATTCTCTCACATTACCAGGCCATGTATAATTTTGAAGCAAAATTAAAGCCTCGGAACTAAAAGATGTTATTTTTTTACCTGATAAAATTTTGCTTTGTTCTAAATAAAGTTTACTTAATAAGACTATATCTTGATTTCTTTCTCGTAAGGGGGGAACTAACACTCTAACAACACGAATGCGATAGAGTAAATCTTCTCTAAAATGCCCAGCTTTAACTTCTTCAATTAAATCTTTATGGGTTGCAGCAATAATTCTAACATCAACTGCTCGGGGTTGTGTTTCACCGACACGAACAATTTCATGCTCTTGTAAAACTCTTAATAAATGCGTTTGCATGGCTAATGGAATATCGCCAATTTCATCCAAAAATAAAGTTCCACCATTAGCTGCTTCAAAAAAACCTATTTGGTCAGAGCTTGCTCCTGTATATGAGCCGCGTTTATGGCCAAATAATTGATTCGCAAGTAAGGACTCACTTAAACCAGCACAATTTATGGCAATAAAAGCTTTATTTTTTCTGGTACTAGCATTATGAATTGCTTTAGCGACAAGTTCTTTTCCTGTTCCTGTTTCACCATTGATTAATACAGTCCAATCTCCTTGTGCAATTTGCTCAATGGTTTGAAATAACTGTTTCATGACTGGACTATGTCCGACCATTTTGCCGTGATTAATTTGTTGTAACTGTTGGCGTAAAGAATAAACTTCTGATTTATCATAAAAATGAACAATGCGTCGCTCAGTATTTTGTGGATCTATGGAAATTTCAGCTTCTAAACAATATTCTTGCTTTTGATGATGAGCTTTTAAGGTTATATTTTTACGAGTCGTTTTTTTAAGCCGTAGTTGCTCTTGAAATAGTTGTTTAGACTCATCATCAAAGCTAAATGCCTGTTCCCAGCTTTTTCCAATTAAATTAGATTTGTTACCATTTAATAAATAATGGCAAGAATCACTAATAAACTCTAATACTTGTTTTGCATTCAAAATAATACTGGCAACACTCAACTCATTTAATACTGTCAATACATCATTATGTGCCTGTTCTAACATTTTAGCCTGTTGCTTAATGGTTAAATGCGCTGATATACGTGCTAGCAACTCTTCTGGGCTAAAAGGTTTGGTTAAATAGTCTACCGCACCTGCACGTAAGCCATTGATAATATCTTGTTGTTTGTTGTTACTCGTGACAAAAATAATGGGTGTATCAAAGTCTTTTTTACTTTTAAGACGTTGACACATTTCAAGCCCATTAATATCAGGTAATACAATATCCAATAAAATTAAGTCAAAGGTATGTAGATTTAATTTGTCTATCGCTTCTAAACCAGACATTGCAAGTTCAACTTGATAACCATATTTAATTAATATTAATTCCAATAATTTAATGTTGGTTTCAGAATCTTCAACAATAAGAATATATTTTTTGGGGTTCATAATATTTTTTGGCTATTATTCAAATGTTTGTTTTTTAGAGTGAGACAGCTTTAAACAAGATTGAAACACATTGATACACTTTGAGACAAATACTGTTTCAGTTAGTTGCTTAAGAATTGATATGACAGTCACTACTTGTAACAACATATTGTAATTAAACGTATTTTTAAGATATTTAATTTATGGTATACCTCTTGCTTATATCTTTAGTAGTTTTTATGCAAACTTGAAATCGAGGTTTTTCTATTTAGCTATTAAAATTCAAGATGAGCTTTAAGATAATATCGAAACGATACTTTATTTTTGCCTGCATAAAGCGTAAATTAAAGTAAATATGGAGTAAATTCATGGCTAAACAATACAATTCTCTCTCTGTAAATGCCGTTAACTGGGGGCGTTCTCTTGCCTGCTTGACTATGTTGCTTGGAATAACGGTTCTTGTTGGCTGGGCTTTAAATATTACCGCGCTTAAAAGCATTTTACCAGGGCTTGTCAGCATGAAGGTGAATACTGCCGTCGGGCTTTTTCTAGGCGGTCTGGTTTTGTTTTTGCAAACCTTTCAAACTTGCAATTATGTAGTGCTTGGGCTTAGACGTTTATCTATTGGATTAATATTGCTTATTGGCATAGTAACTTTATGCGAGTATTTATTTGCATGGAATGTTGGGATAGACCAATTATTATTCAGTGACTCAAAGACGAGTGTCTTATCACCTTTTTCAGCTCGAATGTCATTATTGACGGCAGGATATTTTGCGTTATTGGGAAGCGTATTTTTGTTAACAGAATTAAACCGCCATTGGTATGTTATCCAAGCTCTTGCCTTTATTACGATTGTGGTTGTCTTGTTACCGCTTGCTGGTTATTTGTATGGAAATCTTAGTTTTCCACGCTTGGAAATGGCTTCACAAATGGCAGCCCATACCGCATTAGGAGGTTTGTTACTGAGTAGCGGACTTTTAATTATTACTTCGGTGGTTGGTTTTCCAGTACAAATGCAAAAAAAATTGCCAATCTTAGGGATAGTGACCGCATTAATCATGGTGATATTTGTTGCAGGGGGTGTTCTTAGCAATATCCTACAAAATAGAGCGGCTGCAAGATGGGTCGAGCATACTTATTCTGTTAATTTGCATTTAGAAAAGGCTGTTTCCAGTTTGCATAGCTATCAAGCCAATATGCGGGCTTATTTTATTAATCACGATAAATTTTATTATTTAAAAACTCAGCAAGCACATCAACAGTTTTTATCTGAATTAAACACAGTTAAAAAACTTACAAGCGATAACCTGTCACAACAACAAATTAATGCATTTTTTCCAATGCTAGAACAGTATTTTGCCGTGGCAAATGAACGTATTAATAATCATGATAAACAAGAACCAGATAGTCTTATTGATTTGGAAATGTCTGGAAAAAACAATCAATTATCATCACAAATTACTGAAAAACTTAAGGAAATAAAACAAACCGAATTTACTTTATTAACTAAGCGGGAACAAGATGCTAAGGTGAAAAATGCAGTTTCCATTATCGTAACAGGATTTTTTATTCTCTTAGGACTGGGGCTTATGATTATGACTTTTTGCGCTTTGCTTCGCAAAATAAAACAGCATGTTGCAGGAGAAAAACTACTGCATGAGAAAGAAGAACGTCTAAGAGTGTTATTTAATGCCAATGAAAATGCCATCATTGTGATTGATGAACGGGGTTTGATTGAAGAATTTAACCCAGAAAGCGAGACTATTTTTAATTATTCTCACGATGAAGTCATCGGTAAAAATATCAGTACTTTAATGCCTGAATTTTATGCAAGCAAACATGATAGTTATCTAAAAAACTATCTTGCGGGTGGCAAGCCAAAAATCATTGGTTCTGGGCGCGAGGTTATTGGCAAACGTAAAAATGGTGAGCTTTTTCCCATGCAACTGCATGTCGGTGAAGTAAAACTCGATAATAGCCGTCTTTTTATTGGTTTTGTTAATGAATTGACAAAACTGAAACAGGCCGAACGCATTAGCCGACAATTTGAAGCGATTGTGCAATCATCGAATGACGCGATTGTTAGTAAAGACCTAGAAGGCACGGTTACTAGCTGGAATTTTGGAGCGAAAAATGTTTTTGGCTACACTGCCGAAGAAACGGTAGGACAGACATTAGAAAAACTGTTCCCCACCGAATACCGTGACGAAGAACAACAAAATTTGCAAGAAGTTTTACAAACCCGCGAAGGCAAGCAATTTGAGTCTGTCAGGCTTCATAAAGATGGAACACGGCTTGATGTTGCGGTTACTTTGTCGCCCATTTTTGATAGTAATCTTGAAGTTGTGGGTCTGTCTAAAATTATTCGTGATATTTCTGATCGCAAAAAAATGGAAGCCGAGTTAATTGCTGCTAAACAAAATGCAGAGGCAGGCAACCGAAGCAAAAGCGAGTTTCTTGCCAATATGTCGCATGAAATCAGAACCCCTATGAATGCTGTTTTAGGTTTAACCCGTCTGGCATTGGAAACGGAAATGACCGACAAACAGCGTGATTATTTAACTAAGGTGCAAAGCTCTTCACAGGCTTTATTAATTATTCTTAATGATATTTTAGACCTGTCCAAAATTGAATCAGGGCATTTAGAGATTGAAGACATTGAATTTAATCCGACCGATATGCTGCAAAGTGTTGTTGATTTGTTTGCTGCTACACTGGAGGAAAAAAATCTGGAGCTGTTTTTAGATATTGCAACCGACGTGCCATTGACGATTATGGGCGACCCCTTACGTATTCAGCAGGTTTTGAGCAATCTAGTCAGCAATGCAATTAAGTTTACCCCTAACGGTATGATTTATATTCGCATGGGTCTTGAAGAAAGTAATGGCGATGATTTGCAGTTGCGTTTAAGTGTTCGTGATACAGGGATAGGCATTAAGGAAACCACCTTGAAACAGTTGTTTCATCCCTTTACACAGGCAGATAATTCCATTACCCGAAAATTTGGTGGAACAGGGCTTGGATTAACGATTACCAAACAATTGGTTGAATTGATGGAGGGAGAAATTGCCGTCAGTAGTGAATTAGGCATGGGCAGCACGTTTTCATTCACAATTCATTGTACCAAAGGTCAATCTTATCATTGGATGGAAGACAGTCAATGTATTAAAAATACGCGAGTTTTAATTGTTGATGACCAGCAAACCTCTTGTGCCATTTTAAAAAACATTCTTGAATCTTGGGAGCTTGAAGCTGAAACCGTCTCTTCTGCCAAAGAAGCGTTACAAAAAATTAAGGCGGCTGAAGGTGCAAAAAACCCTTTTGATTTATTACTCTTGGATTGGAAATTAAAAAATACCACGGGATTAGCTTTAGTGCGTGAGCTTAGAGAAAGAAAAGCGAAAGTTCAACCCGCCATTATTATGGTCACCGCACATAAGAAAGAAAAATTATTGGATGAGATGAATAAAACATCTACCCATATCGAAACGATTTTGACTAAGCCAGTCGTGCCATCTTCCTTACTTGATACGATTTTACACGTCTATCATTATAAGATTAAACATGACAAAGCCGTACCTAAAATACAAGCCGACCCTTACGAGCTTGCAAGAACTTTGCATAATAGCCGCATTTTACTGGTAGAAGATAATGCTGTTAATCAGCAAGTGGCAGGGGAGTTTCTTGAAAAAGTGGGTTTGCGTATCAGCATTGCCAATCATGGTGGCGAGGCGGTTGAATGGGTCAAGAAAAAAGAGTTCGATGCTATTTTGATGGATTTACAAATGCCCGAAATGGACGGTTATGAAGCGACAAAAGAAATTAGAAGACTAGCTAATGGACGTGATATTCCCATTATTGCGATGACCGCAGCCGCGATGCAAAATGACAAAGAATTGTGCCTGTCTGTGGGCATGAATGATCATATTGCCAAGCCGATTCAACCTTTAGTGGTAATTAAGACTTTATTACGCTGGCTTAACCCTGCCAGTACAGAAGCGGTATTAACACATTCTCCGATTACAAAAACTAATAATGACCTAGCAGACAAGTTACCAGGTTTTGAACTGGAAGACATTATGATCATGTTATCCAATGATGAAGAAAAATTATTACGCTTATTAATTGCTTTTAAGCAGGAGTTTTCTCCAGAAGTCTCTGAGATAACGAAAAAAATCTCAGAGGGTGACTTAAAAGAGGCAGAAAAATCCTTACACATGCTAAAAGGCTCGGCGGGAAACCTTGGTGCAAAAGAGCTGTACCAAGCCAGTGCAGAATTAGATGCTCAATTGATAGAGGGAATATACGATGCAAAAACCTTATCAGACTGGCTTGAAGCCTTTACTAAAACCGCAGAAATTATTGATAAACTGAAAATAATGCAACCAGAACTAGATTCACCAGAAAATCTGGTCGCACGACAACAGGTAATCGCAGAGCTTGATAGCTTACTTGCAAATGATGATTTTATTAATGATGATTTGCTTGAACGGTTAAAATCCTGCATAGCTGATAATCAACAAAAACAATACAACCACTTAGTGCAGCTTATTATCAATACTGATTATGATAAAGCACGCATCTTATTAAGTGAACTTCAATCAAAAAGGATAGACTCATGAACATTAAGCCCTTTGATTTGGGTCGCTCCCCAACTGTTTTAGTTGTGGACGACTTGCGTAGCAATCAGGAAATACTGGTTGAACTTTTAAAACCTTTTTATAACGTCAAAGTGGCAGGAAATGGTTCGAGAGCTTTAGACATTGCCATGCACACTGCCCAGCCAGACCTTATATTATTAGATATTATGATGCCAGAAATGGATGGCTATCAAGTTTGCCAACGCTTAAAAGAATCGCCTAACACTTGTGATATTCCTGTGATTTTTGTTACTGCTGTTGTCGAAAAAGATTCTGAAACTCGTGGTTTGCAATTAGGCGCAGTTGATTATATTACCAAGCCTTACCATCCTGAAATCATATTGCTTAGAGTGCGTAATCAAATTTTACTTAAAGAGTCGATGGCACGATTACGTCTTGCAGGCAGCGTATTTGAAAACAGCATGGAAGGCATTATGATTACCGACCCTGATTGCAATATCATTAGCGTCAATCCCGCATTTACTCAAATAACGGGTTACAGCATGGATGAGGTTGTTGGCAAAAAACCAAGCATCTTCCAATCGGACAAGCATGAGTCGAAATTGTATCAAGACATGTGGCATGGTCTGCACAGCAAAGGTTACTGGCAGGGGGAAATATGGGATGAAAGAAAAAATGGAGAGCCTCAAGCCAAAATTTTAAATATTTGTTCTGTTTTTAATAAAGAGGGAATGCTTCAATGTTACATGGGCTTTTTTTCTGATATTACCGATCGAAAACGTCATGAAGAAGAAATTAAATGCTTAAGCAATTCTGAGCTTAATATGGCTAAATTGGAAGCAGAAAAAGCAAGTCAGGTTAAAAGCGAATTTTTAAGCAGCATGAGTCATGAATTGCGAACTCCAATGAATGCCGTTTTAGGTTTTGCTCAGATTTTAGAGCTTGAGGACTTAACCCAAGATCAGCATGAAAGTGTTGATGCAATTTTAAGTGCTGGGCATCGCTTATTAGATTTAGTTTGTGATGTATTGGATTTAGCAGAGATTGAAGAAGATAAACTGGCGTTAAACATGGAAAAAATTACTTTAAGTGCCTTAATGGAAAACTGCCTGTCATTAGTAAAGCCTTTAATACAAAACAACAACATCAAGGTCATTGATAAAATAGATCAGTGCAAAAATATAGAGGTAGAAGCAGACTCATTGCGTTTTAAACAGGTTTTGTTAAACCTTATCTCCAATGCGATTAAATATAACAAAAAAGGAGGTAGCATTACTATTTCCTGTGAAAGACCTAAGGCAGACAGGGTAAGAATCAATGTTGAGGATACAGGCGAAGGCTTGTCTTCTGAAGATCTTTCTCAGTTATTTAAACCTTTTGAGCGATTAAGTGCTAAAAATTCTGCTATAGAAGGTACTGGGATAGGCTTGTCCATTAGCAAGAAACTGATGGAATCAATGAACGGCAATATTGGAGCAAGCAGCGTGAAAGGTATTGGTAGTTGTTTTTGGGTTGAAATTCCAATTAGTTGATTCTTCTTTTTTTATTTTATCAGTCATCCGTTGAAGATCACGAAGTGTGCCACTGGCACATAGGACTAAACCGCTCACGCGGTAACTCACTAATTCAATTTCTCCTTCAGTATAACCCCCAGCAATTTTAAGAGTCTTAGATTGTCAAATTGTGTCACGGAATAACTTAGGGAGCTTAATGGCGGTAACGGTATGAAAAAACTTATCGAAGGTGGAGGTGATTGCCTAGTCTGTAGAGTTTAATATCATATCAACGATGTTTTAATACTTCCTTCTTTGATAAAAAAAGGGGGGGTAATAAAATCTCTTAACCCCCTTTTTTCCAAAGAGGGGGACTGAACGCTTACCTGATTACTCAAGACTTCTTTATAAACGTATTTTAAAATTAAGGTGAACAGATTTATCTCAAATATTGCAAGTATATTTAGGTGTATCCATTGTAAAAATAACAGAAAACCAGATGTAAGTTAAGAAATAGGCGCCTTACGAAATAGAGGTTTGTTGTTGGGGCGCAGTGCTTTAAGCCGGCTTTCTTACAAAGTATTGCAGGCTAAAACTTACGCTTTATAAAGTATAAAGCTATCGCCCTGTATACCGAAATTCACTTGCTTGAACGGGTGTTTGTTTATTAAAAAAATGTAGCCCGTATGTAATGAAGTAGAATACGGGTTAATGTTGAATTCTCCTAAGCTTTAATACAATATTGTTCAATAATCTTATGCATATCAGGTATGTGAAAAGGTTTGCTTAAATAATGATTAAACCCTGCATCAGTACCGCGCTTTATGTCCCTTTGAGTTGCATTTGCACTCACTGCAACTATTGGAATTATATGCGTTTTTGGGTTAGCTCGTAATTCATGAAAGGCCTCTATTCCATTAATACCTGGTAGGTTTATATCCATAAGGATTAATGAGATGTCTTTGCTGGATGCAATGCTAATACCCAATTCTGCTGTATGCGTTGAAATGAGATTAATATCAGGAAAACGAGCAATAATTCTTTCTAGCAAATGCAGGTTAGCTGGGTTGTCTTCAATGTAAAGGATTGTTCCTGAAATGTCAGTGCTGACGAATTCCTGCTCATCCAAAATGCTCTCTGTTATTTGATGGGCTGAGCTAATTTGCATAGCTAAAGGTATTTCTGCCCAAAAAGAGGAACCTTGCCCCACTTTACTTTTAAAGTTTATAGTTCCATGCATTTTTTCCATTAACTCTTTGCATACAATTAAGCCAATTCCTGTTCCTTCAATTTCTGAGTTTTCTGCGCCTAGACGTTCAAAAGGTGAAAATAATTTAATTTGATTTTCTTCAGGAATTCCAGGCCCTGTATCTTTAATAATAATGTGCAATCTGTCATTTTCTACAGGCTCACAAATTAGAGTGACCGTTCCTTTTTTGGAATTATATTTAATGGCATTTGATAGTAGGTTTAAGATAACTTGTTTTATTCGCGTATAGTCTGCCAGTATTTGTAAGTTTTCATCCGGTTTGGTTTGTCGCTGAATACTGATCTCATGTGTTTCAGCAAATGGTTTAATCAGTGATATACATTCATCTAATATATCATTGAGCGTAATAGGTTCAATTGATAGATCTATATGACCTGACTCAATTTTACTTAAATCAAGAATGTCGTTTATTAAAGTGAGTAGATGTTTTCCTGACTTTAAAATATAGTCAACGCTATCTTTCTGGTTTTCTGTTAAAGGTTCTTCGGGGTCATCAGTCATTAATTGGCTGAAGCCTAAAATAGCATTTAATGGGGTCCTAAGTTCATGGCTCATCGACGATAAAAATTCTGACTTTGCTACATTGGCTTTTTCAGCATCTTTTTGGGCTTTAGTTAATTCTGATATATTACTCCCCGTACCGCGATAGCCAATAAATACACCATCGTCATTAATAATAGGGCTACCATTGATCATCATGTATAACAGTTCATCATCGGCATTTTTCAGGGTGAATTTAAAGTTTTTTAACGTGTGTTGCTGATCAAGTGTCTCCGTATATTTAGCCCAGTCGTTATCATTTGATTCGTAAATAGATATTAGCTCTCTTTTTTTACCTAAAAATGTATCTAAATCATGGCCGGTCATGGAATGGAATGAATCGCTTAAGTAGGATACTTTATGGTTTTGGTCTGTTTCCCAAATCCAATCAGAAGAGAGTTCGGTTAATTGTTTAAAACGATTTTGGCTTTCTGCAAGTAGTTGTTCGTTTCTTTTTCGTGCTGTAATGTCATGAATTATGCCTACAAATGTTTTTTCACCCTCTGTATTCATGGGCGATACATTTAGCTCAATTGGAAACAAGGTGCCATCCTTTTTTAAGGCCATTAAATCTCTAGCACTGTTGAAAATTCGAGCCTTATGAATGGTTGAGTTTTTAACATATCCATCATGGACTGAACGTAAATTTTCAGGCAGTAACAGACTGATGTTTTTTCCAATAATCTCTGTTTGATGGTAACCAAATATTTTCTCTGCAGTCTGGTTGAAACTTAAAACTAAACTATTTTCATTAATGGTAATAATTGCTTCAGCGGAGTTATCAACAATCGCTCGAACAAAATTATTACTTAGTGGCGAAAACTGCTTAAAACGATTACTGATTTTTGTAGCAATAAATAAAATTAAAATTAATAAGCTAAAGGCTAATGCGATGAGTATGCTTAGTTGGGACCGAGAAAATAAACTATCGTTAAAAGTGGTCGAGGTTGTTGTATAAAAATCAGTTTCCCACATTGCAGCATAATGAATGCCTGCTATAGAGAAGGCTGTGATTAAGGATGAAGTTATGCAGGAAAAAGAGTGTTGTCGTGTTGTTGTATTTCTAATAGGAGAGAAATAAAGAGACACGGTGGAAAACAGTAATGCCAGAACAATAATAACAATAAATTGTTTAGCTTGATAGTGCATTATGGCATCTGCTTTTAAGACTTCCATCCCCAAAAAATGCATAGATACAATGCCTATAGCAAAACAAAAGCAACTCACGTAAAAGTGTGATTTTTTGTATTTTTTTTTCGTTAAAAGGGTTGTATATATACCACCGGCAATGATCGCAGGCGGTATTGATAGCAGGGTCATGTAGAGATCGTAGGCAATAATAACGGGCAAATGAAATGCCAGCATACTAATAAAGTGCATGGCCCATATACCAAGGCCAAAAACTAATGAGCCACTAGCAACCCATATGTAACTCTGAGAGGGAGTATCAGCATTGTTTATAACTTGAACTACCTGATTGACGGCTAGGGAAGCCAGAAACATAATAAAAACTGATAATGCCACTGTGCTTAAATGATAGTTTGCTATCATTTGTTGGCTACTATTTATTATTGAATGATTAAAATGCCAGAATTCCATGATTTCTCCTTTATTAACTGTTTTATACAATGTTTTCGTCACCTTTAATTTATATAATACAAATCAACTGGTTATGATTTTGGCGAAGGTGTTGTTATAAGGTCTATATTTTTTATGGATATTAATGAGATATTTGATTGTAAATACCATTTTGAAGTGGTAATAAGCCAACTTCAGGCAGATTAACAAAGAGCGCTTTTATGACTTCTCTATGGTCAATAAAGATAGCTGGTTTGTCTTTTAACTGACATTGAAATATTGTGTCGCTACAGACCGCTCCGTTCCTTAAGTAGTGTATTTTGTTGAGTAGCTGTAGTTGATTGGTGTTGATATTAATACCTGTTTCCTCTCTTAGTTCACGTACTGCTGCCTGTATAGCTGTTTCATTCTGATTAATATGGCCTCCGGGAAACGTATAGCCATGTCTGTAACTGTTCTTTATAAGTAAAACAGAGTTATCTACCCAGACAGCAACTTGTGCACCATGTGTCGCATGTTTACTAAGCTGCCAGTAATATTGCATAACAGGGTATGCACAACGATATAGGCAGCGGTATAAGAAATTGATAATGACAGTCATTGGTGTTCCTTTAATGATGAATTAATGCGCGAATATTTAATGTATTTGTTACACACTTGGTTTGTTTAGAAGGAAAGTCACTTGTTACTTTTTTTCTTATTGGTTTTTCATGGGTGATTTTTATTTCGTTGCTCACCTGGTTTTGTAGATAATTTTTAAAGTCGTGCTTTAACTCTGGGTGTAATAAGCCCAATTCAACGGTCGCTATTAGAAAACCTAGTTTTGTTCCACAGTCATATCGCTTCCCAGAAAACTGATAAGATAATACCTTTTCTTCAGTTAGCAATTTCGCAATGGCATCTGTTAATTGAATTTCATCACCACTGCCTTTTTGGGTGTTTTCTATTTTGTTAAATATTTCAGCTGTTAAAATATAACGACCAACTACGGCAAGGTTGGAGGGGGCATTTTCTGGTTTTGGTTTTTCAATTATTTGTTCAATTAAAGCGGCTGAATTTGATGAATCCCCCGTTTTCACGATACCGTATTTATCCGAATCTGATATTTGGATTGGTTCAACGCCCAATATTGAACATTGCTGTTTTTCATAAAGCTCAACCATCTGCTTCATGCAGCCATCAGACCCATTTTCAATCAAATCATCCGCTAGGATAACGGCAAAGGGTTCATTACCAATAACGGGTTTTGCACAATAAACAGCATGCCCTAAACCTAATGCTTCTGGTTGGCGAATAAAAATGCAGGATACATGATCAGGAACCATGTTTTTAAGTTGATTAATACTTTCCTGTTTATTATGTTTGCTTAGTTCGTGTTCCAGTTCATAAGCTTTGTCAAAATGATTGGTGATAGATTCTTTGTTTCGACCGGTGATGAATATCATGGTATCAATTCCGGCTTCGACAGCTTCATCAACCGCATATTGGATTAGTGGTTTGTCGACTATGGGAAGCATCTCTTTAGGACTTGCTTTGGTCGCGGGAAGAAACCGAGTACCCAGACCTGCGACAGGAAATACTGCTTTAGTGATTTTTTGTTGCATTTCATTTCTCCATTAGAATAACGCTATAAAGCGTGGGGATCAGAGGGATAAGTTTTTCTAGCAAAGGTGTTTATCTGTCCGATACTGCGCATTGCTAACTGTTCTAACTGGCAAAAAACCGAGGTTGGTAAATAATTGATCAATAAAGCACAAATCAATGTATTGATTGTTCTTCTAGGTTCTTTAAGTAAAATTTTAAAGTTAGTTTTGATGGCCATTAAAATAAGCTTTAAAGCCATGGCTGAATCTCTAGAACGAACGGCACGTCGGCTCAGATAGCGTAATTGATAGGCTTCAGCTAAAGAGCCCCATTTTTTGACACAATCTGGGGCTTTGGATTGAAGGTGTTGTCTGGTTCTTTTCCAGCTATCAAATTGATTAACAACATTGGCTGATAAGCCGCTATTATTAACGCGATAATAGGTAAGAGCAGGTGCAATACCTTCAAATACCCAACTGGTTTCAGTTGCAATGCGTAACCAACAATCAATGTCTTCTGATTGTCTAAGTGTTTCATCAAAAAACCATGTTCGTTTTTCGCTATGACTGCTACCCACAAAACCTATGTCGTCCAAAACAGGTTTTCTTATGACAGGGGCTGAACCATTACCGACAGGGTTGCGACAAAAAATATCCTCTATGCTGATATTTTTTAATTTGGGTATTTGTTTAATACCTAATTCTTTATCGTCATCATCAATAAAAATAGAGGGGCTATAGCTAACCCCCACTTTGGGGTTGCTAAGTAAATGGTCTAGATGAAATTTCAGTTTGTCAGCTGCCCAATAGTCATCTGCATCTAAAAAAGCGATGAACTGGCCTTTTGCATGATGAATGCCTGTATTACGAGCACCGGCAAGTCCAAGGTTTTTTTGTTGAATAATTCGGATGCGAGGGTCTTTATAAGCTCGACAAATTTCCCTGCTATTATCGGGAGATTGGTCGTCGATAATTAACAGTTCAAAGTTTCCGTAGCTCTGATTAAGTACAGATTGAATAGCCAGACGAATGTATTTTTCAACATTATAAACAGGCATGATAATAGATATTAAATTCATAGCGGATATCCTATTGTTTGTTGATATGTAATAGTTGAGCGGTAAGCGGTATGGGTAGACACCACCAGAAAAGTAAAGCAAAAAGGGTAGCGAAACTTCGCTTTGGAGATATGATAAAAACTTGCCAGTCAGACTTTATTGCTCGTTTTATATAATTTAAACCAATTAAAGCAGGGTCTCCTTGTCTTAAAGCACGCCGGGCAAGGTATCTAAGATAAATAGCTTGTGCGGTATGGAAATGATCAACTATAAAAGAGGGTGCGTAGATGGCTACTTTTTTAGTTAATGTTTGCCAGCCTTGTTCCATCTTGTCTAACGATGAAGATAGGCTGTTTGTTTGAGTTCTGTAATCCATTAATACTTCGGCTACGCCAGCTATATCCCATTTATCATCCAAGGCAATGCGAATTAGCCATTCCTGATCTTCGGCATAATTC
>ENA-OSET01001151-OSET01001151.1-sediment-metagenome-genome-assembly--contig:-NODE-1151-length-27953-cov-11.004269_pt1 | contig 27953 bp, 19 predicted proteins | sample MGYA00237882_ERZ534229 | MGnify/ENA primary metagenome ERZ534229 (study PRJEB26408, sample SAMN06266212) | sediment metagenome | isolation source: Hudson Canyon methane seep mesocosm | place... | reverse complement strand
AATTGTGAACTAGGTACGCTTAGTTCAGAAAAAAGAGATTTGATTGCTAAAGTATGTGATGAGATTTTACAAGGGAACCATAATGATCAGTTTCCTTTAGTTATTTGGCAAACTGGAAGTGGAACACAATCTAACATGAATGCCAATGAAGTAATTGCCAATAGAGCTCATGTAATTAATGGAGGTGAATTAGAAGACACTGAAAAAGTAATTCACCCAAATGATGATGTAAATAAATCACAAAGTTCTAATGATACTTTCCCAACTGGGATGCATATTGCAGCTTACAAAATGATTATTGAAACTACAATTCCAGGAGTAGAGCAATTAAGAAATACGCTTGATGCTAAATCAAAAGAATTTATGAATGTGGTGAAAATTGGAAGAACACACCTAATGGATGCTACTCCTCTTACACTAGGGCAAGAATTTTCTGGTTATGTCTCTCAATTAAATCACGGATTAAAAGCTTTAAATAATACTTTGTCTCATTTGTCAGAATTAGCTTTAGGAGGAACTGCAGTTGGTACAGGTATTAACACTCCTGACGGATACTCTGAAATTGTAGCTAAATATATTGCTGATTTTACTGAACTTCCTTTTATTACTGCTGTTAATAAATTTGAAGCTCTTGCTGCTCATGATGCAATAGTTGAAAGTCATGGAGCATTAAAACAACTAGCAGTTTCTTTAAATAAAATTGCAAATGACATAAGGCTATTAGCTTCAGGGCCAAGAAGTGGAATTGGAGAAATTACTATTCCTGCAAACGAGCCTGGCTCATCAATTATGCCAGGGAAGGTAAATCCTACTCAAGCTGAAGCTTTAACTATGGTTTGTGCTCAAGTAATTGGGAATGATGTAGCAATTTCAGTTGGAGGAATGCAAGGGCATTATGAGCTGAATGTTTTTAAACCTTTAATGGCTGTTAATTTCTTACAATCTGCAAGATTAATTGGTGATGCTTGTGTTTCTTTTGATGAAAACTGTGCAGTAGGCATTGAACCAAATTACGAAAACCTAAAAAAGAATTTAGATCATTCATTAATGTTAGTTACAGCACTAAACACTAAAATTGGTTATGAAAAGGCAGCAAAAATTGCTAAAACTGCTCATCAAAATGGAACAACCTTAAAAGAAGAAAGCATTAATCTAGGATACTTAACTGCAGAAGAATTTGATGCTTGGGTAAAACCAGAAGATATGTGTTGATGTTTAAAATAAAACTAAATTCAAAATTATAAAAGAAAAGCCGAGCAAATGCTCGGCTTTTTTATTTTTATCTATAAACTAAATGCTAGTTCAATGTAAAGTTAATAGGAATTGTAAACATCACTCTTACTGATTTCCCTCTTTGTTTTCCTGGCTTATATTTAGGTAAAGATTTTACGACTCTCATTGCCTCTGCATCTAAGTTTTTATCAACTCCTCTTACAATTTTTACATTTGTAACAGATCCTTTTTTGTCAACAATAAAACTTACATAAACCTTACCTGTAATATTGTATTCTTTTGCAATTGCAGGGTACTTTACATTTTTCTGAATGTATTTCATAAGTCCTAAATCACCCCCAGGAAATTCGGGCATATTCTCAACAACCATAAAAAACTCCTCATCATCCTCTTCCTCAATCTCAATTTCTACATCTTCATCTGATTCTGTATCTTCAATTTCAATTTCATCTTCAATCTCTACATCATCCTCAACAATTTCAATTACCTCTGGTGGAGGTGGAGGTGGAGGTGGAGGTTTTACCTCTTGTTTGGTAATTGGGATAATTTCTTCTTCTAAATCATCAAGATTTAATTGCCCTAAATTATAAGCTACTTTGTCGTAACTTTTCCACTCAAAAGCACCTAATACAATAACAAGAGTAATAACTAAACCAATCTGAAAGAAAAGACCTTTCTTTTTCTCAAGACTAATATCTGGATTCTTTTTTGGTTCCATAATTTTTATTTTTTAACCTACTAGTTCTTTATATGACTCAGCTGAAAGCAAACTATTTAATTCACTTACATCTGATGCTGAAATTTTAATAATCCACCCTTCACCATATGGGTCAGAATTAATTAACTCAGGTTCATCTTCTAACTTTTCATTAAACGCTAAAACCTCCCCATTTATTGGCATAAATAAATCAGAAACTGTTTTAACTGCTTCAACTGAACCGAAAACTTCCTCTTTTTCTAGCTCTTCACCCTCAGTATCTACATCAACAAATACAATATCACCAAGTTCACCTTGAGCAAAAGCAGTGATCCCAACATATACATTATCTTCTTCAACTCTTAACCATTCATGGTCTTTTGTATATTTTAATTCTTCTGGAAAATTCATTTAATATTTTTTTTTCAAAAATACATTTTTTTATCAGTCGGCAAAATTATCCTGCCAAGGTAAATCTTAAACTAAATCCTACATTTGTAATTGAGCTTGGGAAAGTTGTAGAAATAAAAGGATTTGTAATAACTCTATCATAAAATGCCTTAATATTTAACCTCTGATTTACTACATAATCAGCTGAAAATTTAATCTTAAACACTTGTTGTCCCATAGTTATTTGTTCTACATCCTCTATTACTTTTCTGATCATTGTCTTATTATTCATTATATTAAAGTCTAATTTTAAGTCCAAATCACTTGAGACCTTCTTTCCTTTTCCTCCAGAGAACATCTTAAACTCAACATCTTTAATTCGATAACCAACAGCAATAATATATTCTTGTGAGCCAGTTTCTGTAAGTTGGTTATTCGCTAATGATAATGCTAAAACTCTTGATCTTTTAAATTCAACTTTAGTTAAAAGACTACTTTTCCATGTCATATCAACTTTAAAAAGAGGACTGAATTGCTCATTAATTGTAACCTGAGAAATTTCACGAGAAACATGATAACTCATATTATTGTAATTTACCTCATCACCTTTTCCGTAATCCAAATTAGTTTGGTAAGAACCAACAGAATAAGTCGAACGGTAAGAGTGTCCTAAACTAAATTGCTTGAATCTCTTTTTAATAAAAGGAATTTTAATCAAACCGTCATAGGTAATTCTCCAGTTAGGCAAAGGGATTGCTGGAAATTCAGTCAACTTTGAATTAGAAGGGTCTTTACCTCTGTATGCAGCTAAAAATGCAGGAATCATAACTTCCTGAGATGTCGCTCCATATCCACCTGTAAGGATAGTATCATTATTATCATACTCAACAGGATATCCTGTTACAGGATCAATATATCCATTAAAATTAGGATTCTGTTCTGCTAATTGATTTGCAATTATTGTTCTATAGTTTCTGAAGTTATTAAAAGTTTTTGATTCATAATCATCATTATCTTTTCTAAAAGCTGTCCAACTGGAAATAAAAGAAATACTATATCTCCCTGATTCATTTGGGCTAAATGAATTAAAATTATCCATATCATCATCCCATCTGAAATACTCTGTATGATCGTTTGAAGTAGTTTTATTTGCCGTTAATTCAATTCTGAATTGTTTTATAGGCTCAACTGTACTTCTTAATGTTAAATTTTGTGTGCTATTTCTTTTATAAAGCGTATTTAAATCAGAGCTTTTAGTAATCCAACCTTGGCTTCCAGCATGCCCTCTAATATCTTTTTGGCTACCAAAAGCAAAAGGTAACCCTGGAGAAATATGCGACCAATCCTGCCCTAATAATTGAGGTTTTTTTAAGTAACCTGGCAAGAAAATACCTTTATTTTCGGAATAATTTACTGATATATTTTTAACCCCTAAAGCAAAACGAGTCATATGCTTTAATATCTCAAATTTCTTCTTTACTTCTCCATCATTTTCTTCTTGTTCCTTTTTATTTCTTACAGTATTCCTACCTCTTCTTCCTCTTCCACTACCTTGATTTAACTTCTTAAAGTAGGGCACTTTATTGTAAAGAGTAGTTAAGTTTACTTGTCCGTTATACTGAACAGAATTGGAGTTTTGTATAGTATTACCAAGATGCTTAACAGCCAATGGGGCAGCCGTCCAGTTATAACCTCCATTATAACGAGTATTTAATGAGATAAAGTTTAAAATTGGAATCTTATTTAATGGAACTTGATAATTCATTCCAAAAGTTTGATTGTAAGTTTTCATCCTTCCAAAATCCCAAACATTGCTCCAAATAGTATCCATTTTATCTCTATAAAAAGGGTCAGATTTATCAAGCTTTCCTGCTGGCTCATCAATATTTGCTTGCTGATTAACTGCAAAATCTAACTTTAAAGTTCGCATTAAATCATACTTTAATTCATAAGAACGATTCCAAGTAAAATACTTATTGTAAGTTGGAATAATTATCATATTTGAGTTACTCAAATTCCTCAATTTTGTTTCATTATAATTTCTGTCAATATCCGTTCTAAAAGAGAAAGATTTTGGCATAGTATTAAAATTAAAGTCTTTAATTAACCTAAAATATGCTGATTTTGGAAACTTAATTTTTGAAAACGGTTTTATATTTTTTGGCTGAGTATTGAAATTATAAGTAAGAGCACCTCTGTAATTTGTAGTGCGATTATACTCCGTATTTATATTTCTGATGAAAGTCTCATTTTTAGAATACGAAACCGTAAAATTCTCAACATCATATATTTTTGTTTTTTCAGCTTTAGCTCCTTTTTTCTGAACTTTTGTTTTTCTTATATTTGTAAAGTTGATGCTTTTCCTTTGCACATAATCTTGTACAATCTCCTTTAAATCATCTTTTTCAGCTTTACTATCTAATGCAGACAATGATTTTGTAAGTAAAATATCTGGATCAAGAGGATTGTACTGAGGATTCTTAATGGCCTCTGACCTTCCGATATACATAGGAACTTTAATTCCAAAATTATCTGGGAAGAATTTACCTAAATTAAAAGTTGAAGAAAAATCATATTGATAAGCATTATACTTTTGTCTTTCATTAACTTTTTTCTCAATACTCCCAAAGCCGATAGTACTCATGTTACCTGAAAGAGTAACGTTTCCAAAATCAGCTAAGCGAGCTGTAAACCTACTATTTGCAGCCCAACCACCATACTCATCAAAACCAACCAATCGCAATTCATTCACCCATATTTGCCCACATTTAGAAAGTCCATCATCAGCATCCTCCATAGATTTCTTTTTAGGATTTCTTATCCCAATCATTATGGTTTTAACATGAGCTAAATTTGGATTACCAACAACAGTAACTTTTCCTCCGCTTATATACTTGATATATGGAGAGCTCACATCTGAACTATTTGAATTTCTATCTTGTTTTGCTTCTTTTAATATCTCAAAAGCAATATCAATTTCATTTTGTGTTGGCCAGATTTCCGAAGGTGATGTAACGTCATGAGCAGTAGGTTTTAAAGAAATTTCATACTCGTAATAGTTGGAAATGAAATCTGTTCCTAAACGAATGAAACAAGATAAATCTCCATCTTTTAGGTTATCTTCTTCTCCTTCAGCATGTACAAACATTTTAATCCTTTTGTAAGTACGTACATCAATATCAGCAGTTTTATAAGCGGCTCTTGAGTCTCCATCTTGTAAATCACAAACTTTTAAGACTAAAGATTGCTCATTCTGCTGTCTATGAGTTGTTGTTGTGTTGTCTACTTCCTGTTCAATTCCTGGAGGTAACACATAATTAATTGGCTCTCTATTTCCATTCTCCTCAATATTTACAGCTGACACATCAAAAGTTGTAGTACCATCTTCATCATTAGGGATATATTCTCCAGCTTCAGATAGGTCAAAATTATATCTTCTCCACTCTCCCCTCACTAAATCAAAAGTTGCAAACCTACAAACAATAGGATCATTAAAATTAGTTAAAGCTAATCTCATAAATCTGATAGATTTAAAATCTCTAATACCTCCAATTACATCATCAGGCTGATAAATTGGTACTCTAAATTGGTACCAATTAATGCTCCTTGTATCTCCATTTTCTGTTTTTACTGATGTTTCAAGTATATCAGAAATATAATTACTTCCAACTATCATTTCATCAGGATCTAATCTAACTTTATACTGATAATAACTTTCAGTTTCTGAAAGCGTATGATCCCTATTCAAGTCCTCCGTATTTGGTTGAGAGGTAGCTGCTGTTGGATAACTTTCAGGAGAATTTTCTGTTGTTTTAGAATTCCCATCAGGATTATTAAAGTTCTTGTATCTATCTAAAATTAAAGTAGATTTACTATCATAATCACTTCCTCTAAAATAATGAAAATCATCTGCAGAAGGATCATTAGTTGCATTACCATAAACAGTAGATGTGGTACCGTAAACATCTCCTATTTTTTGAATATAAGTCTCGCTAAAGAACAGTTTTTCATCTGAATTCTTTAACCCATCAAAACCAACATCTTGAAATAAACGAGCAGTCGGATCATTATCAAAAGCTTCAACAATTGAAAAATTAGTTGGTACCCTACCCCAAGCAGTAGTATCTACATCTTCAACTGTAGCTGATGTTGGCAAGCCATTCTCAAAACTTTTATACCCATCTTTTAACACATCCTCTGAAATATTTCCTAAATGTAAATACATATCCCCTCCAGAATGAGAAATATCTCCATCATCAGAATTAAAAGGATCCATCATCCAGAACTCAATAAACTCAATATTTGAAGCTTGAAAGTCAGTAGTAGTTAAAGTACGCATCATCCCTCCCCAACTTTTTGTAGGGTTAGTCAACTTGCCATCAGCACCTATTCCGTTAATGGTATAATTATAAGGACCCCTTTCCTTAGGATAATATGCAATGTCTAAAAGAGAAAGGTTTGTAATTTGACTACCCATATTAGGATCTTTATTCGGAAATACTTCAGTTTCCAAAACCTCACGGGAATAATGATAGGACTGCTGACCGATTGTATTCCCATTTGGAAGGGTAATCGTTTTATTTACATTCGGTGGAGTAATAGAAGTATTTCTAAAAAATAAAGGATCGATAGTGTACCAAGCTAGCTTTGCTCTATTAAATCCAATAATTAATGAATCGCTCAAGTTAGAATTTTCAAAAAGTTCAAGTTGTTTTTCTGGGATACTCGCTAACTTCCAAGCACCCATATTTTTTATATCAATTGATGTTCTGCTTGATTCAAAATCATCAATATAAGAAACTCCTTCATCACCAACTGCTTTATGATGACCTGGTATTAAATGTGCAAATTCAGCTGTTGCAATTAATCTTGATTTTGCTTTTGTTTCAATTAATGGGAGCCAATCCACTGCTTTAGTTAACCATGGAGCTTCAGTTTGATAATTTGCATCTAAACCCCAAATTGTATTAGAAATAGGCTCTTCACCAGTATTGATTTTCTGAGTGTATGGTCTTTCAGTCAACCTCAACATAGTTGCACCAAGCAAAAAATCTTTATTGATTTCATAATCAGCATGTATACCAATTAGCGTTTTATTCTGAATTCCAAACATGGAATTATTTTCTAATGAAATTTTAATTGGCACCCCAGAATTTAAAATTCCTTCATTGATAATTGTAACTCTACCAAGCATATAATCAACCGTGTAATCCTGGTTTTCTACTAATTTTTGTGAGCCAGCTGTAACAGTAACCGAACCCTCAGGAACATTCATTGCATTCAATCTTATCTCTGCTCCAGAAGATGATTGATAAGTCCCTTTTAATCGGTACTTATTTTTTTCAGGATATTGCTGAGCGACTGTTAAAGTAGAATCGTAGAGTGCCTGATAAGTATACTTTTCACCTAACGTGGGGTTTGAAAACTGATCTTTTAGATAAGACCCAAATGGCTCACGAACAGGAAAAATTACTCTTCCGTTTGATGATCTTGCTGTGATTCCCTCAACAAAATCAAAAAGCCCATCAGATTGCACGTCAGACTGTTGATTTAATCTATCAAGATTTAATAGTTTAATTAATGGCTTACCATGGATAGAATCTTCATTAGGTACGCTTAAATAATTTGTTATTGCACCTGACTCTTCAGTATTTTCATAAACAACATCAAGTACAAATCCGTCTCTACTCATTTGATATGCCCCAAGTGCATAAATATTTTTCATCATTAAATGCCAATTTGGCAATGATGGAGAAAAATTTGTTCCCTTTAAAAGTTTAACAATTAAAGCGTCTGGAGCAGTTGGGCCTGTTGAACTTAACTCACCAACTTGATAGGTTTTACTTCCTACTGTATATTGAAATGCAACCGCTAAAACCTCATCATTATTTAAAGCAGAATTAAGTGAGATATAACCTAACTGTGAGTTGATTGTAAATTCTGATTCAGAGAGTTTTCTTGAGCGCTCTAACTTTTCGTAATCTTCTCCATTTGATAATGGCGTACTACCTAAAACGCTATTCACTTCATTAATATTTCTGACTCCTGAATAAGTAGAACTTAATGCGTTAAATAAATTATTGGCTTCAGTATTATCAGGAAAACTACCTCCACTTGAAGTTGAAAAGCCATTATAAATATTTGAACCCGTTTCCCCTAAATCCAAAAAGGCAACAATGTTTCTTGTATCATTAGTTGTTCCTGTTTTATTGGTTACCCAAATTTCAACTTTTGTAATATTTACACCTGAATTTATAAAAGGTAAATTCTCAAGGGCTTTGTCATAATTATCCTTAAAGTAATGTGCTAAAAAATAATGTTTGTTTGCTTCATATTGGTCGGCATAAACATCAAACTCTGAAGTTTGAGCACCTCCACTAACTTCAATTTCTGATTTAGTACTTTTTTGCTGAGATAAGATTCCTGTTAAAGTCAACCTTCCAAATTGCATTTGAGTTTTAAAACCAAACAATGATTGACTACCAGTAATTAGAGTTCCATTTAAGGGTAAACTCACATTACCAATTTCAATTTTCTTTATAATTTCATCCTCATACCCAGTGTATTCTACTTTCATTTGATTTTCAAAATCAAAAGTAGTTTCAGTATTAAAATTTGCAGTTACTTTTAATTTATCTCCAATTTTTCCGATAACATTCATTTGTATTTTCTCCTGAAAATCGAAAGAAGTCGTTTTCCTTTGCTCTTCAGGAAGTGATGGATTATCAATTCTATTAATTTTTAAACCAAAAATAAGTTCGGCTGAACCCTGAGGACGAATATCCACAGCATTTCCTCCAAAAACTCTATCAAAAGCCTTTCCTGGAATAAATAACTTTGGCAGCCCTAAAGCAGATGTTTGATTCCCTCCTCTTTCTTTTGATCGCAAATTCCAATAATCTTTTACTGATTTTTGCTGAGCATAATCTTGATATTCTGAAAAGCTCATTATTTTAGGATTTCCAAAATCCAAACCGCCTATTTTTTCCTGAACAATATATTTATTTGTTTCAAGATTAAAAATAACTGTTGCATTAAAATTAGGTGGAGTATTCATAAACAAACCACCAGATTGCGCTCCGGAAAATGGATATGATAAAGTTGTATCAGCAACAGATTGTGCCGATAAGTTTACGCTAAAAAATAGCGTAAAAACTAAAAATGATATTTTATAAATTATTGCTTTTCTCAATTTCTACAAATAGTTACATCTGACTTAATGCAGTTTTAACTAATTCCTCAACACTAGCAATTTCTGGGTTTGATTGGAGCACTTTCTCTATTTTACTTTCAGCACCTTTTTTAGCAAATCCTAACGCTAGTAGTGCAGATAACGCTTCTTCTTTAATAGTATTGTCTATTTTATCAAACAATAAATCAGAGGTAGGCATGCCTTTTGCAACCTTATCTTTCAAATCAATAATTATTCTTTGTGCTGTTTTAGCCCCAATACCTTTTACACTTTGCACCATTTTTACATCAGCAGTAGTAATATGATGAACAATTTCTTCAGGAGAAAAAGTAGATAAAATAACTTGTGCAGTACTAGGCCCTACTCCAGAAACTGAAATTAAATTCCTGAATAAATGGCGTTCACTTTCCTCAAAAAAACCGAATAAAGTATGAGAATCTTCTTTTACTGAGAGATGAGTAAATAATTTGCATAATTCACCATCAATTGCTGAAAAAGTCTGTAAAGAAATCTTTATTTTATAACCAATTCCATTTACATCAACTACAACATAAGTTGGAGTTTTTTCGATAAGTTTTCCGTGTATGTGTGTTATCATCTTTTTATTTGAGCATCAACAACCGATAAGGTTACCATATTAATAATTTCACGAACTGTGCATCCTAATTGTAGAATATGAACTGGCTTTTTCATGCCAACTAAAACAGGGCCAATTGAATCCACCTCAGCAATTTCTTGTATTAATTTATAAGCCATATTTCCAGAATTCAAATTTGGAAAAATAAGCGTATTAGCACTTTCTTCAGCTAGTGGAGAGAACGGGAATATTCTTTGCATTTTTTCAGCATCAAGAGCAAAATCTCCTTGTATTTCTCCATCAACTACTAAATTAGGATTTTCTTCTTTTAATATTGCGGCAGCTTTTGCCATTTTTTCAGAGTCTTTTGTTCTAGTTGAACCAAAATTAGAATAAGAAAGTAGGGCAATTCTTGGTTTTATTCTAAATTGTTTTACCTTTTTAGCAATCAAAATACTCATGTCTGCAATTTCTTCTGCTGTTGGGTCTAAGTTTATTGTAGTATCAGCTAAAAATAAAGTTCCTTTTTTAGTACGCATAATATACATCCCTACTACATTATTTACTCCTTCTTCTTTTCCAATTACTTCCAATGCAGGCTTAACTGTAGCTCTGTAATTTCTAGTAATTCCTGAAATTAACGCATCAGCATCACCCATTTCTACCATCATTGAACCATAATAATTTCTCTCACGCATCAATTTTCTGGCCTCAAATTGTGTGATTCCTTTTCTCTTTCTCTTCTCCCAGAAAATATCACCATATTCATGCCTTTTACCTTCTTGTTTTATTTCTTTAGGATCAATAATACAAACATCATCCATTTCAAGAGCAAATTCTTCAATCAAGTCTAAAATTTTCTGTCTTCTTCCAAGTAAAATTGGCTCAGCAATTCCATCATCTTTTACTTGTTGAGCTGCTTTTAGGATTTTATAATGTTCTGCCTCAGCAAATACTACTTTCTTTGGGTTCCTTTTTGCTCTTGCAGTAAGTGTTCTTATTAACTCATTATCTAAACCTAATCGCTTTTTCAAACTTTCTCTATATTTATTCCAATCTGAAATTTCTTCTTTTGCTACTCCAGTTCGTACTGCTGACATTGCAACAGCTGGAGCAACAGCAGTTATCAATCTTGGGTCTAATGGTTTTGGAATAATATATTCAGGCCCAAAAGCCAAAGTATTATCTTCATAAGCTAAACTCACTTCATCAAGTACAGTTTCTTTAGCTAAATTAGCAATTGCCTTTACAGCAGCTAACTTCATATTTTCATTAATCTCTGTAGCCCTTACATCCATTGCGCCTCTAAAAATATAAGGAAATCCTAGTACATTATTAACCTGATTAGGATGATCAGAACGACCAGTTGCCATAATAATATCATCACGACTATTCATTGCTTCTTTATATGAAATTTCAGGATCAGGATTAGCAAGTGCAAAAACAATTGGGCGTTTCGCCATAGATTGTACCATCTCAGTAGAAACAATATTTGCTACTGATAACCCTAAGAATACATCAGCATTTTTCATTGCATCTTCTAAAGTTTCGCACCTTCTGTTTGTTGCAAAGAGTTCTTTATTCCCTTCAAGCCCTTCTCTATTATTTCTGATAACACCTTTACTATCCAGCATCACTAAATTTTCTTTCTTTACTCCAAGAGCTAAGTACAATTTAGAACAGGACATAGCTGCTGCACCCGCACCATTTACTACAACTTTAATTTTTGAAATGTCTTTTTTTGCAATTTCCAAAGCATTTAATAATGCTGCTGATGAAATAATTGCTGTCCCATGCTGATCATCATGCATGATAGGAATATCCAGTTCTGCTTTTAATCTTTCTTCAATCTCAAAACATTCTGGTGCTTTGATATCTTCCAAGTTAATACCTCCGAATGTTGGCGATATTGCTTTTACAGTTTCTACAAATTTATCCACATCAGTTGCATCAACTTCAATATCAAAAACATCAATATCAGCAAATATTTTAAAAAGCAAACCCTTTCCTTCCATTACAGGTTTAGAGGCCTCTGGCCCAATATTTCCTAACCCTAAAACTGCAGTACCATTAGAAATTACTGCAACCAAATTTCCTTTTGCAGTATATTTATATACATCATCTTTCTTTTTATCAATCTGTATGCATGGCTCAGCAACTCCTGGCGAGTATGCTAATGATAGCTCTCTTTGTGAGCTGTGTTTTTTTGTAGGAATTACTTCAATTTTCCCTGGCCTCCCCTCAGCATGATAAGCTAATGCTTCCTTTTTACTCACTTTCTTTGCCATAAATAATTTCTGTTATAAGTAGGCAAATTTAAGAATTTGTAATTAGATAGCACTATAAAAAAGAAAAGCCCTGCAAAAATTGCAAGACTTCATAAAACTTTAAGAATCATTTTTATTTAATAATCAGTTTTTTGATTTCTAAAACCTCATTATTAGAAATTAAATTTCCAAAATAAAGTCCCTTACTTAGATCTGAAATATCAATATTTTTTTTGCCCTTTTCTTGTAAAGTTACTTGTTTAACTTTATTCCCTAAAATGTCCATGATTATTAAACTAGCATTGTCATTGAAGTAATAATTAAACTTAACAAAATCATTAGCTGGATTTGGGTAGAACTCTGAAATTGCAATTGGGCTAGTTTCAGAAATTGAAGTAGCTGCACCATGGTATGTAATATAAACACAAGTATTATCAGTAGAATCGCCATCAGGATAAAAACAATATTCAATTGTTGCTTGACCCAAGTCGCAATAAGCATCAAAATAACCTCCAAATGAAACTGCATCAGCTTGACCAGAAGCTAATGTTAAATGAGAAGATGATATAATAGTACTAGGACCATAACAATTCCCCCCCCAGCAAAAAAAGTTATCCATTCCAGAGGGTTGTGAAATTACATTCTTCTCGCAAAGTATGTCATGTTCTTTGTTAGATACATTCTTAACAGTTAAGCTTGAGTGAGTTTGTAAGCAAGGATCAGAAGTTAAAACTGAATTAGAACCAGTAACAGTTAAGCTTTGCCCATTCAGATATAATCCCTGAATAATTATCAAAATTAATAATCCTAGTCTCTTCATAATAATTGTTTTTGCAAATATATAAAAAATTTATCTAGAAATCTTAAAACTGATTTATTTGAATGCATAAGATAAAAAGCATAAATTATGCAAACAAATAATAAAACATTAATTAAAAGCAAGAATTTTACTATATTTGCTGACTAATTAATACAAAAAAAAAAAAATGAAAAAAAAATTACTAATTGCTATTGTTGCTTTATTCACATTCAACAATGCTCAGGCACAACTTCCTAATGGATCAATCGCGCCTGATTTTACCTTAACTGATCTTGATTCAGTTACTCACAACTTATATAGCTACCTTGATAATGGTTATACTGTATTTCTTGATTTCTCTGCTGTATGGTGCGGACCATGTTGGGGTTATCATATTTCTGGAGCTTTAGAAGATTTATACATGAACCATGGCCCTGCTGGAATGCCAAATGTTAGTGCAAATACAACTGATGATGTTATGGTGTTTTTTATTGAAGGAGATGGGAATACTATAGCAGAACTAAATGGAAACGGAAGCAGTACTTATGGAGATTGGGTAACTGGTGTAAATGATTCAGAACCTGCATCTGGTTTAACTCCTTATCCAATAATTTGTACTGATGGAACATTAAACTCAACTGGTGTAACGAGTGATTATCAGATTGGTTACTGGCCTACGGTATACATGATCTGTCCTGATAGAATTGTTACTGAATCTGGACAAAGTTCTAGCCCATATAGTTTAGTTAATTGCCCTCCTCCTGCATCTTCAGATAATGATGCAAGAACATTTGATTATGCTGGTGAAACTCTAACTTGTGAAGGAGACTTAGTTCCAGAAATTATGATTCAAAATTATGGGATTGCTAACTTAACTAACTTATCAATTGAAGTTAAAGTCAATGGAAATTCTCAATCAATTACTCCTTGGACAGGAAACTTAGCAACATACGCAACTGACAATGTTATTTTACCAGTTTTAATTGGATTAGCTAACAATGATGCGGTAACTATAGATGTATCGCAACCAAACAATTATACTGATGGAGATCCATCAAATAACCCAACAGTTGCTTTTAATGTTCAAACTGCAACACAGAATACACATACTGATGTAACAGTACAGATTGTAACTGATGCTTATGGATCTGAAACAACATGGGATATTACTGATGCAAATGGTGCTGTTGTTTTATCAGGAGGGCCTTATTCTAATTTAAGTGCGGCAGGAACAACTACTGAAACTCCTGTCTCTGGAACTTTAAATGCTCAAACTTGTCATACTTTTACTATTTATGATTCTTATGGTGATGGTATTGATGCTGGATATGGCGCTGGTTCATTTACTGTAACTGATGGAAACGGTACAATTCTAGCTTCAGGAGGTCAATTTACAGATGTAGATGGTGATGCTTTCAAAACTGGAGACGCAACAACTGTTGGCGTAAATGACTTTACATCAAACTTATCAGTTTACCCTAACCCTGTTAAAGATGTATTAACTATTGAAGGAAATTACACTTCAGTTGACATCATTGATGTTTCTGGGAAATTAGTTTTATCATCTGAGGCAACTAAAAACATTAATGTTAAGTCATTAGCTGATGGTGTTTATATGCTAAACATTAAAACAGAAAATGGTATTGCTGTAAAGAAAATTACAATTACAAAGTAGTTAGCTCTTAATTTATAATCTAAACCCTGAATGTTTCTCATTCAGGGTTTTTTATTTCATTAAAATTCTTACCTATTTCAATTAAGGAATTTTTATAAAATAAACATATATTTGTGCAATTAAAAAAATCAAAAATGAACAAAAAAACACTATTTAGCTTTTTAGCTATCGCGCTATTTACAACTTTTAGCTTTGCTCAAAACAGAGCATTACCTAACAAAGATGTAAAGACTTTAGATGGAAGTAATTTCAATATTACAAATTTAGAAAATGACGGAAATCCAATTGTAATTTCTTTTTGGGCCACTTGGTGTAAGCCCTGTAAAAAAGAATTAAATAATATTGCTGAAGTATATGAGGATTGGCAAGATGAAACAGGAGTTAAACTTGTAGCAATTTCTATTGATGACGCAAGATCAATGATGAGAGTAGCTCCTTATGTCAATGCATCTGATTGGGATTATGAAGTTTATTTAGACGCTAATAGTGAACTTAAAAGAGCTATGGGAGTGCAAACTGTTCCTCACACATTTTTACTTAACGGAAAAAATGAAATTGTTTGGCAGCATAAAGGTTATGTTGATGGGGATGAAGATGAGCTTTTAGAACAAATCAAAAAAATTGCAAAATAATTTATGAAGAAAATTGTATCTCTTTTGATGGTTTTTGGAGTTTCTTTTACAGGATTCTCTCAGGAAGTAAATACCGGAGAAATCCATGGAGACTTTGACCTTAATTTACAATCCTACCAAGAAGATGAACTAATTGGCGCAACTGCAGCTGATGAGGTAATCCTTAATAATGCGTACTTAAATCTAAATTACATAAAAGGAAATTTTGCGACTGGATTACGTTATGAAAGTTACTTAAACGCTTTAGCTGATTATGACCCTGAATTTAAAGGAAACGGAATTCCGTATAGATATGCAACTTACAGCATTGATGGCTTAGAAGTTACAGTAGGAAATTATTATGAACAATTAGGGAGCGGATTAATCTTTAGAAGTTATGAGGAAAAAGGGCTAGGGATTGACAATGCTATGGATGGAGTAAGATTAAAATATAGACCATTGAAAGGGATCTATTTAAAAAGCTTTATTGGGAAAAGCAGAGCTCACTTTGATTATGCTGATGGTATTTTTAGAGGGGCTGACGGAGAGCTAAATATCAATGAATTATTCAATGCTCAATCTAAAACAAAAGTGATCTTAGGGGGTAGCTTTGTGAGTCGATACCAAGAAAGAGAAAATATTATCTTTAAAATACCACAAAATGTTAGCGCTTATGCAAGTCGATTAAACATAATCCGTGGTAACTGGAACTATTATAGTGAGTTTGCTTATAAGATTAACGATCCTGCGAATATGTTAACTGAAAGCAAAATGAACTATGCTAGTGGAAGTGCATTTAAAAATAATATTACATTCTCAAAAAGAGGATTTGGTTTTTCAGCAGAATTACATAGAATAGATAACATGAATTTTAAATCCGATAGAGATAAAGACGGCAAAGCATATATAATAAATTACATTCCAGCTTTAAGTAAACCTCATGCTTATTCTCTTCTAGCACTTTATCCATATGCAACACAGTTTAATGGTGAGATTGCTATACAAACTGATATTTATTTAAGAATAAAAAAAGGAAGCGTTCTAGGAGGTAAATACGGCACAAAATTAGCCTTAAATTATTCCAGAATGAATGGATTAAGTGGTGATTATGGTCATTCATTTCTAAATGACCAAGATAATTATACTCCAATACTACTTTGTTTTGCACAAGAACGTTATTTTCAAGATATTAATCTTGAAATTAATAAAAAAATAAGTAAAAAAATAAAAGCTAATTTTGTAATAGCCAACCAAACTTACAATAAAGATTTTTTAGAAGGTCATGTTCCAGGAGATTATGGAGTACTTAACTCAACAATCTTAATTACAGATATAAGCTACAAAATTAAGAAAGGACATTCTTTAAGAATGGAATTACAAATGCTAAATTCCAAACAGCTAGAAGATTATTCTGTACATGGGGGAGCTTATGAAAATGGAATGGAAGAGCCAGCTGAAGGAGATTGGAGTATGGGACTTTTAGAATATACCATTTCACCTCATTGGTTTTTTGCAATACAAGACATGTATAACTGGGGGAATGAAGATGTTTCAAAACAGTTGCATTATGTAAATCTAAATGCAGGATTTATAAAAGGAGCAAACCGTTTTGAGATTGGTTACGGAAAGAAAAGAGAAGGAATCTTTTGTGTTGGAGGGGTCTGCAAACTCGTGCCTTCATCAAACGGATTTAATTTAAGTGTATCATCAAGTTTTTAAAAAATGAAAAAATATTTAGCAATACTTAGTTCAGTATTAATCATCACTTCTTGTGATGTTGAAGATGGTCCTTTTATCTCTGATTATGATTCTTATGTAAATCCTGAAAAGAAAGTATTAATTGAGGATTTTACAGGGCATCTATGTCCTAACTGCCCAGATGCCGCAAGAGAATTAGATGCAATCCATGATATTTATGGAGATCAAATTATAGGTATGGCAATACATGTAAGCAAATCTTTTGCAAGACCATATCCTGCTAGTCAGGCTCCAAGCTTTCAATATGATTTTAGAACAAATTGGGGTAATGAGTTTGACGGTTATTATGGAATTTCAGCAATGGGACTTCCAAGAGGAATGGTGAATAGAATTGGATTCCCAGATAATCATAAACTTGGAAAGGATGAATGGGCAAGTGCAGTTGCTTTAGAACTAAAAAAAGATGTTGATTTTACAATATATATATCTTCTGATGAAAATTCTATTTCTATAACATCAGAAGTAAAAAATAATATAAGCTCGGAGTACAATTTAGTGGTCTGTTTAACAGAAAGTAATATTGAAAATTGGCAAAAAGATGGGCAAGAAAATGTAGAAAACTATATTCATAATCATGTATTAAGAACAGTACTAATGGATGAGGAGCTCTCCAACTCATCTAATTATGTAGTTGGACAGCAAATTGAAACTCTAATCAATTATGATCTTGCAACTTTAGAGCAATACAATATTGATTATTCTACAAATACTGCTGAATTAGGGAATGGGAATGCTGGTGACTGGGATGCAGCTAATATGTCAATTATTGCATATATATACAATACAACTACCAAAGAAATTGTGCAAGTTGAAGAATCACATCTAAATAATTAAAAAAACTACCATTATGAAAAAATATTTATTTACACTTTTAGCTGGCCTTTTTGGAATTAGTTCTTTTGGTCAAACTCCAACTGAAGATGGGAAAAGTTTAATTGAGGCATATGTTTCTCCATTAGGATATAGTTTAGGTGCCGCACTAAATAATGGGTGGTATAATACTGCTAAACCACATAAACTAGGTGGTTTTGATGTAACCATTACAGCAAATATTGTTATGATACCTGAAGAATCAAAATCTTTTAATATATCTGAATCAAATGGAAATACATTTAGTGGTGGAGAAACCCCAACTATTTTAGGTAATGGGGATGGAGTTAGCGCTTCATACAATGCTCCTCCTTTGCCAGCAACATCAAGCGATATGCCAAAGGGACTTAATATTCCGATTATTCCTCTGCCTATGTTACAAGCTGGAGTTGGGTTGATAAAAGGAACGGAATTAGATTTTAGATATATGCCAGAACTTGACATTGGTAGTGCTGGGAAGGTGGGTTTATTTGGGGTAGGATTAAAACATGATATTTTACAATGGTTACCTATTGTAGATAAAATTCCGATAGATCTTTCGATACAAGCAGGATACACAAAGCTTAGTTCAGAAATTGAACTTATAGACCCTACTCCAGCAAACATAGATCCTCAGGCTAACTTAGATGTTTCTGCAACCACAGTAAATCTAATCCTTTCAAAAAAATTATTAATGTTTACTCCATATTTAGGAGTTGGGTATAACTCAACAAAAACAACTTTTAATGTTGAGGGAGATTATAATATAGCTGGATTAGCTATTGATATGTCTGATTTAACAAAAATAGATTTTAAAGATGAAGGTTTTAGAGCAAATATTGGTTTTAGATTTAATATTACCGTGCTTGCATTACAGGCCAATTATACTTTTTCAGAATATCCAACAGCTACAATAGGGGCAGGAATTAGTTTAAGATAAAATGAAAAAGAAATTTGCACTTCTTATTTTTTGTGGATTTCTCATTTCAAATTTACAAGCGCAAAACTTTGGTGGGGGTATTATTTTAGGGCTCAGCACCTCTCAAGTTGGAGGGGATGATTTGGGAGGATTTAATAAAGCTGGCTTACTAGCTGGAGTTTTTGCTAATAAATCAATAACACCTTTGCTTAGTTTTCAAATGGAAATGACTTATATACAAAAAGGAAGTAACAATCCAAAAATGAATGATTACGAGCATAAAAATGTAGGAAGACCTGATATTTCGCTTTCATATATTGAAGTTCCATTGTTATTACAGTACAAGCAAAGTGAGGTATTAGAAATAGAGGGAGGGTTGCAATTTGCAAATTTAATTACTGGTTATTATAATGATACTTATGGAGAAATTTCAACTACAACTATTGATCCGTTTATAGATTATGATATTGGATTATTGATAGGTATGGATTACACATTTTCGGGGAACCTTAGTTTGAATACTAGAATTAGCAACTCGATATTACCAATTGGTGAAGAGGATTACAACCATCCTACAACATATAATTCTACAAGAAAAGGAAAGTACAATTCAGTTTTAAGTTTTGCAATACATTACAATTTCTAATGGCTAAAAAACACAAAATAATAGTAGCAGTAACAGGAGCAAGCGGAGCAATTTATGCAAAAGTGCTTTTTGACAAACTAGTTCAGTTACAGGTGCAAATAGAAGAAGTTGGTGTACTTATGAGTGATAATGCAAAGTATGTTTGGAAAACTGAATTAGAGAATACCAATTATAATAATTACCCTTTTACATTTTATCAAAAGATGGATTTTATGGCTCCTTTTGCGAGTGGTTCGGCAAACTTTTGTACTATGATAATTTGTCCATCTTCAATGGGGACAATGGGCAGAATTGCAGCAGGAATAAGTAACGACTTAACAACAAGAGCTGCTGATGTTATCCTTAAAGAAAGGCGCAAGTTAATAATAGTTGCTAGAGAAACACCTTACAGCCTAATTCATATTAATAATATGAAAACAATAACTGAAGCGGGTGGGATTATTTGCCCTGCAACTCCATCATTTTACAGCAAACCTCAAACTTTTGAGGAGTTAGCCGCTACTGTTATTGACAGAGTAATAACATTGGCTGGTTTAGAAAATGAATCATATAGTTGGGGAGAGAAGCAATAATTTCCAGACTATTGTGTTATTGTATTTGTAAACTTTAAAAACTATGTTAGAATTCACAAAAAAAATACTCAGTAAAGTTAGTTTTGATAAAACTCTTTTTAAAAAGGAACTTTCAAAAAGTGCAAGATGGCTCAGTAAACAAGAAGTAATCACCTTAAAAATTTGGGCACTAACAACTTTTTCCCAATATAAAAATACTATCCTAGAAGTTTTTGATCAGATTTCTTAAAACAGATTCCCTTGATCAGCTGGCTTAACCTTACCTAAATGCTTAAATGCTAATTCAGTTGCTTGCCTTCCTCTAGGAGTTCGCATCAAATATCCTTCCTGAATTAAATAAGGCTCATATACTTCCTCAATAGTGCCAGCTTGCTCACCAACTGCAGTAGCAATAGTTGTAAGCCCAACAGGGCCACCTTTAAATTTATCAATAATAGTAGATAAAATTCTGTTATCCATTTCATCCAAACCGTGCTCATCAACATTTAAGGCATCCAAAGAATATTGAGTAATTTTCTTATCAATATCTCCATCTCCTTTTATTTGAGCAAAATCTCTAACTCTTCTTAAAAGTGCATTTGCAATTCTAGGAGTCCCTCTACTTCTTCCAGCAATTTCAATAGCTGCATCCTTAGCAATACTAACATCTAAAATAGAGGAAGATCGATTTACAATTTTAGAAAGCAAATCCAATTTATAATATTCCAATCTAGAGTTAATTCCAAATCTAGCTCTCAATGGTGATGTTAGTAAGCCCGAACGAGTTGTAGCTCCAATTAATGTAAATTGATTAAGTTTAATTTGAACAGACCTGGCATTTGGTCCTGACTCTATCATGATATCAATTTGATAATCCTCCATTGCAGAATATAAATATTCCTCTACTATTGGATTTAATCTATGGATTTCATCAATAAAAAGAACATCTCTATCTTCTAAATTAGTAAGTAAACCAGCTAAATCTCCAGGCTTATCTAATACAGGGCCAGATGTAGTTTTAATACTTACTCCTAACTCATTAGCAATAATATTAGCTAAAGTAGTTTTCCCAAGTCCTGGAGGGCCGTGCAACAAAACATGATCCAAAGCATCTTCCCTTTGAGTTGCTGCTTCAATAAAAACCTTAAGATTATTAACAATTTTATCCTGACCTTCAAAATCTTCAAAAAGTTTAGGACGCAAAACTTGCTCCATTTCAAACTCCTCATTCAAGTCCTCTTCTTCTATCTCGTAATCTTCATTCATGTAGTAGCAAAAGTAAGCATAAAAAAAGGGTCAGAATTATCTGACCCTTTAAAATATATTAACAATACAATTTTATGTATGTAAATGTTTAGATTCATCAAGCAGTGGATGGTTCTTAGCTTCCATTGGTTCCTTTGCAAGTGTTTTAAAAGTTAAATGAATTAACAATCCTGCAAATCCAAGACCAATTCCGATTTCAGTAAAACCAATATGACCATGAGTATTTAAAGTACCTGGAGCAACCAATAAATATGAATTTAACCAGTGACCAATAAGTATTATAATACTCACAAAAATCAATCTACTATTATGCCTTTTAGCATCTCTACTCATTAACAAAACTACTGGTAACACAAAATTAATAATCATAGAAAACCAGAAAAGGAATTTATAATTCTCAACTTCTAATCTTGCTGTAAAATATGCTACTTCCTCAGGAATATTGGCATACCAAATTAACATAAATTGAGAGAACCACATATAAGTCCAAACTAAAGAGAAAGCAAAAATCCACTTTCCTAAATCATGAATATGGCTTTCATTTACATCTTTCAAATAACCTTGTCTTTGCAAGTAAAGAGTAAATAATAAAATAGTTGTAAAGCCAATTGCAGCCCACTCAGCAAACACATACCATCCAAAAAGAGTAGAGAACCAGTGAGTATCAATTGACATGATCCAGTCCCAAGATGCCATAGCAGAAGTTACCGCAAAGAATACCATAAACCAAGCAGAAGTACCTACACTTTTAAAATGAATTGCAGTTCCGCCTTCTCTATCTTCAAGTAATGATAATGATCTTAATTTCTTAGCAAAATAATTCCAACCAAAAAGGTAAATTACAGTTCTAATAATAAAGAAACTTGCATTTAAATATGCTTCTTTACCTGCAATAATTGCATCATAATCATCATGGCCAACTGTCATAATTCCTTCATGTAACCAGTGATAAATATGGTTAAAGTGCATAATTGCAGCAACCATAATTAATAACATAATAGCACTAAATGCAGGCAGTGCACCCATAATTGCTTCAGGAACTCTTTTAAGGACTATTGACCATCCTGCTTCAGAAACATATTGCATAGCAACAAAGAACACTGCAAATACTGATATTCCTAAATAGAAATATGTATTGAATAAAAGTGCAGGCCAAGCTCCATGAGGATTTGACACAAAACCAAAAATTAATGCAATAAGTCCAATAGCCATAAGTGCCATTGAAAGATTTTTTGCTTTTTTATTTATTGTAAACATTGTATATTTATTTTTTATTTACCTAAATGTTGTAATTCTTCTTGCACATAAAGAGTGATTTTCCATCTTTCATCCTCAGTAATTTGAGTTGCATGAGGTCCCATAGCATTTAAACCATAAGTAATAGCATGAAAAATATGACCTGCTTTTAATTCACACATTGGCACATTACATCTTCTCTTTAATTTATCATCATTATAATGAGGTACTGCTGAATAAATAGGATGTGTCATAGTTCCATCTCCTGAGCCAGTTGCCCCATGACAATGCTCACAGAACATTCCATAAAGTGCTTTACCATCAGCTAGGTTTTCTGTATTATTTTCTACAGGATTAACGGCATTTTTTCCAGCTAACAAGTAGCCATCTAAAGTGCCATCATAATTAAAAGTAGATAAATGACCCCTGGCTATAGTCCCTTCTACAGGAACACCATCATAACCAGAAATAGTATGCTCTGCATAAGTTTCAATACCAGGTGAACGGTACATATTAGGCATAAACTCATATCCAGCACCAGAATCACCTGCACAAGAAGATAAGAATACAATCCCTGAAATAAGTGCTAATTTTAAAAATAATTTATTCATGATTACGCGTCTTTTTCGTTAATTTCAGAAGCACCAGTTTTGGTAAGCATTGCTTTTACATCTGCTGCATTTCCTTCCACTTCAATTTCCATTAAAAATTTATCATCTGTTGTTCTAACATCAGGACTATCAGACACTCCTCCTGGATATAATCCATTTCTTATCAAATAAGTAATCGACATCAGATGAGCGGCAAATAGCACTGTACATTCAAACATAATAGGAATAAATGCTGGCATATTATGGTAAAAAGTAAAGTTGGGTTTCCCTCCAATATTCTGTGCCCAATCTACAATCATGATGTTGTAAATCATTAAAGCTGCAAGGGATAAGCCAATGCACCCATAAATGAATGCTGTAATTGCCATTCGTGTTTCTTTAAGACCTAAAGCCTTGTCTAAACCATGAATTGGGAAAGGAGAATAGACTTCCTTAATCTCTATATTATTTGCGCGAATTTCTTTTACTGAGGCTAATAACACCTCCTCACAATCAAAAATTCCGTATAGTGTATTTTTACTCATTATTTCTTGTTTTTATATTCTGAACCTGAAGATTTAACAATTGATTTTAATTCTGCTTGTGCAATTACTGGGAATGTTCTTGAATACAAAAGGAATAAAGTAAAAAAGAAACCAATTGTCCCTAAGAAAATTCCAATATCAATAAATGTAGGGGAGAACATGGTCCAAGCTGAAGGCAAATAATCTCTGTGTAAAGAAGTTACAATAATTACAAAACGCTCAAACCACATACCAATATTTACAAATATTGATAAAATAAATGTTGCAACAAAACTCTTTCTTATAGAACTAATCCAATACAATTGAGGAGTAAGAACATTACAAGTCATCATAATGGCATAGGCCCACCAGTAAGGACCAGTTGCTCTATTCAAAAAAGCGTATTGCTCAAATTCAACACCTGAATACCATGACATAAATAACTCAGTTATATATGCAGTACCTACTAAAGAACCAGTAAGCAAGATAATTATATTCATATATTCAATATGCTTAATAGTAATATAAGCTTCCATATTCACAACTTTCCTCATTATAATAAGTAGAGTCTCTACCATTGCAAACCCAGAAAATAATGCTCCTAATACAAAATAAGGAGGAAAGATTGTTGTGTGCCAACCTGGGATAATTGAAGTTGCAAAATCCATAGATACAATAGAGTGAACCGAGAATACTAAAGGTGTAGCTAAACCAGCTAATACTAAAGAAACTTCTTCAAATCTTTGCCAATGTTTTGCTTTACCACTCCATCCGAAAGAAAGGAATGAATATAATTGCTTTTTCATTGGTGCTGTTTTTGCACTCATTCTATCTCTTAGCATTGCGAAATCAGGAATCAACCCAATATACCAGAAAACAACTGATACTGAGAAATAAGTTGAAATTGCAAATACATCCCATAATAATGGAGAATTAAAATTTACCCAAAGTGAACCAAACTGATTAGGAATAGGGAATACATAGTAAGCTAACCAAGGTCTTCCCATATGAATTAAAGGGAATAATGCAGCTTGAGCAACACCAAATATTGTCATTGCTTCTGCTGAACGGTTAATTGACATTCTCCATTTTTGACGGAATAATAAAAGTACTGCTGAGATTAATGTTCCTGCATGTCCAATTCCAATCCACCAAACAAAGTTAGTGATATCCCATGCCCAGTTTACTGTTTTATTCAATCCCCAAGCACCAATTCCTGTTCCAATAGTGTATGCCATTGAGACAACACCCCATAAGAAAAGAAATAATGAAAGTGAAAATAAAATCCACCAATATTTATTAGCCTTACCTTCAACAGGAAATGCAATATCTTTTGTAATATCATGGTAGGACTTATTACCAAGAATTAATGGGTCTCTAATTTCTGATTCTTTATGCATAATATAATTAAGCTTTATTTCTAATTTTTGTTTGATAGAACACTGAAGGGTCAGTATTTAAATGTTCTAATAACGCATATGATCTTGTGTCTTTTTTCATAGCTTGAATCTGATGCGTATCATCATTTACATCACCAAATACAATAGCGTTAGTAGGGCAAGCTGATGAACAAGCCGTTTGAGCATCTTCATCTCTCACTCTTGTTCCTGCTTTTTTAGCATCCAATTTAATTTCTTGTATCTTTTGGATACACATAGAGCATTTTTCAATAACTCCTCTTGAACGAACAACAACATCAGGATTCAATACCATTTTACCATGGTCATCATTCATGTTGAAATCAAACTTATCGTTATCAGAATATTGGAACCAGTTGAAACGTCTTACTTTATAAGGACAGTTATTTGCACAATATCTTGTACCCACACATCTGTTATAAGCCATGTGATTTTGCCCTTCAGCACCATGTGAAGTTGCTGCAACAGGGCAAACAGTTTCACAAGGAGCATGATTACAATGCTGACACATTACAGGTTGAAAAACTGTTTCAGGATTTCCTGAAGGCTCTTCCATTTCAGAATACATAGTAATAGCAGATATTTTTTCTTCTGCCGATAATTCTTTTGTCATTTCAGACGAGAAGTAACGATCAATACGCAACCAGTGCATATCTCTTGATTTTCTCACTTCTTCTTTCCCAACTACAGGAACATTGTTTTCAGCATGACAAGAAATTACACAAGCAGAACAACCAATACAAGAAGTTAAGTCAATTGACATATTCCAGAAGTGCCCAGTTGAATGATCAAATTCATCCCATAAACTTACCTCAGAAGCTGGCTTGTCACCATTATGTGTAGCATAAGTCACCTGATGATTTCCAGCATAAGGATCTTTGATAAAGTCCTCTAATGTAGTTTCTTTTACGATCTCTCTACCCATCATAGTATGATGCAATTGAGTAGCTGCAAATTCATATTCATCACCAACAACTTCAAGTGTAGCAATTCCATTTCCTAATGCAAAAGCATTAAATCCTATTCCATCACCACATTTCCCTGCAGCAGTTCTACCATAACCCACCGCCATAGCAATTGTACCAACTGCTTGACCAGGTTGAATCATAACTGGCACATTATTAAGTGTAGTTCCATTCACTGTAATATTTACCATATTACCGTTTAAGGCACCATTTGAAACATTCCAGTTTGTAATTCCTAAATCGCGAGCAGTAGCTGCCGACATAGCAATATAGTTATCCCAACACGCTCTTGAAAGAGGATCGGGTAATTCTTGGAGCCAAGGATTGTTGGATTGAGAACCATCTCCCATTGAGATTTTCTCCGTCATTTCAAACTCAATTCCATCCGCTTTTGCTAAATCAAAAGAAGGAACAGTAGCAGCAAATAAACTTACAGTTGCAGCAGCTTGGTTTTGTGTAAAGTATCCATCATGTACTGATTTATTCCAGTCAATAGATGAATATGTATTTTGTAAATAAGTATGGTAGTCTGATTTCCCCATCCAAGTCATTAAGTTTTCTTGGAATTGTCTTCCTTTAAACAAAGGAGAAATTGTAGGTTGCATTATAGTATACACTCCATTAGATGGATTTGCATCCCCCCAACTTTCTAAATAATGATTATCAGGACAAGCATACATCATTTTTGCAGCCGACTCATTATTATAAAGTGAAGTAGCAACTGTTAATGCTACTTTTGCTAATCCTGCATTATATGCATCAGCATTTTGCAAAGTATAACTTGGGTTTACATTATAAGTTATAAGTGCAGCAATATTTCCTGCATTCATTTCCGCAACAAGTGCAGCAACCTCAGTATCATTTCCTTGCTTTAAGTAAGAAGGATTAGATAAAGACAAGGTGTTTTCGTAATTTCCTAATTTATTGTTAATCGCATTTACTAAAGTTTGCACCTCAGTATCATTACTATTACAAACAACAATTGATTTTCCTGCATTGTTAGCTAAGTCATGCGCCATTTTAGCAATCCTGCTATCAGCAGTACCACCATTTAATGCACTATATAAGTTAGATAATAAACCAGCCTGTTCAGATGGCTTAATTTGTATTCTATCATCCGCATTAGAACCTGTAAGGCTTAAAGCAGATTCTACTTGGTAATGTTTTGCCATTTTGCCATTCTTAGGGTTACGAGCAGTAACATATTGTTTAGCGTAATCAGCATTCAGCCAGTTTCCTAAAAAGTCAGCTCCAAAAGAAACGATAACGGCAGCTTTATCAAAATTATAAGTTGGCAATGCTCTTACTCCAAATGAAGCTTCATTAGCATCCAATATTCCACTATAAGAAACAGCATCCATTTGCACATGCGTTACATTACCATAAGCAGCAGAAAAATCAGCAATTAATTGTGTAGTAGAAGGGCTTATAATAGTAGAAGATAAAATAGCAATCTTACCACCCTTGTTTTTTATCTCATTTAATTTTGCAATAATTTCAGCATCAGCAGTACTCCAATCCGTATCCACTCCACCTTTCATTGGATTTTTTAATCTCCCTGAATCATACAAAGACAGAACTGACGCTTGAATTCTTGCATTAGTTGCTGATTTGTTTGAATCAATTTTGATAGGACGACCCTCTCTAGTTTTTACTAAAATGGATGCGTAATCATGCCCATCATACATAGTAGTTGCATAATAATTAGCAACACCAGGAGTTACTTCTTCAGGCTTAATTACATAAGGAATAGCTTTGTTCACAGGAGTCTCGCAAGCTGCTAAAGTTGC
>ENA-OSET01001150-OSET01001150.1-sediment-metagenome-genome-assembly--contig:-NODE-1150-length-27994-cov-7.357202_pt1 | contig 27994 bp, 21 predicted proteins | sample MGYA00237882_ERZ534229 | MGnify/ENA primary metagenome ERZ534229 (study PRJEB26408, sample SAMN06266212) | sediment metagenome | isolation source: Hudson Canyon methane seep mesocosm | place... | reverse complement strand
AGCAAGGTGAGAAGGTGGTAAGAGCAATTTTCGGTAAAAAAGTAATAGTCAAAGTGTGTGTCTTTGACTTCCCAGACATGACGTACAAACTGTTCTAGCTCTTCGCTATTGATGTCTAGGTTATATTCCCAAACGTCTCTTGCTTCTAGGTGACTATATTCTTTAACTTTTTCATAGTACGGGAGCACTGAAAATACGCCGGGGTAACCGCCGCTTAAGCCCTTGTAGGTAAACACGAGTTCGCTATCAGTCGGGTCAGCATTGGCAGCGTAGTTAACGCTATAGTCTAGTAGCACGTTTGAGTGGCGTGTGCTGTCTATACGAATCAAGGTATGGCCAAACATAGACGAGGGGCTGTTTAGATAGGCGGCTGGAAAAATGAGCGTTAGGCCTTCAGGTGCGAGTTCATCTCTCCATGTCTCATAATCAGCACAGATCGGTTTGCTTGGCAGTACGCCCGGAAGTTGATGATCTATCCAATTAAAGCGAGCAGGGTAGTCACAATGTGCACTGCTTGTGTCGTCCTTAAAGGCTTGCAGGGTTGCTTTCAATTCGGCTAAAGGGTCTGTCTTGCCATGCTCTGATAAGAAAAAATCAGGGTCATCGGCTTGGCTTTCGTATGGGCTGAAAATACCCACTTGATGATAGTGCAGTAAATGACGCCACTGGGTCTGTTGCGAAAGCATATTGAGCTGGTCGTTAGTGATACTCTGCTGAGCGGCATGGCCTAACGGCAGTAAAGTAATGAATGAAAGGGCAAAGCTAAGAACACGAAATATTTGCATTGATGTGGTTCGACCTTGTCAACGACAAGTTATCGGCCTATTGAAAGTAGGGGAGGGGAAGCTTCAGGTAAGCCGGAGCGGCTTACCTGAATGTATCAAAGTATCTTGGTTTTCTTAGCCAAGGTACTTTGATAGGCGAACGTCATGGCTCATTACGTCTACTAGGGCGTTATATACGTCCTCAGAAGAGCTTTCAGTCGAAGCAAATACTGAATCAAAGTTAGCTTTTACGCTTTCTTTGAAAAGGCTTTGGTCCGCGTCTTCGATACCGATTAGCTCAACCAATGCAGCCAATGCTTCACCGTGTCCAGTTGCCGAATCCATCGCCAGTTGATCAAGGTTCTTATCAAGGAAAGTATTCACTCGAGAAGCTAATGGGCCACCTGCTGCCTGGCAGCCTAGTGTTCCTGAAGTCATACCAAATGTTTGATTGCCTGAGGTGCCATTAGTTGTTGCTGCTAATACATGCTCAACCCAAGAACCTGGATTTTTGAATATAACTGCGGTGCCTAGTCCACAACCTGCAGGGTGTGCCATTGCAAGCATTGGAGAAGAAACAAGAACTGCGCCTAGTAATAATTTTTTCATCGGATATTCCTTTAATGATTATCAAAATAATGATCACCGAACGATCCCTGAATACCGCATGTATACGTTCGATGTGTTAGGAGTTTAGCAGGCAATTCGGTATTTTTGCTCGCTATTTTTTTGTTCTTTTTGTTTTGCTTCCATCGAAACAATTCAGCCGCTATGATCTTTTTGAAACTTAGTTAAAAATTGACGTCGTTAGAGAATTTTATGTCGAAAATCATTGATGGAATTGTTCGTTTTAAGTCCGACATTTATCCAGAAAGAAAAGAGTTGTTTAATCGTCTTGCACAGGGCCAGCACCCTGAAGCACTGTTTATAACCTGTTCAGACTCTAGGATAGACCCTAACCTTTTGGTGCATACCGAGCCGGGTGAGCTGTTTATCATTCGGAACGCAGGTAATATCGTCCCGCCTCATAACAATTACACTGGGGGAGTGACAGCTTCTATTGAGTATGCGGTAGCCGCGTTAGGGATCGAGCATATCGTTATTTGTGGCCATAGCGGCTGCGGTGCAATGGAAGGCGTGATGAGGCCTGACGATGTTGAAGGCTTGCCGCATGTGCAGCAATGGTTGAGCTATACCAAAGCAGCGCAACAAATTGTTGAGGAGCGTATACCCAATGCAAGTTTCGATGAAAAGCTTGCGATGTTGACTGAAGAGAATGTTCTGCTTCAGTTGCGTCATATCCAGACGCATCCGCATGTTGCAGCTAAGTACGCTACCGGGAAGGTTCAATTGCATGCTTGGGTTTATGATATCGGCTCTGGCGTTGTAAAAGCATATGATGATATGAGCCGATGCTTTGTCCCGGTTGAAGAGTGTTATCAGGAACAAGCTCACGCACTTGCTAGAAAAAATGCTGATGGCTGTTCGCATAAGTAATTGCGTATGAAAACCGTCAAACCATGGTGCGCCGTCCATCACTGGCTGCTACCGATGAATCAAAATAATAATGGGCCTTTATAGGTTTGGAGGGAAGGTGTCACAACAAGCTCACTATCGTGCGTGTCATTTGTGCGAAGCAATATGCGGCGTAGAGATCATTACGGAAGGGCCTCAGATCATTTCGATCAAAGGGGACCTAAAAGACCCGTTGAGTCGCGGGCATATTTGTCCAAAGGCGATTGCCTTGCAGGATCTGCATGAAGACCCTGACCGCATTAGAACGCCAAAGAAGCGAGTTGGTGATGAATGGCAAGATATCTCTTGGACTCAAGCCTTTGAAGAAATTGCGGAGCGCGTTGCGCATCTTCAGCTAGAAAAAGGAAACAATGCCGTTGCTGTCTATGCTGGCAACCCGAATGTCCATAATTATGGCAATTTGACGCATGGTCGAGTGCTAAGAAAAGCGCTCGCGACGCGTAATAATTTTTCAGCCACGTCTTTAGATCAATTACCTCACCATGTGATGGCTTTACAGATGTTTGGACATCAATTTATGGTGCCGGTCGCGGACATAGACCGCACCCAGTTTATGCTGATCTTTGGTGCAAATCCGATTGCATCTAATGGCAGTATGATGACGGTGCCTGATGTCAAAAAACGTTTGAAGTCGATTCAGCAGCGTGGTGGTGAATTTGTGGTGATTGATCCGCGGCGCAGTGAAACAGCAGAACTTGCCGATCAGCATGCATTCATCAAACCTGGCACAGACGCCTATGTATTGCTGGCCATGATTCGTTTGTTATTTGAGGAAGGCTTAGTTGATACCGGAAATTTGACGCAAGAACTCGAAGGCTTGCATCTAATTGAAGCATTAGTCGCGCCATTTACGCTTAGCTTAGCGGAGGCGCAGAGCGGAATCTCCGAAGCGGTGATCGCCGATATTGCACGACGCTTTGCGAATGCGGATAGTGCGGCATGTTACGGGCGAATGGGAGTGTCGGTCCAAGCGTATGGCACGCTCTGTCAGTGGGCGATTCAAATACTTAACATCTTGACTGGAAATCTGGATGCAGAGGGCGGTGTTATCGTTCCAAATTCTGCCGTGGGCTATGTGCAGCCAGGCGAACCGTCACCAGGACACCTTGGCCGTTTTCATAGTCGTGTCAGCCAGCTACCTGAGTTTGGTGGAGAGTTCCCATCAACCGTGCTTGCCGAGGAAATTCTCACCACCGGCGAAGATCAGGTAAAAGCCTTATTCACCTTAGCAGGCAACCCAGTTTTGTCAGCGCCGAACGGAAGGCGCTTAGATGAAGCGTTTGCGCAGTTAGATTTAATGGTTTCTATTGATATTTATATCAACGAAACAACCCGTCATGCTGACTATATCCTGCCGCCCACTGGGCCGCTGGAGCACGATCACTATGATTATGCTTTCTTAAGGCTTGCAGTGCATAACACTGCTAGATTCAACGAACCGGTGTTTCCCAAGCCTGAAGGGGCATTGCATGATTGGGAGATTCTTAATGGTTTGGGTAATGCAATCAGCACGAAGAAAAATATTCGCAATTCGACTTTACCGCCACCAGACATGTTAATGGATATGGCTTTGCAAAGTGGGCCTTATAGTAAGAAGGCGGGTCACCCCGCGGAATTAAGCTTGGCTGTTTTGAAGGCGAATCCGCATGGAGTGGACTTGGGTCCCTTGCAGCCAGCATTAATGTCACGTATCTGCACGCAGGATAAGAAGATTCATTTGCTTGCTCCGCTGGTTGAGTCAGAAGTCTCTAGGCTATTCGCTCAAGCATCTGAGTCTGCAGTTCAACGCTTTCCGCTTAGCTTGATTGGCCGTCGCCATGTGCGTAGCAATAATTCTTGGATGCACAATTATCATCGCCTAGTTAAGGGCAAGCCACGCTGGCAATGTCTGATGCACCCTGATGACTTGGCTGCCCGTGGTATTGATTGTGGGCAGAAGGTAAAAATATCGTCGCGTGTCGGAGAGATAGAGCTTGAGGTTCAGTCCAGTGACGAAATGATGCCAGGAGTTATTAGCGTTCCACATGGCTGGGGGCATCAGCGTAAAGGCGTTGTGATGTCGATAGCGAGCAAGCAAGGCGGCCAGAGCGTGAATGATTTGACGGACGATGAGTACTATGATCAGTCGACAGGTAATTCAGCGTTGAACGGGGTTCCGGTCGAAGTCAGCGCGGCAGTCTGATGGATGACGCGATTATTTCTTTGAAAGTGAATATTCTTCAGCTGAGTGAAGGTTTGATATGAAAGTTTTGGTCACGGGCGCAAATGGGCATATTGGCGCAAACGTTACGCGAGAGCTGCTTGCGCAAGGCCACGAGGTGAGGGCGTTTGTGCGTTCCAGTGGTGATCTGAGCGGGCTCGATGGGCTTGATATAGAGCTTGTTTATGGTGACGTAATGCAGTTGGACACTCTTATTCCCGCCGCACAAGGTTGCGATAAGATTATTCACTTAGCCGCCGTTTATAAGACTATCGCAAAAACCGCCGAAGAGATCGTAGAACCAGCAGTGGTCGGTAGTCGAAATATTTTTGAGGCAGCTAAGAGCGCCGGTATAGACCGAATTGTCTATACCAGCTCCATTGCATCGATAGGGTTTTCGACTAGCGCAACAAAGATGCGCGACGGTGATGACTGGAACGATGACGCTCAGAATCCATACTATGTGGCGAAAACACAAAGCGAAAAAGTCGCTCAATCATTGTCGGAACAATACGGTATCGAAGTGATCGTGTTGTGTCCGGCGATCGTACTAGGCGCTTATGATTATCGTGTAACGCCCTCTAATCAGTTAGTGATGGACTGGGTAAATGGTGTAGGTCAAACATATCAAGGCGGGCTTAATCTCGTCGATGTCCGTGATGTGGCGGAGGCACACGTGGCAGCCTTGACCCTAGGCGAAAATCGACGTCGTTATGTGTTAGGCGGACAGAATTTAGAGGTTAAGAACATTGGGCAGCTGTTGAAAGCAATCAGTGGTGTTAAGCCGCTGCATTTGCCTACACCGCGCAGCATCACCTTAGTTTTTGCGTCAATCGTTGAAAGGATATCTAAGCTGATTGGCGTCAAACCGTTGTTTACTCGAGACTTGGTTTTCGAAGTTGTTGGCCGCTATGGGTTCTACGATACAAGTGAAACGAACCGAACCTTTAAGTTGTCTCCGCGATCGCCGAAAGACGCGCTTGCCGGCTCCCTTGCTTGGCTGATAAAACAACAAAAAATTCGAAAGGCTGTGATCGAAAAAACCCGTCGATTGGGTATCGTTAATCTAGGCGACTCAGTTTAGTCCAGCCGTTTTTAGCCAACCGTCTTCGCGCTTATTGCTTGCTATGAGTGAGGCGCGCAATAGTAAAACGAAGACTGGTCTGTCGTTACGAGGCGCGTTTTCGCTTGATATAACTGACCGACATCCCACCTTTATTTGACAGCGTGATTTGTGGCTGAGGGTCGATCGTTTGTGCCGGGTCTAACGAGATTTTGTACTGCTGCGCAAACGTGGCCAGAATTAACTTAGCTTCCATCATTGCAAACGAATTTCCGATACAAACGCGTGGTCCGCCGCCGAAAGGAATATAGGCATAGCGGGGTAGCTTCTTCTCATTTTCCGCACTGAAGCGCTCTGGGTCGAAACGCTCCGGATCTTTAAAGTATTTGGGGTTAAAGTGGTTGGCGGCTGGTGCGATAAAGAACACTTTGTCTTTAGGGATATGATAGTTCCCCAACACCATTTCTTCGTTTGCTTGCCGGCAGTTCAGCGTCCAAACCGGAGGTAAAATCCTCATGGACTCTTTGATGACCATTTCTGTGTAAGTCAGTGCATCGAGGTCGCCAAAGCTAGGTGACGAATCATCCAACACTTGATCAAGCTCAGCATGTAGTTTTTCTTGGATCTCTGGATGCTTGGCTATCAGATAGAAGGTCCATGTCAGTGCATTGGACGTTGTTTCATGGCCTGCAATAAAAAGCGTTACAAGTTCGTCTAGTAATTGCTTTTCGCTCATTTTACTGCCGTCTTCGTATTCAGCATTTAGTAGCATTGATAGTAGATCACCGCGCTCACTAATATTGCCTTGCTCATCGGTTCGCTTGCTTATCATTGTGCGCATTGTTTCGTTCAAAACGGCGCGAATCTTTTTGATCTTTAAGTTTCTAGGAGTTGGCAGCCAATCAGGTGATTGAAATACTTGGTTAAAGCGGCTATCGGCGATGCGCTGAAACTCATGAATCGCGAGTCCAATTTGGTTTGAGTCGTTGCTTAGGTCTTCCATGTCGGTATCAAAAAGTGTTTTCGATACGATATACATGGTGAGACGAAACATATCATCACTAATATCACGGGTACCTGAATCGCCCCAATCCTCAAGGTAGCGCTGCGAGTAGTCCGCCATGGTCTGGGCATAACCTTCGATACGACGAAAATGAAATCCGGGTTGAACTAGTTTTCGTTGGACTTTATGTGAGTCATGTTGATTATTCGTGACCAGCCCCGTACCTAGAAGGGAGCCCATAATCTTCATATCTCGGTCTGCTTTTCTAAAGCGAGAATTTTCTTTGACGAGAATCTGGTGGCTTAGCTCAGCAGACGTGATGAGCGCGAGGCGCGTTAAAGGAACACTGAATTCAACACAGTCAGGATACTTTTGGACAAGACGCTTGAAAAAGTCGATTGGGTTCTTAGCCATTTCCGGCAAGCAGCCGATCAGCGGTAAGCCTTTTTCTAGGGGGATCGCGAGGTCAGAGTCCGCCATCGTAATAGATGCTGTTGTCATCAGATTCTCCAATGTAAGTTTATTATTAGTGCCATCGGTGGTGACTACTTTGCCTTTTGTGACCGCTGGTCACAAGTAATATTTTGAGACTGACTGTCTCAATTGTCGTATCCTTTTGCTTGATCAAATCAGGAATTAAAAAATCTTCTTTAAAAGAGGTGGACATATATACAGTATCTGCAATAATACTGATCAAGCATACAGTATTATTTTAAACACAAAGCAAGCGCATGAATTGAGGTTTTGTACATTAGATTTGAGCGATTTGGTGAGATTAAGATAAACGCTTTTCCAACACAGACATTGAAAAATTAAGAAATTTAAAGGGGACATCCTAATGGAAGACAACAAGAAAAAAGCACTTAGCGCAGCGCTTTCACAGATTGAAAGACAGTTCGGAAAGGGCGCTGTCATGAAAATGGGTGATCACCCACGAGAAGCTATTCCTGCAGTCTCCACTGGTTCGTTGGGGCTAGATATTGCGCTTGGAATAGGCGGTTTGCCTTACGGGCGTATCGTCGAAATATATGGACCTGAGAGTTCAGGTAAAACGACGCTAACCTTGCAAGTTATCGCAGAGGCGCAAAAGCAAGGCAAAACGTGTGCGTTTATCGATGCAGAGCACGCACTTGACCCTATTTATGCAGAGAAATTGAAAGTTAATGTCGATGAGTTGTTGGTCTCTCAACCAGATACTGGCGAGCAGGCACTTGAAATTACAGACATGTTGGTTCGTTCAAACTCGGTTGATGTCATCATCATTGATTCTGTTGCGGCGTTAACGCCGAAAGCGGAAATTGAAGGTGATATGGGTGACAGCCATATGGGCTTGCAAGCACGCTTGATGTCTCAAGCGTTGCGTAAAATTACGGGTAACATTAAAAACGCTAATTGCTTAGTGATTTTTATTAACCAAATCAGAATGAAGATTGGTGTGATGTTTGGTAATCCAGAAACAACAACTGGTGGTAATGCGCTTAAATTTTATGCGTCTGTTCGCTTGGATATTCGTCGTACGGGTGCCGTTAAGCAGGGTGACGAGATTGTTGGTAATGAAACTCGCGTTAAAGTTGTTAAGAACAAGGTTTCCCCTCCGTTTAAACAAGCTGAGTTCCAAATCATGTACGGTAAAGGCATTTACCATATGGGTGAGGTAATTGATCTAGGCGTCAAAGAAGGCCTGATTGAAAAGGCTGGTGCTTGGTACAGCTATCAAGGCAGTAAGATTGGCCAAGGTAAAGCCAACTCGGCAGCTTTCTTAGAGGAGCATCGCGAAATTGCCGATGAAATCGAAGGGCTCGTCCGTGAAAAGCACATGCCTAAAGTGGAAGCCAAAGGTTCAGGAGAATCAGAAAAGGCTGCTTTAGAAGTATAAAGAGTTAACCCCTCGGCTCGATTCGCATAAGGATTTTGCGAAAGATTTGAGTCTATTGCTAGTAGCGTGTGAGTGCTTTATTGGGTTTGTCCCATAGAGCCTTACGCGCTTTTTTTTCAGTTTTTTTCAGTGCAGCAAGTGCATTTCCCTGTCATCGAACGGCTACTTTCTGCGACGACTCTCGTTGTTGATATAAGTAATATCTAATACTTGCGTGCGAGCTAAGGTGATATCTTAGTCACACTTAGCTGCGTGTTTTGATGTTGCGCTCTTTCCCATTTCACTCAGTTTTAAGTATTAAAGCTTAGCTCGCTTGTGCATTTGTTCTTGGTAAGTATTTAAGCTGCGCTATGTTGATGTGAGATGGTGGTACTTGGTTTTATTCTTCGACAAACTCTATGTCATCAAAACCTTGTTCGTCTTTGTTTAGCAAGGGCTCGTCGCTAATTTCTTTCTTCTTTAGGGTTTCAAGCACCATTACGCTACCAGCGGGTGATTCGCCAAAGCCCATTGTACTGACATCCGTATAGCGTTTGAGCTCAATTTCTAAACCGTTCAGTTTGCTTTCAAGTTTTTTACTCTCATCGTTAAAGTGTTTAATTGCTAGTTTTACGTCAATTGCTGAGCGATCAATCGATTGTGGTGGTAGCGTTTCACGGCCTAGCTGAGCATGGTAGCCTTGCAGGCGTGTTATTTCTCCAATCACATATTGTTCCGCCTCAGGACTGTCTAGGTTCATGATTTTTTTTGAGGCGATGCCTATTTCATGCGCGGTTTTTGCGAGCAATAGAGCGCTGTTTCCAGATTTTTCTATGCCCTTACGGTCCCTGTAACTGGTCCGAATGTAATTATCGGTTGAAGCAATCTGATGCTCTGCGTTATAAAAGCTTGCCGGTGCGTAGCGTTCTGCATCGTTAGCTTCTGCCTGCCCAAGAATCTGGATCGCTTCACTCAAATGGATATGGATAAGGGAGTCAATCTCCAGCGCGTACATTTTATCTCTTAGCGTACCTTGTCGATTAAGCGCTTCATTGGGCTCGCCTTCTTCAATCAGTTTGATTAATTTCGAAAACTCAAAAAGAATTGATTGATAACGTTCAGGAAATGTTTCAGGAGCGTTAAGCTTCTGCAGCATACGTTTATGTGCAATGGCCTCTTTGATATATACCAATACGTCGGCCTTGTTTGCCAGTCCTTTTTTAATCAACTCTCTTGCCGATAGCGCATACTCAATTGGGCCATTAGGTTTCCCTGCAACGGGTTTCATGGCTAGTTGCTTAGCTTTATCGAGTGACTGTTTTGCTTGGGCTAGGTGTAATGGTGAGAAGAAGGCTAGGTTCTCGTCAGCGACCGCCGCAAGTTCTGCATCGGCCAAGTCTATAGCCTCTTGTGGGCTAAGAACTCTTTTCTCAGCATGTTTTGCCGCTTTTTTCTGGATCGCTTGGGTTGACGCAACCTGCTGGCTGGAGCAGGCCGAAAGTAGTAGCGAAGATAGCAGGGCTAATAGGGCTGCATTAAGCCTAGTATTTGACGAAAAGATCATAAAGAGAGGTGTCCTTACTCATTATTGTTATTCTGAAGGAGGCTATTGTCCCAAAAAAACTAGGGTAGTTAAAAGCGCTACGTCACTAATTTTTATTTGAAAAAAATCAGGGTTGCAATGGGCCGTGTCCATCGCCTATTTTTTGCTCCTTAGCGCGTGAAATTGCATCGAACGTTGTCTCGATGCCTTTTCGTGTTGCGTCTACCAAATTATCGCCGAGCGCTAGGTAGGCAGCAATCGCCGATGACAGATTGCAGCCCGTACCATGGGTGTTTCGGCTATCGATTCGTGGGTGTTCAAACAAGTGCTGTTGCTCAGGCGTGTATAGAGCATCGACAATGACTGCTTGTTCGCTATGGCCGCCCTTCATGAGGATATGAGACGGACCTAGTTTAGTGAGTTGTTTTGCTTGCGCCCCTATATCGTCGAGCTTGTTTGATTTCATGCCATCTAAGCCGAGTAGCAACCTCGCTTCATTTAGGTTAGGTGTCAGCAGTAAGATTTTCGGAAACAGGCTTGAGATAAGTAAGGCTTGAGCCTCTGCTGACAGCAGGCGGGTTCCGCTTGAGGAAACGATAACGGGGTCTAGGATGACGGGTATGTCAGGGTGATCGCTGAGTATCTTAGAAACGGCAATGACATTTTCGGCACTACCTAACATGCCGATCTTGATGGCCTTGACGGATAGGTCGGACAGAACCGCTTGTGCTTGTGCTTTTACTTGCTCTGCGGGTAGCGTGAATACGTCTTGCACCTCGCGGGTATTTTGGGCGGTGACTGCTGTAATGACCGTTGCACAATGAACGCCGATGGCCGCGCACATTTTGAGGTCAGCTTGAATACCAGCACCTGCGCTTGAGTCAGAGCCCGCAATACTGAGTACCGTTGGATGTTTGCTATCCATACCTTAATCGTCTCTTTGATGAGGTGTTCGAGGATCGTATTTTTAAGTTGTACTTATTGCCCAGCGCTATATTCTATTGGCTTCGTTGTGGGTCACAAGTCTTTTACCATTTTATGCATCGTTTAATTGTTTTGTTGCTCGCTTTAAGTGCTACCGCTCATGCTTTGAAGCCAGAGGATGTGCTCGGCGAATACTGGAAAGACCCACTTTTTGGTGCAGCGGCTGCGAAAGAAACGGTGCAAGTTGAAATACTACATAAGTTGCTGTGGCCTAAAGAGATATCGGTAACGCGTGGGCATAACATTCGTTTCGTTGTGACCAATAAAACGCCCATGTTGCACGTGCTCGCCTTCTCTGAAGACCCAGAGACCTTGCTGGTAGATGATGACTTTCAGGTTTACCTGCAAGAAGACTTGTTTCACGCATCGATGGAGCCTATTACCGATGGCCAGCACACGCATGCAGGTACTGCCGTAGATGACCCCAAGCCAATCGTTCTAACGATGGATCGCAACCCTAGTGTGCTAGTTCGCCCTGAAGAGTTTAAAGAGGTCATTATTCAGTTTGAGTCGCAGACCTCAGTCACGCTATTCTGTGTTGTATCTGGTCATGAAGACGAGCGGCATCAAAGCGTGATCAAGGTCTTACCTGAGAGCAGTGCTGTGCATTCCGAAATCTTGTTGCCGTTGGCGCCCTAGTGGCAGATCACCAGATTCCAAACCTCCTGTAAATACCGAACAGTAAATGCAAGAATCAACCAAATCTATTTCATAAAGAGTTACCTTTAATCATGCAGCGTAATGAAATACTCAGTCCGATTGTCTGGCAAGCGCCGGTGTTAAGTTTGTTGGATCAGCGGCTATTGCCTGGCGAAGAGAAGTGGGTTGACTGTGCTTCCGTGTCCGCTGTCATTGCAGCGATTAAATCGATGGTGGTTAGAGGCGCGCCTGCGATAGGCATCACGGCAGCCTATGGTGCGGTGATTGCCTTGAATGAAGTTCGTCACACGCAAGAGGAGATTGGGCGTCAGAACTTTGCAGCGTTAATGAACGAGTTGGCGGATGCCAGGCCGACTGCCGTCAATCTTGCTTGGGCCGTAAACTCGGTCAACGACTTACTTACTAAGCACCGCTGGGATGACTTTCCGGCCGCGCTATTGGCGCTCGCGCAGGAAATTCATCAGGCCGATGTCACGGCGAACCTGTGTATGGGAGAGCTGGGTAAGGACGTAATGGTGGCGGGTCAAGATAACCCGTTTTCAGTACTTACCCATTGCAATACAGGCAGTTTGGCGACGGGTGGTTATGGCACCGCTTTGGGTGTTATTCGGTCGGTTTGGGCGTCTGGAATGTTGGATCGGGTATTTGCCGATGAAACGCGCCCATGGTTGCAGGGCTCTCGCTTGACCGCTTGGGAATTAGAGCGCGATGGAATTCCAGTGGTACTGAATACGGATTCAGCGGCTGCCTGGCTAATGGCAAAAGAAAATATACGCTGGGTCGTGGTGGGAGCAGACAGAATTACTGCGAACGGTGATGTCGCCAACAAGATCGGAACCTATAGTCTTGCCGTTTTGGCTAAGCATCATGGGGTTCGGTTTATGGTTGTTGCGCCTTCAAGTACCGTTGATATGGCGCTTTCGTCAGGTCAGGAGATAGAGATCGAAGAGCGGACTGCAGACGAGTTAACATTGATTGGAGGCACGCGTATGGCACCTGAAGGTATTGAGGTGGTTAACCCTGTGTTTGATGTCACACCGGCTAGCTTAATTGATGTTATCGTGACCGAGCGTGGGATCGTTGAAAGCCCCACGCTTGCCAAGATGGAGGCCTTGTTTTGATGAGCCAAGATAAAAATAGCCGTACGCTGGAGGCGATTGAACTCTGGTTGGACGAAAAAGTGATTGGCTTGAATCTTTGCCCTTTTGCTAAACAACCTCGCAAAGCGGGTCGTATTGCGATTGATATTGTGACGACAATGGACGAGGACTCGATATACGAGGCATTTCTCACGGCAGCATATGGCTTGTTATCTGTGCCGATAGAGCAAACGGAAACCAGCTTGCTGGTATTGGAGTCTGGCTTTGAGTCTTTTGAGGATTACCTGGATTTATTGAGTCAGCTAGAAACCTTAATTGACTTGAATGATTGGCGGGGAACTCTCCAGCTAGCCAGTTTTCACCCCTTGTATCAGTTTGAGGGAACTGAGCCCGATAGCCGTGAAAACTACACCAATCGATCGCCTTTCCCTGTGTTTCACCTGCTACGTGAAGACAGTATCTCTAAAGCGAGGGAGTTACACCCAAATACAGAGGAGATTCCTGAGCGAAATATTGCTCTGTTTGAGGAAATGGATGACGAGCAGTTTAACCAGCTTTTTGGTCCGCAATAGCGAGAGGGCCGTTATTCTTCTGTGAGCTAAACGCGTCTGATCGCGTTTAGATCTGTTAAATGGTGTTAGCCTCCAGACTGTTTAACGTCAAAACCTTTTTTCTTAAGTAGCTCAATTAGTACTTTCCGGTGGTCGCCTTGTATTTCAATCACGCCGTCTTTTACGGCGCCGCCAACGCTGCACTTTTGTTTAAGTTCTTTTGCTAGTTTTTTTAGTTCGCCACTGTCTTTTAGTACGCCCTTGATTAGGGTAACGCCTTTACCCTTGCGTCCTTTTGTATCCAAGCTAACACGCACAATGCCGTCGCCAGTTGGTATTCCTTCATGTTTACACTGACAGCTCGATAGCGGCTGCTCGCATTCAGGGCACAAGCGGCCGGTTTCGGTTGAATAAACAAGTGATCGTTCTTTCGCCATAACTATGCTTCCGGTTTAAGGTGTTTTCGGCTCCAATGCCATGCGCCCAGACCCACCAATATGTTAGCAAGAGTCGAGGCCAAATAAAGACCTATCAGTCCAAATAGCTGGTTCAGTACGAACACGAGCGGCAAGTAAAGACCAAGCAAGCGCATGAATGACATGACCAGTGACGGACGCGGGTCACCCGTGCCGTTGGCGGCAGATGAGCTAGTCATTATAAAGCCGAGAAACATATAGGAAATCGGCACTAGCCACAAATACCACCGCGCGGAATCGATGACTAAAGGGTTGTCGCTGAATAGGGAGGCGAGAGAGTGGCCCGCAACTAGCAACAGTGCAGCAACTGCCAGGTTCCAGCGCGTAATAAAACGGAAACTTATCCTCAGTGCTTCCGCGACGCGATCTTTGCGGTTTGCGCCCCAGTTTTGACCGACAAATGGGCCCATGATTGATGACAACGCCATCACCACTACAATACAAATAGACTCAATCCGTGAGGCGACGCCAAACCCTGCGACCGCTTCCGGACCATAACCTGATACCAACCACGTAGTAATCGCGACAGAAAGCGGAGCAATAAGGTTGGTGCCGGTCGCTGGGATGCTGATTCGCAGAATTGCTTTCCAGCTAGCAGCGATATTACGAGTGCAGGCAGAAAAACGTACAAAGCCTAGTTTATAGGTTAAGAAGTAAAGCCCGATAACCAGTGCTATCGAGTAAGAGATCACCGTTGCGAGCGCAGCTCCCGCGAGTTCCATTCGCGGCAAGCCAAACATGCCAAATATCAGCAGTGGGTCGAGAATGATATTGACTACAGCAACGCTCATCATGATGAGGCCAGGAACACGCGTATTGCCGCTTGCACGAAGGGCTGAGTTACCGACCATTGGAACAACGACGACAAAACTGCCCAAAAACCAGATGTCCATAAAGTCGTGAATCAGCGGGAAAAGATGCGCCGGCGCGCCTAATGCACGAAATATGGGGTCCATGTAATGGTAGCCAAGCAAAGCGAATGCGACGGCAATGAATAAGGCAATGATGATGGAGTGGGTGGCGTAGCTCTGCACCATGTCGTGTTGCTGTGCGCCCAGCGCTCGCGCGATCACGCTAGACGCGCCAATGCCAACACCAAAGGCCAAACTTAGTAAAATGGAAACAATCGGGATCGTAAAGCTCATCGCTGCCAGCGGTTCTGTGCCCAGCTGACCAACGTAAAACGTGTCGACAATGTTCATCGACATGATCGATAGAATGCCCCAAATCATGGGCACGGTCATGTCGTAGAGATGATTACCGACATCGCCGTCGGTTAGGTCTTTTTTTAACAATCTATTGAGCTCAAATAACCTGGCGGAACGATGCGGTCCGATTGATTCTATTTATAGCAATACAGCCCGGTGGCCTAAGCATCATAGACCTGCTGATTGCCTTAATCAGAGGAGGGCGTTTGTTTATCTGCTGGCGAGCTCTTGTCGCTTGGCATCTGGGCGTCTCTCAAAGCCTGTACCGTTAATTCCTGTTCAGCAACAAAGTGAAGAGACATGTTAAAGGCTTCACGGGTAAACTCCAATACTTTAGCGTAGCCCTCATCTGAAAGCTGGCGCGCCTGATCTTTTGAGCGAAAAATATTAATGAACTCTCGCTCTCGCTGATACTGGAGAGGGAGGCGTCCTGCTCCCCAATCGTGCAGTAATTTCCATGTTTCAGGTGAGTAGGTGCGGCTATATTTTAAGATGAAGGGAATTGGATCATTTCGCGCGAGCAGCGCTGAAAGGCGCAAAATTAGTTCAAATGAAAGTGTCGCCGTGCCATTCTCGACAGCTTCCAGAAAAGACTTATCTTTTAGCTGCAAGGCGTCATTCAGTTCATTAATAGTTAGTCCAGCCACTTCTCGAAGGTCTTTAAGTGACTGACCTGCTGATACCATTAACTTCAATTGATCTTGCGATTGAATAAGCGCTTTGCCGACCTTATAGGATGTGTCGGTGGTTTTCTTTGCCAGTTTGAATGCGTTGGATGTGGCGTCGCTAATGCGGTCAAACAAACCGCTAATAGACTCTTCGCTAATCCATGGCTCTGGCTTTTCTGATGCAGGCGCGGAGTTGCTATTTTTTGACTTTGACGCCTTATCAGCAGTTTTTTTCGAAGCGCTAGCCGGTTTGGAGGAAGGGCCTTTCGATTGGCCCTGCTTCGAGGTGTTGTCTGAATCAGTCACCTTAACCTCCATACCGTTTGTTTGCCATGCCTGCTTAAGCTGCGGCTTTATTCGCTGTCATTGTTTTTAAGTCGATGAGGTCTAGCAGAACTTCAGCACTTTCTTTCACCACAAAATCAGGTTTGAGGTCGTGATCTGACTTACTAGCTTCTTCTTCGATATACGATTCCCACGCCTCAATATCCTTGAATATCGCCTTGCCATCGATAACGCGTCGTTTATTCACGAGGCCTAGTTGTGCTGCCTCAAGTACGTCGTTTTCACGCATGCGTTTTTCTTTGTTTAGTGTCACTTCCTGTTTCGCACGCTGGCCTTCTAACAAGCTAATCTCTTCGAGTAAAAGTTGATACTCAGGATCTTTTTCAAAGCGTTTTTGATGCTGAGACTCAAGCTGCTTCGTCAAGGCGGTTACTCGATTCTGATTGATGTACGGTGCCGCCTTAATAGCGTCCCACTGTAAGGCATGATCAAGCGAGTCTTCGCCAACCTTAGATTTGTCAATGGTGGCCGGAACGTTAATATCTGGAATCACTCCCTTGTGCTGTGTACTCGCGCCGGAGATACGGTAGAACTTTGCTTGGGTGATTTTTAGTTGGCCATGATTAAGTGGGCGCACGGACTGAACAGTGCCTTTGCCAAACGTTTGTGAGCCCATGATTAAGCCTCTGCCATAGTCTTGGATCGCGCCTGCAAAGATTTCTGAAGCAGAAGCGCTTAAACGGTCTACCAAAACGATTAAGGGGCCGCCATAAAACAGGCTAGGGTCAGGGTCTTCCATCGTTTCTATTCGGTCGTTCGCGCCGCGGATTTGTACGGTAGGGCCTTCATCGATAAAGAGGCCTGTTAGCCGGTTAGCTTCATCTAGGGAGCCGCCGCCATTGCCGCGAAGGTCGATGACGAGGCCATCCAATTCGTTTTCTTTTTGCAGGTCGCTCAGCAGGTTCATTACGTCGCGAGTGGTACTTTTGTAGTTTGGATCTCCGTTCTGCATGGCCTGAAAGTCGGCATAGAACGTGGGTATCGCGATCACGCCTACTTTTTTGTCTGCGCCGTTGCGCTCTAGTTCAATCAACGAGCTGTTCGCGGCTTGGTCTTCTAGTTTTACTTTATCTCGAACAATACTGATTCGTTTGGTGTCGGTATCTAACTTCGCTTCTGATGGGATGATTTCTAAACGCACAGTTGATTTCTTAGGGCCGCGAATAAGGTCGACGACCTCGTCCAAACGCCAGCCAATAACGTTTACCATTTCGCCATCTTTATCTTGCGCGACGCCGACAATGCGATCGGCCGCCTTCAGTTTGGTCTGCGTGGCAGCGGGGCCGCCCGTGACAAGACGAACCACTTTGGTAAATTCGTTATCGCTTTGCAATACCGCACCGATGCCTTCCAAAGAAAGGCTCATGTTGATGTTGAAGTTTTCTGACGATCGCGGTGAAAAGTAGGTCGTATGAGGGTCATAAACGGTTGTAAATGCGTTCATATAGGACTGAAACGCATCTTCGCTACGAACTTGTAGGCTTCGCTTGAGCTGAGTGGTATAGCGCTTATGTAGGGTCGCTTGCGCTTCTTCAATGGTTTCTCCATTTAGCTTTAATGAGAGGGCTGCGCTTTTGATGCGTTTGCGCCAAAGGTCGTCCAGTTCAGCCTGCGTTTTTGCCCATTCAGCGTTCTCGCGATCTGTTTCAATATATTCATCCTTTGCAAAGTCGAGCTTAGGTAGTCCATTTTTGACGAAGTCTATTTTCTTGGTCATGCGCTCGATGTGACGCGACTGGTAGACATTATAAATGTTGAAACCAGGCTCTAGTTGACCGGTTTTCAATGCACCGTGAAGGCGCTGGCGGTAGGCGCTAAAGTACTCCACATCGCTTTTCAGGAAATACAGCTTCTGTGGGTCGAGTGCGCTGATATAGTTGTCGAAAACTTTCTCGGATAAACTCTTATCAATATCCTGTTTTCGATAGTGGCTGAGCAACAGCGAGCGAGCGATGTGTATGCTGGCTTCGCGTTGCTCTCTTTCCGGCTTGAGCTCGGCAAAAGCCTTGGCTTGTTCCAATAACGCGAGGTCAGCTTCACTCGAATCGGTTAGGGCAAAGCTAACGGATGAGAATAAAAGAAGCAGTAAAGGTAAAAATAGTCGAACTGAAATCATAAAAACGACCCGAAAATAAGCAGGATAGCCTGCCCGATTGTATTGGATTGCCTGCACTGCCGCCAGAACAGGTGCGATTAAGTTTTGTTAACCGCGTTACTAAAAACACAGTATAGGTGCAGTTTCGTGAATCTGTTTTGTTGTTCATAGCAAATATTGGGACTAGTCTTAAGAAATCAAAACTTTTGTCCTTTGGAGTTCCAGATGTCTTTACTAGATAACATTCAAAACTATTACGAAACCTTAGTTGTAGAGGTGCTTGCTGAACACTATAAGGGTGAAGAGGTCGAACTGGAATTTATGACTGATGTGGTGTGCGTGGCGCTTAACCATTTGCCACCACGCTATTTTCGTCATGGTGTTGATATGATTTTCTATACCTCACCGATTGAGCGCGATGAATTAGCCACTAAAGCGCGAGAAGCGGTTGAAGCGGCGATCCGATATGTGGAAGAAAATAACCGTTAACTGATCGTGTTCTGTTACGTTTCCATTGTTTCGAAAAAAAAGGATAGGGCCTCTCTGGGCGTCTATCCTTTTTTGTGCCACCGTTTAAGCGCAACAGGGCAAGTCTGTCGCTTACTTACGCGAACAATTGGTCGATACACGCCTGGATGCGAGTATCAAACTCTGTTTGCTCGTCGTCGGATAATCCCACGCTCGAAAACCAATCTGATAGCAACAGCGTTAGCTGCTCTTCTCTGCTGAGATGGTCACCAGAGGACATACCCTCTGACAGGCGCGTCACCTGCAACTGCATGCGTAGTTCTTTATCTTGTTCCGGTGAATCAAGGCCCGCAGCAATCTCACAGCGAATGCAAAGTTGTCGAGTGGTTTCCGTGGTGAGTATCTTCGACGCGCTTAGCGCGCCTGCCTTTAATGAAATCCAACTTTCTTTCATGCGTGTTTCGATTTCAGGTTTGATCGCCATTCTGGACTTAAATTGCGAGTCTAATTCCGAGTCCTGACTGGCGTCTTGCGCTAGATGGCGCTGGCGCAGTATCGCAAGTTTTCGTGTTGCTTCTTGCCATTGCGCGTAGCGAAGCTTGTTTTGTTCAGCTCGGATAAGGTCTTTGATATTGCCAACCAGCGAATCAAATAATGCACTATGTTGTTCTGCTGCTTTGCGCGGCAGGCCTGGTAACTGTTTATTTTGCTTTCTAAAATCGTCGAGAGCGCTTTTGAGTGCATCCGCGCTGAGGCTGCTCGCGTCCGCAACAAAAGACTTCATTTGTGTAGTAAGTGCTTGAGCCGCTTGAATAGCGCTGTCAGCCTCTTCGCGTCTTGTTTCGCGCGCTTGATCACGGCGTGCGAAAACTTGGTCGCATGCCAGGCGAAAAGCCTTCCAAAGTACCCGGTCCTTTTTATGCTCGGTAATGCCGATGTCTTGCCATGCTTTTTGTAGTGATTTTGCAGACTCGATCGCTTGGTCCAATGGCTCATGTGTAATCAATGCGGTTGCCTTTTCAACGACCTGTTCCTTCAATGCAAGATTACTCGCTCGCTCTGCATCAAGGTGTTTATCTAGGGCGTCTAATAAACCATTAAATTGTTTTTGAATCGGTCGGTTCGCTTTGTGGTCGACCGGAAATGCAGCGCGCCACTCTTCGCGTGCTTTACGGTTGATTTGATCCGCCGCCTTCCAATCTGCATTCTCCCAGTCGTTGTTTTCAACAAACTGTGTGAGTTGTTCAATCAGCATTTTACGTTTATCTAAATTATTGCTTTTAAGAACGCCTTGTTCCGAGTTGTAGGCTTTGCAGGGTTCGTAAGCAAGATCAGAAGCGGTCTTAAACCGAAGCCACAAGGCATCGTCAGAAGCCCCACCTAGAGACTTCCACTCCATTTGCATGTCTTTGATTTTTTTGGCTTTATCTTGAGGCGGAAGTGTTTGCTCAGATAAGCGTTCCATTGCTTCACAGAGCTCGGTTTGACGTGGCGTGGACGCAAAGCCCTGCCAGTCTCGTAGCTCATTGAGTTGCTTGGTGCGTAGGCTTAATTGGGTATGAAACTTGTCGCTCTCGCGTGAGTTAAGTTGGCTAAGCAGGCTTTGTATTTCCTTAACGATGCGGCTGGAGCCTTTTATCTGCTTTTCTTCCAAGCTGGCATCAAGCTTTTGTAGCTTCTGTTCCAACTGGCTTGTGAGCTCTGCGCTGTTTTGTTGTAGCTTTTGTTTAACCTGCTGGGTGACCCCTAGAGCTTGGTTAGCCTCTGTTAGAATTTCGGGTTGCGCAAAGGCTGAGGGCCAGTCAATACCTTGGATACTCTTGCTCAAGGTCAAATTCAGCTTACTGAGTTTAGAGGCATCTTCTTTTGCTAGTTTGATCCCCGCGATAAGTTCGCTAAGTGTGTCGTTTTGATCTGCAAGTGCCCTAAGTGCTTTTAGATAGCTGCGAAGTTCGCCCATCAAAACTTGATAATGCCGCGCTTGGCTCTTGTCAACGCTACTATGCCGGGTTGCTTCAATCCAACGGTTTTCCTGTGTTTTAACGATGGCATCTAACGCCGAAAACTCTTGGGTTGAGGCAGGTGAGTCGCGGAACTGATTCAACGTTTCTTCTAAGGTTAGCAATGTCGCCTGTTGTTCATCACCGCCGGCTTTGGCTAGCAGTTCAGCTTCAAGTGCTGCCTTTTGCTCATCAATTAACGTTTGTGCACGCGTTTGGCAGCGTGACGCCGCTTCGTCGAAGCATTTGAGCTGGCTTTCGGTTGCTGTCGTTTTTGCTGACGCCCACCGTTGCGTAATGCTTTCGAGCTTTGAGTCGTAGAGATTTAAGTTTTCTGTGTTGGCGAGCTCGGTGATTGACTCAACCAGGAGCTTCACTTGTGACTCAAGATGCGCAGTTTGTTTTTGGCGTTCACGAATGCGCTCTAACTTTACTTTGACAATTTGGTAGACGCCTTTGTCTTTTGACTTTACCGACTGGGTCAGTGCTTTCAGCTCTTTCTCACTTTCTAGAAGTTCTGCAGCGGCCTGTCTAATACGGCTTGTTTTGCCTTTAGTCGCAATCGTTAACAATGCTTGCGGCTCTTCAATGCGTGCGAGCCCGTTAATAAATGTGTCGGGGTTACTGGCCGCGACAATCATATCGGTTAGCAACGTTAGGTCTGTAATGAGGTCAAAAATGCTTAACGATTGTGTGTTCGCTAATGTATGTAAGCGTTCTTCGATAAGCGGTTTGATTTTTTCATCGCCGTTTTGATGTAACTTGATCAAGGCATCGGTGGCCGAAATCTTTTCAATGGCTGTCTTTCTGATGTCGAGTTCTGGATCATTGCTCGCCAGAGATAAAAGAACCTCTTGGTCTTCTTCGTTATTTGTCTGTAGTAATTTGACTGCTTCTAATCGAATCGCTTTGTTCTTATTTTGCCACTTGGGCTTGAATAACTTAGAGAGAAAAGTAGACATCAGAGTTTCCGGTTAACGTAAATTAGGGTGATAAAGGTATTAGCTAGATAGCAGGGCTGTTTGCTTGGGGTAGCGGGAGCTACTTTGAGCGAACTAAACACACTGCCAATACCAGTCAAATTCGTCAAAGCCGAGCGCAAGGAACTGTTCACTTTGACGTAGCATCATAAAGCCACCAATTTAACTACGTATTGAGCCAATCGGGAAGGGCTTTGTCGGCATTATTCATGATAATTTCGTGTCGTTGATTGATTGCTCAATCAAGGTATTATTGCATTTAGGTCTTGAGTGAACTCGTGATTGAGTGGGGATTAACTTTTGATCGTTATTTTTGAGAGAAAGAAACTACTTTTAGACAGTTAGTTAAGGCTTTACGAGAAGCGGATGAAAGGGTTTATTACACCGTATGTCAAACCATGAAATTGCAGATTCGCCGGACAAAAACAGCACAAAAACACGCCATTTTTTGTATAAAAAAGCGATTGACTTGCTATCGCGCAGAGAGCACTCGCGTGCAGAATTAGGGCAGAAACTTCGGCTTAAAAGTTCGGCTGAAGAAGAGCTTGTCGATGCTTTGCTTCCTGACGTTCTCGATGAATTAACGCAGCTGGGTTATCTGAGCAATGAGCGCTACGCGGAAATGATCGTTCGTAGTCGTTTTGAAAAGGGCCATGGTCCAGTTCGGATACGTTTAGAGCTAAAACAAAAGGGCATTGAGTCTGCGTTGGTTAGTGAAAGTCTTGACGCCTTTGATGCCGACTGGTTTGCCTTAGCCGCGACCGTCCAGCGTAAACGATTCGGCGAATCTCCTGTTGATATGGCGGCGCGCGCAAAGCAAATGCGCTTCCTTTCTAGCCGCGGCTTTTCCTCGGATCAAATAGACTATGCCTTGAGCGGTCGTGAAGAATAGTTATTTTTCTATCTGCGGCGTTCAAGCTTAATTTTTTGAAATTAAACGTTTTATTTTATATATGCGGCGTGATTTTTTGTTGTGCTTCTATTTTCTATCCAGTTTTTTTTCCTCGAACTAGACTTGATATGGCGCTTTGCGGCTTGGGTATCGAGTAGGGTATAGTGCGCGGCGTTTGAATTATCATTTTAATCAGCGTCTTGGTCTAATGTACACATGAACCGTCTAAATATACACTGGTTTGCTATCGCAGCGCTTGGCTCAATGCTAGTGCATGTGCTTGCTATTGGCTGGTGGTTGGCGAATTCGCTAGATAGCCAGGATGGTGCTCGTGGTGTTTCGGTAAGTATTGTTTCCCTTGAGGTCAGTTCAACTACTGCTGACCCAAATGCCGCGAATCCTCATAAGGCAGTGCCAACAGTTGATACGGGAGCGCCGCTGTACTCAGAAGATGAGCGCTCAGAAGCCACGCCGTTTTTAACGGCTTCCAAGCCAGTATCGAATATATCTCCACTTAGATCTGTTAAGGTCAGTGTGAATGCGTCTGATCGATCCGACGTCAAGGTTGTTACAGCAGCACCCTCTTACATTTCAGAGCCTGTCCCGCAAGCGATTGTTAAGAATATAGCGAGTGGAAAAACAATTGGGGTGACCGAGAATACAGCCGAAGTCGAGCCAATTGCGCGAGCGACAGGCGAGCTGGCTGGCCTAACTGAACCAGCTGATAGTAATCCCGCGACGGAACAGCCTTACTTGCCTTTGGCAACACTGCCGATTACCGACAACGAAGCTATTGTGACTAACGACACGAATAGTGAGGGGATGGTTAGTTCTGCGGCAAACCAAGGTGACGATTCAAATCGGCCGCCGTCATATGACATAGGATCTGACCGCAACCCTAAACCCCAATACCCTTTTATCGCCAAAAAACGGGGTTGGCAGGGAGACGTGCTGATAGGGGTGGATGTAAAACAAGATGGCTGGCCTCAGCGCGTTCGCGTAATCGAATCGAGTGGCTTTGGCCTGCTAGACAATGCAGCGGTCGCTACCATTCGAGACACTTGGAAATTTCAGCCAGCCCAACACCTGCGCCGGACGGTTATTGGCTACACCGAAGTGCCCATCTCTTTTCGCCTCAATTGATATTTTCGTTGACATTCTAAGGTTTGCTCATTAGATTGGCGCCTCGTTACAGGTGTTCCAGTTCGAAATTTGAACAGTGAATGAAACGGGAATTTGGTGAACGTGATGCTACTTGATAGCATTAAGTAACTCCAAAGCTGCCCCCGCAACGGTAATTGAGAGTGTCGCTTAAGCAATGCCACTGTGTGTATGCATGGGAAGGTGTTAAGTGACAGATTCGCTTAGATTAAGTCCCTTTGGGGATTTCGAATCACCTCATAAGCCCGGAGACCGGCCTGCAACGTATCACCGGTATTGCGGAGGGCGATACAGCGGCAGAATCTATATCCCTGCTCACTGCTTTCCCTCATCTCTGCATGCCATGGTTTTTCATTGCCGGGGTTGGCTTTGGTGTACTGTTTACTCTTTATTCTCGTCTTTCTGTTTTCGGGCTGGCCCGAAAGTGTTCTTGCCGATACGGTAGCTACGCGTCTGAATACCGTGGTCGTTGAAGCGTCTCGCCCGCCGGCTGACCATGTCGATACAGACTATCAAACTGGGCATGTCTCCGTTATTTCTCATGAAAGCTTCGATAGCGACGTCTCTACTGTGGCAGATGTGTTGCGCAAGCAGTCTGGGTTGCAAGTACGTCAATCGGGTGGCTTGGGCAGTTTTTCCACCTTGAGTGTGCGCGGTTCTACCAGTGCGCAGGTTAACGTTTATTTGGACGGTGTGTTGATTAATGATGCACACGGCGGTTCCGTCGACCTAAGTCAGTTCGTGTTGTCGGTCATTGATCGGATCGAGATTTATCGCGGCGCTGTGCCTGTTCAGTTAGGCATGGGAGGCATTGGTGGTGCCATTAACATCCGCACCAAAAAAGCCGGTGCAGAAAATGTCCGGCAATTGATACTGGGTGGCGGCTCGTTCAGAAGTCGTAAGGTCGGCTTGTCTGCCAGTGGCCATCTTGGTGAGACTCGTTATATGGGCGCGTTGGAGCTTCTGGAAAGCGACAATAATTTTGAATTGGTAAATGATAATCAAACACCGGATAACCCTCGCGATGATCGGTTGGAAAAACGTAATAACGCCGATTTTACACAGGCCCATGGCCTGCTGACTCTATCCCGTCCCCTCAGTGATCGCTGGACGGCGCAGCTGATCATGCAGCACAATGAAAAATCAAAATCGGTTCCTGAGGTGATGAACCTAGCTTCTTCCAGACCATCCCTGGAGTCTGAATATAGCAGCCTGAAAGCTCGGTTCGAACATGAGTTTAATGCGCAGCAAAACCTTGTGTATAGCGCTTACTTCTCGCGTAAATGGACTCGCTACGATGACCAACAAAGCCGTGTTGGTTTAAGCGCAAACCTAGAGGAAACAACCACTAATAATGTTGGCGCAGGCATCGTGTCGCTCAATAGCTGGTCGCAGCATTTAATGACAGCCAGCTTGAATGTGTCGCAAGAAAACTTTCACGATGAAGACATTTTGCGCAATGCCAGTGGCCGCTTCACACGTCAATCAGCTATTTTGGGGCTTCAGGATGAGTGGCTAAGTCATTCCGGTGTCTGGATGCTGAATGCCGGTGTGCGGCTTGTTTCGATCGACGACGAGGCGCTAATACTGAAGCGCGATATAAGTGACCGGCACCTGAACTGGAGCATTGGTGCGCTCCTGATGGTCAACGATTCTGTTCAGATAAAAGCCAATGTATCACGCGACATTCGCATCCCAACGCTTTACGAGTTGTACGGCGATCGTGGCTTCTCGATTGGCAACGAGGAATTACAGCCGGAATCCGCACTCAACGCCGAATTTGGTTTGAGCCTTGATTCCACCGACTATACAACGAGCTTGACCTATTTTCAGAGACGCCTCGAAGACGCCATTCTTGTGATTTATGACTCGCGCGCGATCGGGCAGGCCGAAAACGTTTCCAAGGCCCGCATTGCTGGGGTGGAGTGGGAGCATGCCTGGCAGGCAACCTCATTCTGGAAGCTCGATGCACAGCTCACTTATCAGGATTCCGAAGACCGTTCCGGTGCCAGAGCGTTCCAAGGGAATTCGCTGGCCGGAGTATTTAAAAAGCAGGCACTGCTGGGCTCCGAGTGGGGTGTTGCAGATCTAAGGCTACGTCTCGAATACCACTATCAGGATGACGGGTTTTACGATCGTTCCGCGGTGGCAGGCATGCCCACGCAAAAACGCATGGACGCCACCTTCGGCTGGTACGGCACCAGAACCGCAATCGAAATGCAATTGCTCAATCTGGGCGACCAAAGAATAGAAGACTTTAATCGTTACCCAGGGCCCGGGCGGCATGTCTTTTTTACCTATAAACAACAGTTTTAAATGAGAATGGGAGTAAAGGAATGAAATTTTATCAACACTATATGAGAGCCTTGGCGTTCGCGGTCATCGCGTTCGTGATAACAGGCTGTGGCAGCAGCAACGGACCGGCAATCACTTCTAGTAACTTTGAGGATATTGCCAGTAACCCCTATGAAATTCATGTCGTGAGCACGACCAAAGCCTACATTTTGCGTTATGGGTCTCCGTCAATCTGGATTGTTGATCCGAGTGTAAATGCCGCCGATGAGGAGAACTTCAAAATTGGCGAAATCAATTTGAGTACCTACGACAGTGACAGAGTACCCAATATGGCGTCGGGAGTAGTTGTCGGTGGCGTGTTATACGTTGTAATGCAGGTCATGGACGATGATTTTGTGCCGGGACAGGCTTATCTGGCAGCGATCGACACCGCCACTGATACTGAGTTGTCCATTGGTGCTGGCCCTAAACAAGGCCTGGCGTTAACGGTCGTGAATCCGGTTGATATTGACGTTGCCGATGACGCCTTGTTGGTCACCGGTGTGGGCCGCTACGGTAGCAGCTTTGCGACGCCTCCGAGGGAAACAGAATATACCGGTGGTATCGAAAAAATCAGCCTCGCGGACTACAGCTCCGAATTATTGATCGATGACGGTGATGCCAGCACCCACCCCTATGGCCAAATTAATGGCTTAACAGTGATCAGTGATACGCAAGCGTATTTTACTGGCTATGCGGCCTGGCAGGATATTGGCTTGTACGAATTCAATCCAACTACAGGCACCGTCACCAATACCGTATTAAGCGGTGAGAATATCACGACGATAGCAGCCAGCCCAGAAGGTTACTTATGGTTGGGGTTCGGTGAATTTGGGGCGCCGGAAATTCAGATTCTTGATCCTGCCGATAACACTGAAGTTGATATCATCGAAACTGACAATAACATTAGCCAGATCTTCTTCAGCGGAAGCCTGAGCTTGATGGGTAGCTGTGATTTTTGTGCGGTCTTGGTCGGGGTGGCTCAGGACTATGGCTCCAGTGATATCTCCATTGCAAATGCCGAGTCTCCCTATGATATTGACCAAGGCTATGCCGCGCAGGATTTGTCAGATATTGTCGGTGGTGTAGGCGGCGAGTTTTTCTACCGGTTGGGACGCTCGAGCCAGCATAATATTACGCAATACCGTTTCGACAATCCGATGGTGCCGCAATGGCAATTTTCCACTAACCCATAAGAGAGCCTGAACAACATGGCCACACTCATGGTTCAGGGTACGACCTCGGATGCTGGGAAAAGCACCTTGGTCGCGGCTATTTGTCGTTGTTTACATCGGCGCGGCGTTTCCGTCGCGCCATTCAAACCTCAGAATATGGCGCTGAATAGCGCTGTCACGGAAGATGGTGGTGAAATTGGACGTGCTCAGGCGCTCCAGGCTCAGGCTTGTCGTTTGGCGCCCACTACTGATATGAACCCTGTTTTACTGAAGCCGAATACAGATATTGGCGCGCAGGTGATTATTCACGGAAAGGCGATCGGCAACATGAACGCCACGTCTTATCATGACTACAAACAGACTGCGATGAGCGCAGTACTTGAGTCTCACCAGCGTTTATCAGAGAAGTACAGCGTTGTTGTCGTCGAAGGCGCTGGATCGCCCGCAGAAATTAATTTGCGTGACAAAGATATTGCGAATATGGGCTTTGCAGAAGCGGTCGATTGTCCCGTTATTATTGTGGCAGATATTGATCGAGGAGGGGTGTTTGCCCATTTAGTAGGGACCTTGGCTTTATTATCTCCCAGTGAGCAAAAGCGGGTGTGCGGTTTTATTATCAATCGTTTTCGTGGCGATATCGCCTTGCTGCAGTCGGGTCTTGATTGGTTAGAAGACTATACCGGACGACCCGTTCTGGGGGTTCTTCCTTACCTTCATGGCCTGCATCTTGATGCGGAAGATGCTATCTCAACTCGTGATGACTCTCATGCTGGTGTTGACCCTCAGTCTAGTCCTGAGAGTGGGGCGAGCCCGACACACGCACGGCTCCGTGTGGTGGTGCCAGTGTTACCCCGTATCAGTAATCACACTGATTTTGATTCGTTGAGTTTGCATCCCGATATCGAGTTTCGTTTTGTTTCCATTGACGATGAG
>ENA-OSET01001149-OSET01001149.1-sediment-metagenome-genome-assembly--contig:-NODE-1149-length-28002-cov-85.881719_pt1 | contig 28002 bp, 23 predicted proteins | sample MGYA00237882_ERZ534229 | MGnify/ENA primary metagenome ERZ534229 (study PRJEB26408, sample SAMN06266212) | sediment metagenome | isolation source: Hudson Canyon methane seep mesocosm | place... | reverse complement strand
AGCAGTTGTTTTATCCTGATGCAATAAACTAAATTGATATATCAATTTATATTTATGAAAAGAAGAATGTTTATCAGGCGCTTTCTAAAAATTGAGTTTTTAGGCTAAAGCTCTGTAATGGTGAGGTTTAATTGGGGTTATGGAGTAAAAACATCCAAGTATTTTGAGAAGGAGTACAGGGATTAATTCGAGCTAGGGGGATGAAATGAGTGTTCTTGTTTTTAATATAATAATTCCACCATATAGCCTATGGTGGAATATCAATAAATAGCCGATACAGATAGGTCTGTTTTAAGCTTTACGTTGACGAGATATACTTGTTAACCCAAGTAAAGCTGAAGCAAATAACCAAACAGCTGCTGGAACTGGTACAGCTGATAAATTTACTGACGAAGGGGCAACTTGAATACCACTAGATAATGTCAAAAGTTCATTTGTGCCATAAACAGTCATATGACTAAGGTCTTTTGATGTCATTTCCCAAGTGCCAGAGAGGGTATCTGTTGATATCAAGGATGCTGTCCAAAAAACTGCATCAGCAGGGTCAGAGCTATTACCTTTTCCACTTCTACCGCCTTTTAAAACAATAAGAAGAGAGTTAAAGCTTTCCCATGGGTTATCATCAAAACTCCAAGTACCATTTTTATTATCTTCATAAGTAAGTACTAGTGTGGCGTAGTCACCTGTATTAGATGTCTTAGGACTGTCTACTTTTACTACTTCAGTCCAACCGGTAACACCAAAGTACCCAATATCAGCATTTAAATCATTTTCTTTATCATTCTTATTTTCAGCCCCTCCAGACATATTAGCAATAGCTGTTGGGATTTCCCCATAGACTGTGGATGCAGTAACTGTTCCTGTAGAACTTAACAGTAATAGTCCAATTAAAAGCTGAGATAGATATTTGTTCATAGTAATCATTCCGTAATGTTTCAATAAATCATACCTAATTAACAAGTTGTTAATTGTAATTTATTTCTCTAAATTGCTAGTTAAATCGTGTAAATACAGTGTAGTAAATGTTAATTTTAGTATGAGCCATATGAAGGACTCTAGATAGATAGTGTATCAATAAACGAGACTTTCTTCACATTTATCTTTAAATGTTTTGTGTTAGGAGTCTCTTTAGAGGTGGTGTGAGTATTCACACAATTTATTTCAATCAAAAGCAGACATTATTTTAGAAAAAATGGGATGGTTTCTTTGTATATTAGGAATGTGTTGATGAGGAATAATTATCTCCGGTGTAAGTGCAAAATTGATACGTAATCGAGCAGATGTTGCTTTTGCTTCTTTTTCAGAAGTAAAAGGTCCTGCTACTACAATATACCCCTCATTGCCTGATAACACATGCGCTGGAATTTGAGGTCCTTGATGATTGAGCATAACAGCAAACCGCTTAGCTAACTGTTCTGATGAAAAGGTAGAGACTTTAATACGCCAAGACTCTTCATTTAACTCAGTGGGTTTGATTCTCTCATATAAATTAGTAGGATGATTCAATTCAACAGGAGCTTTTTGGCTATTGTTATCAGTAAAAATAGCAACAGCTAAACCATCTTTCTTAGTAATTGTATTTTCAACTTTAGACCATGAGATAGCTCGCTTTTCTTTAGCTTCAATTCGTTTTAGTTTTCGTTTGAAATTTGCTAGATATTTTTTATTTAGATTATTGCTAATATGTGGTGTGGGATAAACCTGAATAAATAGTTGCTGATTGACCCAACCAATTAAATAAGGCTGATTCAATATGCGAACTGGCATATGAGTCGTTACATGTTGAAATAGAATGGCAATGTCTTCTGGGTATAGGCGGATGCAGCCATGACTTACCGCCATTCCTACTCCATAAGGTTTATTAGTGCTATGAATTAAATATCCCGGAATAGCGAGTCGGATAGCATAATCACCTAATGGATTATTTGGCCCCGCGGCTACCACTTTAGGAAGAGGGTCCCCTTTTTTTTCATGCTCTAAACGTATTGATTTTGGCACTACCCAGCGAGGATGTTTCTTTTTAGCCGTGATTTTTGTTTTGCCCGTTGGGGTTAACCAACCCTTACGCCCAATTCCAATAGGGAAGGTCATCATTTTATGATTCTTATTTTTAGGGAAATAAAATAATCGTTTAGCCGCTAAATTTAATACAAGACCTTTTTTAGCCACATCAGGTAGGATAAATTGTGAAGGTAGTTTTAGAGTATGGCCTGACTCCGGAACCCATGGATCTATTCCTGGGTTCGCTATAGATATTTCATCAAAGCCTAAACCAAAATGCCTTGCAATAAGAGGTAATGAATCACCTTCTTGAATGTCTACAGAACTTAGCTGACCAAATATTGATTGATTATTTTGTAATAAAAATGCATGTTGAGTTTTAGTCTGTTGATTATCAGTATCTTGTAATAGAGGAAATGGTAATGATTGGCACGCAGTTAAAAATACTAGAAATAGTATTGTTAATATTGGCTTATGAATATGTTTGAATACCATCGGTATGACGTTGATGAGTAGAGCTTTATTTCTGATTAAAATACTAGGTTACCTGTAATTAGAGATAATCACAATTTTTCTAAACTCTAATTCTGCTTGCAAAAGCAAATGCTTGGTTTGTATGTTGGATAGAGTAATACTTTTATACTCTCTATTAGGCTGCATAAGCCAGGATTTATACTATTATTGATCAATAGCTTGTGATTTTAAATGGTTTTTATATGATAGATTTAAGGAAAGAAGTTACAGAGAAAATTATTAATGAGACGTTAAAGGGGATAGAAATACCCTCACCACCTCAATTAATAAAAGATTTACAAGTACAAATGGAGTTGCCTGACGTCCGTATTGATAAAATTGCAAATATTATCAATACGGACGTTGGTATATCAGGAAAAGTGATCAAGCTTATAAATTCACCTTTTTTTGGTCTGCGTAGTCATATCGTATCTATTAAGCATGCAATCAATTTATTGGGCCTGCAAAATATCATTAACATCGTAAATTCAATTGCAATAAAGCAAACCTTTACTAGTCATAATATAAGTGAAATGACAAAGTTTTGGGATAATGCAACGGATGTCGCTGTAGTGTCGACTTATATTTCAAGAACGATGGGGATTGGTATTCCTGATGAGTCATATAGTTTGGGACTTTTTCATAATGCTGGTATTGCATTATTAATAGAAAAATTTCCAAATTATGCCGATGTAATGAAGTTAGCTTATTCTGAAAAAAATTGTCGTATTACTGATATAGAAAACCATAAAATCAATTGTAATCATGCAGTAGCAGGATACTATATAGCTAAATCCTGGAAATTACCTACCTATGTTTGCGAGGCAATTGGTGATCATCATAAAACATTGCCTATATTTTCTGAGCAAACCCCTTGTGATCAGCATAAGAAAAACTTACTTGCTGTATTGAAATTAGCAGAAACTATTTGTAAAACCAACAGGGTCTTTGGTACTGAAGCCATAGATTATGAATTCGAAAGCCTTAAAGAAGATTTATTTTCTTACTTAGGAATATCAGAATTTGAGTTTGAAGATTTGAAGGCAGAGATTTTAGATAAAGGGTTGTTGTATTGATGAATTTTAGAGAAAAGTTTGTAGGCTCTAATGTATTCTTCGCGCGGGAATTGGGGGCGAAATTTATAAGCTGCTAATTTTTGTTGATAGCAACGACTGCATGGATGCCTAAGGTTGATGAAAGAGGGCATCCAGTCATATCTACAAATTTATTTCCAAACACCTATTGCTCTGTTTAATTCGGCTTCTGCACGTAAAGCATCAAAGCGGGCTGATATATTTCTAGCATGTGACTTATCTCTAGCAACCTCAGCTTCAATATAACGAGTAACGGTTACAGTCCCAGCCTTACGTTGTTCGTTTACTAAGCGTAAAGCTTCTTCTGATGCGGCTACTGAGCTTGAAGTTACTTTGATTCTTGCTAGTGCCTCTGCAACTTTTAAATGAGCTGATTTAACTGATTTCTCAATCATTAATTGTGTTTGTTTCGCTGATTTTTGAGCGATAGATAGTTGATGTTCTGCTTTCTTGATTTTACTACTATCACGAAAACCAGAAAAAATATCTAATTCGACCATAACGCCTGCCGTTACATTATCTCTATTAGTGCTGTATTCTAAATCTTTGCTATCAGAGCCATAGGAAACATAAGCATCAGCTGTAGGTAAGTAAGCACCTTTAGCAGCATTGAGTTGTTGTTGAGCTATTGCTATTTGTTTATTGGCTGTTTGAGTTTCTGGTCTTTGATCTATTGCTAACTCTAATAGCTGGTTAAATGATTTATCTGCTTGAGGCATTGTCCATTGAGTTGATGAGTCAATTTTAAAGGCTTCAGCAGCAGTTAGACCTAATAAACTTTTTAAGCCAATTTTTGTTAGTTCAATAGCATTAGATGTCTGTATTTTTGTATCTAGTGCTTCTGCTAATTGAACTTGTAATGTTAATAGGTCAGACTTTAATACAGAGCCAGCTTCGTATCTATTTTTACTTTGTCTTAGTTCTTCTTTAACGGCTTCAATGGAACGGTTAGCAACATGGTCAACTTCTATTGAAGCTAAATAGGCATAAAAAGTTGAACTGACAGTTTGAATAAGGTGATTACGTGTTGCTGATTTATCTAATGTTGCAGCATCTACACCTAGTTGAGCGGCTTTAGTATTGTAATAATCTTGTCCACCTCTAAAAAGTGAGTAACGTGCGGTTACTTCTGGACGATAGTTATCTGTGCCGCCTGGGTTGTTAAAGTCTGTTGTAGGAGTGAAATCTAGTCGTCGTTGAGAGATAATCATACCAAATGCACGCGAAGGGTCAGTGGTATGGGTGTAAGATAAACTGGTTTTAATAGTAGGATAAAAACTAGATAGTGCTATGTCTAACTGAGCTTCAGCTTGAGAAATTCTATCCTGCATAATTTGCAAATTGGGGTTGTAAATAAGCGCGTGATCAATCGCTTGCTGCAAGTTATATGTATTGTTTTCTGTTGCAGTTACAGCCGTTGAGTTAAACGCTAGAGCAACAGCAAATAATAACGGTTTTTTATATAAATTAAGCATAATTCTACAAGGATAGGTTTTAAGTTAAAATCTTATTATTTGTTGTCTAATTGATCTGGTGAAATAAGTTTTTCACCTATCGCTAAACCTGAAATTACTAATGTTTTATCATCAGTTTGTTGGCCTATACGAATAAAACGTCGAATAGGCGTGTTGTTTTCTAAAACCCAAGCAACATCTAATTGTCCCATTTTCTTAATATAAGAAGAAGGAATAAGTAGTTGATCTTGTTTGCCAGAAGGGATAACTATGCGGGCAAATAACCCTGGTAGTAATTTACCATTGTTTTCAATTTTTGCTTTGATAAGAAAGCTACGAGCACCGGGATCGGCTGCTGGAACAATCTCTTCAATAGTTGCCATTAATGTTTTATTAAGAGCAGGTATATGCGTTTTTAATTGCTGGCCTATGGTTAGTGTTAAAGCCAGTGATTCACGTACATTAGCGTCGATACGTAATGATTTTGGATCATATAAAGTTAATAGCTTCATACCTGGAGAAGCTAAATCGCCGGGCTCTGCAAAACGGTCAATTACTCTAGCTGCAAATTGTGCTCTAATTTTACTGTAACTTGATGTGGTTTGTGATGATTCAAGTTGTTGTCTTGCACTGGCCAATTGAGCTCTTAGGCTATTGTAATTAGCACTGGCTTGTTCAAGTTGAGCTTTAGTGACACTTTCTTTTTTGTATAAAGACTTAGTTCGAGTGTAATGTGATTTTGCTTGAGTTAATTGGGCACGAATCGCATTAATATTTTCTTTTGATTGAGCAACATTAGAACGGTTGTTTCTATTATCTAATACTATTAATAAGTCACCTTTATCAACAGTATCTCCCGCTTTTACATGAATAGATTTAATAGGCGCTAAAATTCTGGCAGCCACATGGGTGGTTTGTTTAGAGCGAACTGTCGCGGGTACATCCTCATTTAACTGCGTGAGCGTTGATTGAAGAGTCAGTGATTCTCCTTTATAAGGTGTATTGTTAACTATTTCACCTGGCTCTATTTTAGAATCAAAAGCACCTGCCATCCAGAAGATAGAAAGTAATAGGCCTGCAACGGTTAATAAAGGTGTAGCTAAATGTTTTATTTTATTGAGCATAATGATGTCCTAAATCTTTTCTTCTACAGGTGAGTAAATTAAATAATAAACCACGGGAATAACTAATAAAGTAAATAAAGTGGAGGCAATGATGCCAAAAATAATAGCAATGGCTAAACCACTAAACACTGGGTCTAAGGTAATAATTAAATTGCCTAATAAAGTAGTTCCAGCTGTTAATAAAACAGGACGCATACGAATAGCACCTGCTTGGAGTAGCGCATCCGTTAATGCCATGCCATTCTTTCGACCCTGTTCAATAAATTCAATCAGGATAAGGGCGTTACGAATAACAATACCTGCCAGTGCAATCATGCCAATCATGGCTGTTGCCGTAAACAATACAGGGTCAGGGCTGTTACCAATAAAGCGTTCACCAAACTGATTTAATAACCAGAAGCCAGGCATAATACCTATTACTGTCATTGGAATTGACGACATAATAATCAGCGATAAAGTTGATGAACCCGTTTGCATTCGCATTACAAAGTAAATGCCTATTAAGGCAAAAGCAAAGGCTAGGCCCATATCACGAAATACACGAATGGTCGTATCCCATTCACCTTCACCATCCCATTTTACGGTAATGTCATCAGGAACTTGCCAAGGAATACCACCACCAGAATTAAGAAAACTTCTATCTTGCCAATCTTGAGGGGCAATGTCTGAGTTTTCTAAATCAGCCTTTATATCCATAATAACTTCAACTGGAGTACGACCTTCTAGCTCAGCAGTTACATAGACCAATGGTTTTAAGTCTTTATGGTAAATAGCTTTGTCAGCTGTTGATTCGACAAACTCACCTAACTCACCCAATGAAATTAATGATTGATTTTTAACATTGCCACGCCCTTTTAGAGGTAATACTTCAAGATCTGACTGGCTAGTTCTATTGTTTTTAGCTAGGCGTAAAGTAATAGGTAAGGGGTTGGCTTCCCTTTCTAAGTTTAAGTGCCCTGCAATATAACCTTCATTCGCTACACTCAAGTTTAGTGCAAGTTCTTGAGTATTAATGCCTGAAAGCATGGCCTTCTCTTTATCTGTATGAAAGCGCCAGCGAGTTTGGTCTGCTTCAACTGTTGAATCAATTTCAACGACAAAAGGTTCCTGTTTCAGCCTATCTATAACTAGTTGAGCTGCATCTCGTTGTTGTTGATAATCTGTTAATGGGTCGCCATAAATTTCAGCAACAATTGTACTTAAGACAGGAGGGCCTGGGGGAACTTCAACAACTTTAACCGAGGCTCCATCTACATTTAAGTGAGTTAGCATTTTTCGCAAACGTAACAACACAGCATGTGAATTATGTTCGCGCTCTTGTCTTGGTGCTAAGGTTAAACGTAAATCAGCTAGGTGAGGGGCTTGACGATAAAAATATTGCCTTACTAAACCATTAAAGTCCATTGGTGAAGGTGTGCCGATATAACTGGCAATCGCTTTAACTTCAGGTAATGTTTTTGCAATTAAAGCTGCTTTTTCAGAAATGGCAGCTGTTTGCTCTAATGTACTTCCTTCTGGTAAATCAACCAAAATTTGCATTTCATCTTTATTATCAAAAGGTAATAGTTTTAGAGGAACCATTCTAAAGACGGGTAGGCTGGCAGTAAGTGCAAACAAAGTGATAAATACGCCGATTAATATCCAAGCTTTTTTACGTGAAGCGATAAAAGGACTAATAAGGCCGCTATAAAACTTTAATAAACCTTCTGAGGTACTTTCTTCTTCAGTGGGTTTTAGTGCTTTGCTTGATAGCCACGGCGTTACCATAAAGGCAACTAAAGTAGAGATGATAACGGCAATAGGAACATTAAATGCCATCGGTGCCATATAAGGTCCCATCATTCCAGTAATAAACGCTAAGGGAACAAAGGCTAAAATAATGGTTAAGGTCGACATTAATAAAGCAGATCTAATTTCTGCCATCGCATCAATAATACGCTGTTGAGAATTTCCCTTACCTTTTCGCATAAATCTTTCGATATTATCGATGCCAGTAATGGGATCATCTACCAATAAACCTAAGGAAAGAATTAACGCAAATAATGTGACGCGGTTAATGGTATATCCCATAACCATATCAAGCATTAGAGTGAGTCCGTAACAAATTGGAATTGCTAAACCTACAACCAGTGCCGCTCTCCAGCCTAAAAAGACCGCAATAAAAACGACAACGGTGAAAATAGCAAAAGCTAAGCTGCTGGTAAGATTTGATACTTTTTCATCAGCTGTTTTTCCATAATCACGTAATACTTCAATATGGACTTCAGGGGGTAAAAAATCTTGTTGTAATTGTTCAATTTTGTTATGGATATTTTCTGCCAGCCAAACAGCATTTGATCCACGTTTTTTGGCAATAGCCAAAGTAACCATAGGGTACTGTGTGTTAAATTCAGCTGATTGATCATGTCCTGGCGCAAATTCAATCCAGCTATAATTATTAACTTCTTCTGGTCCATCAGTGATTGAAGCAACATCTTGTAAATAAACGGGTAAGCCATCGACAACATTAATAACTAAAGATTTAAGTTGGTCAACAGTTCTGATGAAGTCACCGACTTCAACAATGACAGATTGATTACTTGCAGAGACTATCCCAGCACTTTGTAATTGGTTTGCTGAGGCAATTGCTTGAATGATTTCTGTGGCAGTGGTTTTTCTAGCTGCCATACTTTGTGGATTGAAAGAAATGTTAATGCTACGTGCTCTACCACCAACAATGCTGACTTGATTGGTATCTTCAATTTGTTGCAGTGAGGTGGTGATTTCATCGGCAAAACGTCTTAATTCAAAATCACTATAACGGTCTGGTTGATCACTCCATAAGCCGAGTACTACTACAGGAACATCATCAACTTCTAGGGGTTTAACAACCCAACTTCTAACCGCTGCTGGAATATTATCCTGGTTTGATAGTAATTTATTGTAGGCATTTAACAGTGAGTCTTCTCTATCTTCACCCACAAAATAACGCAGTGTGACAACCGCTTTACCTGAGCCAGAGCGAGAGTAGATATGCTCCACACCGGTAATTTGAGAGAGCATCTTCTCAAGCGGTAAAGTGACTTGTCGCTCAACCTGTTTGGCTGATAAACCTGGGGCTGAGATGATAACATCAGCCATGGGTACAACAATTTGAGGTTCTTCTTCTCTCGGGGTGTAAACCAGTGCAATTGCACCGAGGGTAAAGGAAAGAATAAAAAATAAAATTGGCAAACCACCTTTCAGTGAATAGGCTACTAGCCTATCAAGAGCAGTGTGCGTGGAAACAGGGATGTTGTCGTTATCTGTCATATTTTTAAATAGTTTGGATGCGCGAGAAAGCTAAAGTATCAAACATTAATGAATATCATTATATTCTAATATATAAAAATTAAGAAGCGATTTTCAAAGTATTGTTTAAAAAATGCCAAAACACAACTTAATTATATGAAAGAAAGGGTGGAAAAATTACTCTATGCCATGACTGGAAAGTGATAAAATCCAGTTTTTTCTCCTTACCAATATTCACTTTTACCATAACTTCTATGACAAAAAGAGCCATATTACTCGCTAATTTAGGATCACCAGATAAACCAAAAACCAAAGAAGTTAGAAAATACCTTAACCAGTTCTTAAGTGACCCTTATGTTATTCAATTGCCCTGGATTTTAAGACGTTTACTTATTAGTTTGTTTATTTTACCGACAAGGCCTAAAAAATCAGCTGAAGCTTACCAAAGTGTCTGGACTAAAGAAGGGGCACCCTTAATTGTTTTATCTGAACAATTAAAACAGGCTTTACAGGCTAAGCTTGATTATCCTGTAGCCATGGCAATGCGATATGGTAAGCCGAGCATTAAAAAACAGTTGATCACGTTGGTTAAAAAGCAGGGAGCTACTGATATTTTTTTTATACCTTTATATCCGCATTATGCTGAGAGTACGATTACTACTTCTGTTGCTGAAGCAAAACGGGTAATTAAAAAGTTTAAACTAAAAGCAACTTTACATGTTCAAAAGCCGTTTTACCAAGAGGAAAAATATATCTCGGCTTTAGTGAGTAGTGCAGAGCCTTATTTAAAACAATCGTATGATCACTTATTATTTAGTTACCATGGATTGCCTGAGATTCATGTCAGCAATCTGGATAAATCAAAAAAACATTGTTTAAAAAAAGTTGCTTGTTGCAGTACTCCTGATAAAGCACATGAAACTTGCTATCGCCATCAAGTTTTTCAAACAACACGCAGTTTTGCAGAGAAAGCAAACTTATCACCAGGCAAATACTCAGTTGCATTTCAATCTCGGCTGGGTAGAGCAAAATGGTTAGGTCCAAGTACCGAGGAAAGATTACGGGATCTTGCTGAAAATGGTGCTAAAAATATACTGGTTATTTGTCCCTCATTTGTAACCGATTGTTTAGAAACATTGGAAGAAATACAAATAAGGGGTCAAGAGGTATTTATAGAGGCAGGTGGAAAGTCTTTAACTTTAATTCCTTGTTTAAATACTAATGAAGAGTGGGTCGATGCATTAGCATCTTGGTGTTAATGTATTAATAACTTTTTGTTAGGTATAGAAAGTGTATTTGTTTTTATTAATTGTCTTTCTAATTTCCTATGGTTCGCTTTATCCTTTTGATTTTGTGCAAATTGGTAATGATGCATTTGCGATTAAAGAATTCTTCCAGACTTGGGGAACCTATACACATAGAGGTGATATTTTAGCTAATTTGCTTCTTTTTGTGCCCTTTGGAGTAACAGGTGTGCAAATGTTATTACCAAAAAACAATCACATTTTAGTCATACCTTTTGTTTTGGTACTTGGTTTGTGCCTTGCAATAGTTTTACAGTTTGGACAGATCTATTTACCAAGTCGAGATGCTAATTTAAGTGATGCAGTGCTAAACTTTGTGGGTACTATTATCGGCGTATTTATAGCTATTAGCTTAAATACAAATAGAACATCATTTGCGGGGGTTATCTATGGTAATGACTCATTTCCTATGCTTATACTGTTTAGTTGGATGGCTTATCGATTAATGCCTTTTGTACCCAGTATCGATTTGCAACAATTAAAAAATGGAATTAAACCTATTTTTTTATTTTCCACCTGGGAGTTGGTCAGAATTTTTCATGATGCAATATCATGGTTAGTTGTTTTCTACATACTCTGTAGACATAAGCAAAAAAACCTAAGCATGCCATATCTTTCACGTTTGATTTTTTGCTGTTTTATTTTAGAAGTTATTATTGTTGATAATTCAGTCAGTATGTCTAATGCAGTTGGGGGTATATTGGCTCTTGTTTCATGGTGGGCATTTTTTTCTTATACAAAGAAGCTCCCTGTATGGCTGGCAACGATGATGGTAGTTGTCCTTTTTGCTTCAGGTTTTTCACCTTATCAACAGTCTGATACAACACAAGACATTCAATTAATTCCTTTTTATGGTTTTTTGGGTGGATCAATGCTTGTAAATACAGCTTCTTTTTTAGAGAAGTTCTTTTTATACGGAGCTTTGATTTGGCTGTTTCAAGGTGTTGGCTTAAAGTTCTATTGGGCTATTTTGATTACTGTTGGTGTGACAGTGTGTATAGAAGTAGGACAAATTTTTTTAGTAGGGCATTTGGCTGAAGTTACCGACCCCTTTCTAGTGTTGTTGATAGGTTCTTTAATTGCCACATTACAGAGAAAAACAAGGGTCTTGTCTGATATTGAGGTGTTTCTTTAAATGACGCTCTGGAAGTAAATTGTTAGTAAAGTTGCAATTGCCTTTGGATAGTAGTTATACTTATTAAAAATTACGAGCTTGTTGTTATGAGCTCAACTATATTCAAATTCTGATTTTGTAACGGTGATAGCAAATCAGAACTATATTTTTCACCAAAGATTAAAGAGAACGTTATGAGTAAAGGCACAGTTAAGTGGTTTAGTGCAGATAAAGGTTTCGGTTTTATTACTCCAGAAGATGGAAGTAATGATTTGTTTGTTCATCATTCTGAAATTCAATCAGGCGGTGAATACGCGACATTGAGTGATGGTCAAGCCGTTGAGTTTGAAGTGGGTCAGGGACAGAAAGGCCCTTGTGCAAATAAAGTTGTTGCGGTTTAAACAATAGCACATAACGCGACGCTCAATAGAATCCTGAGCGTCGCGTTATTTATTATCCCCTGCGGAGTCGGTGTGCCAACATCTTTCCGGACAGCTTTTAAGCTGATGAATTCTTTCTAGGTTATAAAAGACTTCAATATATTCAAATATAGCCTGTGTTGCTTCCTCTCTTGTTTGATATTGTTGATGATGTAATCATACGTTTAAGTGTGTGAAAAAAGCTTTCAGACATCGTATCCCAGCAATTCCCTTTCGACTCATTGACTTCTGATACATATTGACTGCCTCTGTCTGTATGCTATATCAAGTTTTTGTCAGGTTTCTCTTCCATAAAGCCATTAATAAAGCATTATTAACTAGTGACGCTTTCATTCGCTTATTCATTGACCAACCACTTTTCTAGAAAATCAATCAAAACAGCCAAAAATCACCAGCCTTCCTGAGTTGAAATGTAGGTAATGTCTCTGGTTTAGTGTCGCCACATCACTATTTGGTAGATATGAAGACCTCGAATCAGAAAGCGTATAGTATAAGTCTCTAACGAATAATAAATTTGATATGAATGTAATTGAAGCTTTGCAACAAAGACAGTCCATACGTGCTTTTCTTAATAAAGAAGTTGAAGAAGATAAAATCAATACTATTTTAAGTGCTGCTAGATACGCACCTTCTGGGACTAATACACAACCGTGGCAAGTGGCTGTTGTTACTGGTGAAACCAAAGATAAGCTACAAACAGAATTAGAAACTAATTTTCGAAAAGGCCATAAAGATAAAGTAGATTATCAATATTATCCTGAAAAATGGATAGAACCGTATAAATCAAGACGGGTTGCTTGTGGTTTAAAAATGTACTCAACTTTAAAGATTGAGCGAGAGGATAAGCAGCGTCAACTAGACCAATGGGCCGCTAATTATAGAGCTTTTGATGCACCTGTAATGCTATTGTTTTTTATGGATAATTGTATGCAAACAGGTTCATTTATGGACTATGGAATGTTTTTACAATCAATAATGTTGGCAGCAGTAGATCAAGGTTTAGCGACTTGTCCACAAGCTTCACTTGCAGAATATCCAGAAACTATTAAGACAGTACTCAACTATCCACAAGATAGTACTTTAGTATGTGGTATGGCGCTAGGTTATGAAGATAAGACGGCTTTGATAAATTCTTATAGAACTGAGCGTGAGCCAATTACTAGCTTTTGTAGGTTTTACAAATAGTATTGATTATTTTCTTAAAATAATTCTTGAGTAAATTAATAGGTATTTATAATAATCAGTAACTTATGCACAAAGTATTTCCTAAAATATAAATTATCTAAATTCTTTGGGTAAGAAACTTAAATTTTGTTTATAAATGATGTAAGTCATTGATAGTTTGTCTGTTATATTGCAGTGTACAGTTTTTATACAATTTAGCTAAAGCGCTATAGCTACATAGACTTAGTGTCACTTGAAACATTTAATACACAGAGTTATCCACAGATATTGTGGACAAAGAACTCTTTGTTTTAATAATGTTTATAACTGTTAAATGAACTGGGCTTATGTAAAGATAGAGTCAATTAAAACTATCACTATTTAAAACCAATATGAAAATTAGTTTTCTTGCTTCTCATGGAGGTTCTGCTGCTAAACACATCATTAAAGCAATTCGTAATAAGCAATTAGAGGCTGAAATCGGAGTCGTTATTACTAATAACCCAAATTCAGTCATTTATGATTGGTGTCAGAAAAATGCAGTAGACATAGTTTGTATCAATGGAAATACACATACTGCTGAACCAGAGAAAGATCGAGCGATTCATAAGGCTTTAATTAAAGCTAATACCGATTTAATTATTCTCTCTGGTTATATGAAAAAAATAGGTTCTACAACATTAGCCGAATATACAAATCGAGTGCTTAATATTCATCCCTCACTTTTACCTAAACATGGTGGTAAAGGGCTTTTTGGTGATAAGGTTCATCAATCGGTTATTGCTTCAGGGGACAAGCAATCAGGTGCAACTGTTCAATTTATTAATGAAGAATATGATGAAGGGCCAGTTTTTTCACAGCAGATCGTTGGAGTAGTTGATGGCGAAACGGTTGAATCACTTAAATCAAAAGTTCAAGCTATTGAAGGTGAGCTTTACTTAAATAGTATAAAAAGAATTATTGATGAGGATTTACTACATTTTTGAAATGGATATGATATTTTAAATGTTCGATTCATTTATAATCCCATAATATTATGACTCTGTTAAAAGTCTTATTCGGTAGTTTTTTATTAGTCTTTAATTCAATTACTTTGGCTGAGTGTCAAAGTCAGCGAGTTAAAGTTCAGGTACTAGGTTCTGGTGGGCCGGAGTTAACGGATGGACGGGCTTCTAGCTCTTATTTACTTTGGTTAGATGGAAAGGGAATTGTTTTAGTTGATGCGGGTGCTGGGAGTAGTTTAAATTATGAAAAATCAGGCGCTAAACTTAATGATATAGAAACAATAGTTTTTAGTCATTTTCATGTGGATCATAGTGCTGATTTTTCTGCTTATATAAAAGGTACTTATTTCACTAACCGAACTCAGGATATACATTTATTTGGGCCTGAAAGTAATCATTTAATGCCTTCTGCTACAGAATTCACTCATAATTTTGTAGGTTCAAAAGGTGTATACCCTTATTTACAAAACTATGTTTCTGCTGAAAAACAAAGTAGTTATAAAGTTGTGGCAAAAAATATTAGCCTAGCTAAACATACAAAACAGAAAGTTTTTCAATCGAAAGATTACAAATTATCTGCCATTCCTGTTCATCATGGCCCATTACCTTCACTAGCATGGCGTGTAGATGTTGCTGGGTGTTCAATAGCTTTTTCGGGTGATATGAGTAATCAATTCCAAACATTGGCTGCTTTAGCTAAAGGAAGTGATATTTTAATTGCTCACAATGCCATTCCTGAGTCGCAAAAAGGGGTAGGGCGTAAGTTACATATGCCTCCGTCAGAAATTGGAAAAATTGCCAAACAGGCAGGCGTTAAAAAGTTAATTTTGTCACACAGGATGAACCGTACTTTAGGGCGTGAGAAAGAAACATTAGCAATTATTAAGAAATATTATAAAGGACCTGTTTTATTTGCAAATGATATGGATAGTTTTTAAGTAGCTTGTGAATGTGTAAAAATATCAAATTACTTGGCTATGTCATCGTTAAGTGTTCAAAAGTTGAAGTCGCTCTTAAAAGCCCTCTCCTGCTGGAGAGGGAGGGGTGAGGAGAAGTTCAAATAGTTCTCTTTTTCTTTAATGTTTACTTATAAATCAAGAGATAAAAGGGAATTTGACTTACATACTGTTTGTTTTCTCCTCACCCAAACCCTCTCCAACAGGAGAGGGCTTAAGAGCTAACAAAATCCATACTTAACGGTGACATAGCCAATTACTTCATTAACAGCTGTTTTGAATATAATCAACTTCTCCTAGACCGAATATGACGACTCTCTATTATTACCATAAAGATTTTTTACTGCATGATACAGGCTTAGGACATCCTGAAAATCCTGATAGGTTAGTACATATAAATGCTGCTATAGAAGACCCTCAATTTAAATCGCTAATCAAGGTCACTCCTGAAATACGAAAAGATCATATAGAATTAATTCGCTTGGTCCATACTCAAGGTCTCACTGATTATGTATTACAAAAAGTGGATAGTGAAAATTATGTTCCCTTAGATTCAGATACAGTGTTATCTGAAGGTTCTGCAAATGCAGTGCTTTTGGCTGTAAGTGCAGCATGTGATGCAGTTGATAAGGTCAATAGTAAAAAAGCAAACAATGCTTTTTGTGCTGTCCGCCCACCTGGGCATCATGCAGAACCAAAAGACTCCATGGGCTTTTGTTTATTCAATATTATTTCTATTGCTGCAAGTTATGCTTTAGCAAAAGAAAATATTAAACGTGTTGCCATTATTGATTTTGATGTACATCATGGTAATGGAACTCAAGCTACATTTAAAAATAATCCTGCTGTTTTTTATGCTTCTACACATGAAATGCCTAATTATCCAGGCACAGGGTATGCATCAGAAACAGGGGTAGGAAATATCGTTAATGTACCTTTAACCGCAGGTGAAAAAGGGCCAGAATTTCGAGAAAAATACCGTCAACAAATTTTACCTGCATTAAAACAGTTTAACCCTGATTTAATATTATTATCAGCAGGGTTTGATGCGCATAAAGATGATCCATTAGCCTCTATACAGTTAAAGGAAGAAGATTATCAGTGGTTAACTAAAGAAATTATGGATATAGCTAAAGAATGTTGTGATGGTAAAATAGTTTCCATATTAGAAGGCGGATATAACCTATATGCTTTAGCTGACTGTGTAAGCTTGCATGTTGCTGTTTTAATGAAGGGATAATTGTACCTAAGGGGAACTAGTGTATTGATTGAACAGCCCCTGTCAAATACGTTATGTAAGACTGGCTAATATTAGCTAGAGTTTTAAATTTAAACCAAGGAAAATTAATGAAAACAATGAGCTGTAAACAACTGGGCGGGGCATGCGATAAAGTATTTCAGGCTAACTCTTTTGATGAAATGGTAGCAATGAGTAAACAGCATGGTATGGAAATGTTTCAAACTCAAGATGAAGCTCATCTTAAAGCAATAATGGAAGTACAAAAACTAATGCAAAATCCAGCAGCGATGACAGAATGGTTTGAAGGTAAGAAAAAAGAATTTGAAGCTTTGCCAGAAGATTAGATAATTATTTTTCCATCTCCCTTAGCCTTCAAAACTATGAAAAATGCAGGTTAAAGAGTTATATACCACCAAACTTTTAGTCGTATTTTAAAAAAGTACAGATAAAAGTAGGAGGGGCCTATTGGCCGCGATTGCTCTTGATCTTGTTTCGGTCGCGGCCAATAGGCCCCTCCTACCGATAAAAATAATTAAGCTGTTATTTTATAGTGCATACTTGATCTAGGAAAAAGTAAGGGAATTAACTTTTCTGAAAAACCAATATTTTATTATTGGCCGGCATTTCAAAATCATGTTTGATTGTTAACCCTGCGTTGTTTGCTAATTTTTCAATCGCTTCAAAATCACGAACCCCTCTTGCTGGGTCTTGAGTTTTTAACCATTGATCAAACTGCTTGTTACTTTGGCTACTGAATTGTCCTTGATAATTAAAGGGACCGTAAATACAAACTATTGCATCAGCAGATAAGTATTTTTTTAAACCTGCAAAAAAATGTTCAACTTCGTGCCAGTGCATAATATGTAAAGTATTAGCGGTAAATAAAGCATCAATACTCTGACAAGGCCACTGCTCATCATTTACATTTAAAGCTACGCTTTTAGGTAAATTATTTAGCTCTGCTTCTTCTATCCAACAATTAATACCTGCCAGGTTTTCTTCTCTATCTGTTGTTTGCCAAGTTAAGTGATTAAGGTGATTGGCAAAATAACAAGCATGTTGACCTGTACCACTGCCTATTTCCCAAACCTTTTGTGATTGCTGAAAAATACGCTGAATTACCTGTAAAATAGGCTGTTTATTGTTCTCGCAAGATTGTGAAAAGGACTTATTCATGGTTATAAAATGTATTAATAGTATGGCGGAGGTTAATGCTAACTGTTGGAACAAGCTAGTTCAATATAAAGATCCTTTTCTTCGCCATGAATTTTTATTAGCTTTGGAACAAAGTGCTAGTGTTTGTGCCGAAAAAGGCTGGCATCCTCATCATTTGTTAGTGTTTGAGGAAAAAGAGTTAATTGCAGCAATGCCTCTGTATTTAAAAACCCACTCAAGGGGCGAGTACGTTTTTGATCAACAATGGTCTGATGCTTATGCTCAGTCTGGAATGGATTATTACCCTAAATGGCTTAATGCGATTCCTTTTACACCTTGTCAAGGTCAGCGCATTTTAATCAAACATGGTTTTGATGAGCAAATTATTTCAGAATCTTGTGTTGATTTTATTACTCAACTTTCGGAGAAAAATAATGTTTCGAGCTTGCATATTTTATTCCCAAATCAACAACAAACTGACTTATTCACTCAAAAATTATTAATTAGGGAGGGAGTACAATTTCAGTGGTTTAATAATAATTATCAAGATTTTAATGATTATTTAAAGGAATTTACTTCAAGACAGCGCAAAAAAATTAATAAAGAACGCAGAAGTATTAATGAACAAGGAATCGAATTACAACGCGTTAGTGGGCTAGAAATATCTGATCAACAATGGCAGGTTTTCTTTATGTTTTACGAAATGACTTATGTAAAACGAGGCCAGGAAGCTTATTTAAATATCGATTTCTTTAAACGACTGGCTGAAACTATGCCTGAACAAATACTATTAGTGCTGGCGGTTAAAGATAAGGCTTATGTAGGGGCTGCTTTAAGTTTTATTGGTGAAGACACTTTATATGGGCGCTATTGGGGCTGTTACCAAGAATATAAATATTTACATTTTGAAGCTTGTTATTATCAAGGGCTTGAGTATTGTTTTGAGCATCAATTAAAACGTTTTGACTCTGGCGCGCAAGGTGAACATAAAATTTCAAGAGGCTTTGAGCCCATCACAACATATTCTGCACATTGGATTTTAAACAGTCATTTCTCAAAATTAATTGCTGACTTTTTAAAAAGGGAAAAGGTGTTAATTGAGCAATATAAGCAAGATTGTATGGAACAGTTACCGTTTAAAAAATTGTAGTGATTTTGTTTTTAAACCTTCAACGGATTGATACCAACATGGATATGGGTAAATAGAAAAAAGCTGGGTCTATGTGTGCAGTTTATTCTTTGAAAGAATTAATGCCGCTAATAAAATTAATACATAGCCAGATAATTCAAATATTTCTTCCAAAAATACATGATGTTGTATTAATTTATAGTTCTCAAAATAGTCACCAATGTATAAAAGTATACCTGCCATTATAATCAATATACCTTCTATTGATAGAAGGTATACTCTAGTCAATATTTTGTAATATGCAATATTTAACAGTGCATAAGTAGCCATGCCAATAAACCCAGTTGCTAACATTATATTGCGACCTATACCTGAACCAATAGTTTTAAAAAAAATTGGTATATCAAAGTGTTCAACATCAATCTCTCTTAATATGAAACTAAAGCAAAGAAAGGAAAAAAATAATAGAACTAGCTTATCTTCTCTTTTTTGATGCAGAACAGGCAATAAGAATACAAGGCATGAGCTGATTAATGTGAATACTTGAATATTTTCAAGCGGTCCATTCTCTGCATAAATAGAAGTTTGATCAAGCAAATAAACGGAATAGCCGAACCAGCAAAATATCCCTATAAATATTGTTAAAACAATAAAAATCTTCATATTAATTAATTCGTTGTGGTATTTATCATTATGTTCAACTTTTTTACCAGCATATATTATTTCCTTTGAGTGGGTACAGGTATTATTTATTTTAACTATATAGATAGTTTATTTGCACATTATATCTATATAATCCATCCTTAAGTTTAATAAATACCGACATTATGGCTATCAGTTCAACAATTAATAAAGTCTCACTTAATATTGCAAATATGGATGTGCATTATTATCAAAACCATGAGCTAACAGTGGCTCAGCATCCATCTGAAACAGATTTTCGGTTTATGGTGCGGTTAATCGCTTTTATGGCAAATGCCAGTGAACAGTTACGTTTTACTAAGGGGCTAAGTAGTGATGATGAGCCTGAGCTTTGGAAAAAATCGCTAACTGATGATATTGAATTATGGATTGATTTAGGGCAGCCAGATGAAAAAAGGATTCGTAAGGCTTGTGGGCGAGCAGACCAAGTTATTATTTATACCTATAATGAGCGTAAGGCTAAAGTTTGGTGGAATCAGCAGCAAAATAAATTACAGCGATTTACTAATCTAAAGGTTTTTAGTATTAATGCCGAGGGAGTAGAGGCAATGCTTAAACGATCTATGCAGTTGCAATGTAATATTCAGGATGGGGAAATCTATCTTAATGATGACGATATGAATTTTACCATTACATTTGATCGGGTTTTATAGGTAGTGTGAGAAATCACTCTAGTTTATTAGATTCAAGTTAGAAATATTTTAGCTACATATTTTTAACCCACTGAATAAACTCATCAGTAGGCATAGGTTTAGCAATATAGTTACCTTGTGCAATGCTACAACCCAAGGATTGTAGATGCTCCGATATTTCTTTTGACTCTACACCTTCTGCAACTGTTTTCATTTTAAGTTCATTAGCCAATAGAATACAAATCTTAATAATGGCGGTTGAATCCTGATCAGCAACAGAGCTTAAAATAAAATGTTTATCAATTTTTAGTTCTGTAAAAGGGGCTTGGTATAGTTTAACTAAAGAAGAATACCCTGTACCGAATTCATCGATAGATAAGGAGAAACCTTTCATTCTTAATCTATTGAGAATATCTAAGGAATCAGATACCTTATGCATTAATGCTGATTCAGTGATTTCTAATACGATAGCGTTAGGGTCAATATTATTATATTTCAGTAAACCTTCTAACTTTTCAGGCATGGATAAATCATTTACATTTTGAGCAGATAAGTTAATAGAAATTTTAACGTCTAACTCACTGGCAATGACTGTTTTATATTCTTTAATTGCTAACATCAGAATTTCTTCTGTTAGCAAGTTCATTAACTCATGCTTTTCTGCAAGAGGAATAAACTGATCGGGTAATAATATTCCTTTTTCAGGGTGTTGCCAGCGAACTAATACTTCTGCACCGTGTAATTTACCCGTGTTAAAACAGACCTGAGGTTGAAAATAGATAACAAGTTGATGTTTTCGTAGGGCTAGTTTTAGTTCTTCAATTGATGCGGCATTATTGTTGTTTTTTATGTCTAATGGCTTGTTTTGTTCTTGCTCATACTTTTCTAGGCAGTCAGCATGAGTTTTTTTAATAATAGTAATAAACTCTTTTGCTTTGAATGGCTTAGAAAGTGTACTGACTACATTGAGTTGTTTGGATTCTGCTAGCTGTTTTGCTGAATGTAATACACGCTCATCAAAGCCACTGACTAATATAAAACTGGGGGTTATATTTAGGGAAGCTAGCTCACGCATAATTTCAATGCCATCTTTTTCTGGCATTTGTAAATCAAGAATAACAATATCATGTGCATTAACAGGGGCTTTTAAAAACTCAATACTTGATGTGTAAATTTCTGTTTCAAGTTTGATCGTTTTGGCCATTGCCTGCATTAAATTTGCTTGCTGATCATCATCATCAACAATATAAATTTTGCAAAGGCTATTTTCTGGTGTGGACATGGTTTTATTGTTGTTTTGTAATCGGTAGCAAATAGCCATCTAATAAAAGACGGATACTGGTAAGTAACTCTTTTGAACTATAAGGCTTGTGAAGCATATTTTGCCTTAGGTGTAAGTCTGAGTCAGTATGTCTATTGTCACTAAAGCCACTTGCTAATTGTATCTTAACAGTGGGATATTGCTCAGCTACTAATCTTGATAATTGATAGCCGTCCATATTGGGCATAATAATATCACTCAACATTAAATCGATATTTTGAGAAGCTAAAATTTTAAGAGCGGCCTCCCCTGAGCAAGCCGTTATAACTTGGTAACCGAAGTGAGTTAAAATTTGTTTGGCGAGTTCTCGTAAAGCAGGCTCATCATCAACTACTAAAATTCGATCATCACCCGTTAGTTGTGGAGCGGAATGATTATCAAAGGATACATTGGTTTTTTGAGTTTCATTATATCTAGGGAAGTATAGACTAAATTGTGAGCCTTCGCCTAGTTGAGTATAAATATTAATCACACCACTAGAACGTTCTGTGAAAGCAAAAACCTGACTTAAACCTAATCCATTACCAGCGTCACCTTTAGTAGTAAAGAAAGGGTCAAAAATATGTGATTTAGTGTCTTCATCCATGCCACAACCGGTATCAGTAATACACAGTTTTAAATAATCATTGGCTGCTAACCCGAGTAGTTTGGCTTCGTCTCTGGAAATATAGGTGTTTTGAGTGGTAATGGTTAGAGAGCCCCCTTTAGGCATGGCATACTTTGCATTAATGCTCATGTTTAATATGGCATCCTCTAATTCATGCACATCAAGAAAAATAGGCCATGCGTGATCGTATAAATCATAATTAAGTTTTATTGAAGCGGTTAATGATTTAGACAGCATATCTTTTAAATCAAGTAATACTTGGTTGGTGTCACAGGTAGTCGGGTTGCTACTTTCAGATTTAGAAAATGTAAGCATTTTTCGGGTTAATACTCTACCTCGTTCACCAGCCCGAATTATTTCTGTAATATAATCTTCACTTTCATCCTCTGTTCCTTCATATTTCATTTCTAGTAATTCAGCATAGCCAAGTATTACACCGAGCATATTGTTGTAATCGTGTGCGATTCCCCCCACTAATTTCCCCAAAGCATCCATTTTTTGGCTACGCTTAGAATGTTCTTCAGCTAGACGTCTACGAGTAGCATCTCTGGCTTCCGCGACTAAAAAATTTACCTTACCATCACTGCCGAAAACGGGATGTACACTAAAATCAACCCAGACTTGACTATCAGCAAGTGAGAATTGAATTTCTCTATCAAGGTATTCACCTTTAGCTGCTAATAAGCAATCCTGTTTAATGAGTTGCTGAGTTGATTCATTATATGAAAACCAAGGGCAATCCCATATTTTTTTACCAAGTACATCTTCTTTAGATAATCCTGCCTGTTCTAATGATCGGGAGCTAGCAAAATCTAATGTGCCGTCAGGTAAAGCGATGCTGACCATAGTAAGTAAACCATCTAATACCTGTTGTGTTTTCTTTTGACTATTTTCTAAGTTAGCCAATAGTGAGGTGGTTTTTTCTGCAAGTTGGTTAAAACTATTACCTATATGATTAAGTTCATCCTGAGTTTGTAAATGAATTCGCTGTTCTAAATTACCATCTGCAAAAGCATGTAAGGAGCGAGTTAGTGTTTGTACGCTACCTTTCATGGAGTAATAAATTCCAATTACAAAATACAGTACGATTAATAATAAGATTAATGAAATACTGATACTGATATAAAGTATGTTTTTTGCGTGTTGTAGACGACGATTGGTAAGGTTTTTTGTTGTTGGCAATAGCGTTGTATATAATTGCGCGTAACTACTATCAATCGCTTTAGTCACTTGATTAAAAAATAGATCGGGTGCAGTGTAAAAAATATCTCCAAGTAAGTCTGATTGAACTAAAGTGATAATTTGATGTGCTGAGTCGGTAATATCAGCTGCTGCAGTATGTAGTTGAGGGCGAACAATGTTATTTAAGTTAGCTGTTTTATTTAAGTTTATAGTGAGTTCGCGTAAAGAAATTTCTAATTTGGCGATTAACACAATCAGTTCTATACGTTGATATTCTGATGCATTCTTTTTTGCCAAGATACTGGTTCCAAAATCACGTATTTGAGCCAGTTGTTCCATTGCTTTTGGTAGTTTATGAATACTGGTATCTAATAGGTAAAAGGTATCCATTTCTGTGGTAAAAGTTAATGAATATTCATCAGCAAGCATAACTTTAAGAAATTCTAATTGTTCAATAAGTTGAGTATGTTGAGTAAAGTTCTTGGCAATTGATAAGCTAAGTCCCTTGTTAATAATTTTATTCCATGTCCTTTTTATTGAAAGCCAGCTTGAGTTGTCACTTAATAATAAAGGCGCATAAGATTCCGAATTATCAAGGTTACTAAAGACTTCAAGTTCTTTTTTCGCTCGTAAAGAAGACATTGCTTGATTCCCACCTAAGAAACCAGCTGATAAACCTCGATGTTGCTGAATAGACTGAATTGTTTTAGATAGGGGGGTAATTAACCTAAGGCCTTGTAATTGCTGTTGAGAGTTTGTCACTACCTGATTAAGTCCTAAAAAGAGACTGTAAATTAAAATCCCAATGGCTATTAGAGAGATAACCCCTAAAAAAGCGAACTTCTGCTTGTAACGAAATTGGTTCATTAGGGAAATAGCAGGCGAAAATAATGACTTCATTTTTATAGCTTTGTTAAGGCGATGAGTAGAATGTATGTTATCCATAGTAAATATTTTAACGCTTCATGTGGTAAAGGTGTGAGTGTTTAATCACTAGATAGAACTCCCCCTACTTTATTTGTTAGAATTATAAAAAATAATTGAGGATATAAAATGACCGTAAAGGAAATGTTAATTGGTGGGCAAGAGGGAATGCAAGTAATTATGGATGCAGCCATGGGTAATCGCCATGGTGTTATCTCTGGTGCCACAGGGACAGGGAAAACAATTACTTTACAAATATTAGCAGAGTCATTTTCGCGATTAGGTGTACCCGTCTTTTTAGCCGATATTAAAGGTGATTTATCTGGAATAGCAAGGCAGGGGGAAACACATCAGAAAATAACTGAACGTATTGAGAATATAAAAATATCTGATTTTAACTTTCAGGCAAATCCCACTGTTTTTTGGGATATCTTTGCTAAAAAGGGTCATCCTGTTCGCGCAACTATTTCTGATTTAGGGCCTTTATTAATCAGTCATATGCTTGAGTTAAATGATACACAAACGGGTATTGTTTATAGTTGTTTTAAAATTGCAGATGATGAAGGCCTTTTACTATTAGACCTTAAAGACTTTAGGTCTATGCTCAGTTGGATGGGAGACAATGCAAAAGAACTAAAGACTGAATATGGCAATATATCATCATCAAGTATTGGCGCTATTCAACGTCGATTATTAGTGCTTGATGAGCAAGGTGCTAGTGAGTTTTTTGGTGAACCAGCTGTACAGTTAGATGATTTCTGTCGTACTGACTTTTCTGGTAATGGTGTGATCAGTTTATTGGATGCAACTATTTTAACGCAGAAATCACCTCGGCTATATGCTGTCTTCTTACTTTGGTTATTATCTGAATTGTATGAAAATATGCCAGAAGTAGGTGACGCGGATAAACCTAAATTAGTTCTATTTTTTGATGAAGCTCATTTGTTGTTTGAACAAGCCCCGCGTGTTTTAGTTGATAAAATTGAGCAGATTGTGCGTTTAATCCGCTCAAAAGGTGTTGGCGTCTATTTTATCAGCCAAAGCCCATTAGATATTCCAGAAGATATTTTGGGGCAATTGGGTTTAAAGGTTCAGCATGCATTAAGAGCTTATACACCAAAAGATAAAAAAGTAATTAAAGCGGTTGCAGATACTTTTCGTGCTAATCCAAAGCTTGATGTGGAACAAGTTATAAAAGAATTACAGACTGGGGAAGCATTGGTGTCTGTTCTGAATAAGGATGGTAGTCCAACACCAGTAGAGCGCATATTAATCAAGCCACCTCAATCTCAAATGGGCGCAGTTACAGAAGAGGAAAGGGAGGAGATTATTTCACGTTCGCCTTATAAAGATAGATATGATCAGGATATTGATAGAGAGTCAGCTTATGAAATTCTAAAAACAAGAGTTGAAAAGGCAGAACTTGAAGAAAGTAAAGCCCCCAAAGCTAAAAGTCGATCAAGAGGTAGGCCAAGACAAAGTGCAGGTGAAGCTATGTTAAAAAGTGCAGCAAGAAGTATCGGAAGCCAGATAGGGCGACAAATTATTCGTGGAATTATGGGATCGTTGTTTGGTGGACGTCGTTAATAGGGATAAGGACAAAATTATGCAAAAAGGTATTAAGAATAAAATCACTCAAGTTATGTTAGAAGAAGACTTGCCACAACTTTGTGTTGATGTATTTTTATCTCAATATGAAAAAATGGTAGCAGGTGAAGCGAGTGTTGTTCGTGAGGATGAAGTAAAGCCAGTATCAAATGTTGTTGATCTTGAATCATTACCAGACTTTAGTGCTAAGGGTGAAGCAGTACTAAATCAGTCTGTGATGATTAAGCTAAATGGTGGTTTAGGGACAGGTATGGGCTTAGAAAAAGCCAAGTCTTTACTAAAAGCAAAAAATAGACTGAGCTTTCTAGATATTATCGTTAAGCAAGTAATTTCACAACGAGATAGTTTTAAAAGTGATTTACCTTTAGTGTTTATGAACTCATTTAGTACTGAATCGGACACAACAAAGGTGTTAGAGCAATTCCCAGAATTAGAACAGGGACAAAAAGGGGTTTCATTAACTTTTGTACAAAATAAAGTACCGAAGATTCTGCTAGAAAATAAGCAAGCTGCTGAATGGCCAAAAGACCCGTCTAAAGTATGGTGTCCACCTGGGCATGGAGATATTTATACAGCTCTGCAAACATCAGGCGTGTTAGACCAGCTATTAGAGCAAGGTATTAAATATGCCTTTATTTCTAATTCAGATAACCTAGGGGCAAGTATGGATTTGTCCGTGTTAGGTTATTTTGCTGAACAAGATGCCTCATTTATGATGGAAGTAGCTGATAGAACAGCTGCTGATAGAAAAGGAGGGCATCTGGCTGAGTCTGTTGATGGTGGGTTGTTACTACGCGAATCAGCACAATGTCATGCTGATGATGTAGATAGCTTTCAAGATATTACTAAATATAAATACTTTAATACCAATAATCTTTGGATTCGTTTAGATAGGCTTAAACAACATTTAAATGAAAATAACGGCATTGTTAATTTACCTTTAATTCAAAATAAAAAAACACTTGACCCTAGGGATTCAACAACACCCGAAGTAATACAAATGGAAACAGCAATGGGCTCAGCTATTGCTAATTTTAAAGATTCTATCGCCATTCGTATTCCAAAATCACGCTTTGTACCTATTAAAACCACGAATGAATTGTTAGGGCTTTGGTCTAATGCTTTTATTCTGGATGATCAGAGTTTAGTAGCCATAAATCCTGAGCGTCAAGTGGGATATATTGTTGTCAGTTTAGACAGTAAATATTACAAGAAAATAGATGATTTAGAGGCGCGTTTTCCTGATGGCGTGCCTGATTTACTTGAGTGCCAAAAATTGACTATCACAGGAGATGTTAAATTTGGTGCGAATATAACGTTGATTGGTAATGTTGTGATTAATAATAAATCTGATGCACAGCTTTTAATTAAAGATGGCAGTGTTATAGAAAATCAAACTATAGCTTTTTAAGTTGCTTTCTTTTGATCTAAATTCTTAAGAATTTCTTCTAAAGGAACTAGGTTCATCCTGACTCTAAATAAAACATCATGATTATGTAATAAACCAAAGCAATCATAAGTTCTTAACATGATATTACTTTGGTTTAAGGTATTGTCACTGGATTCAGCATGTTGTTTAACTAAAATATAAAGTTTGTCATCATTTTTTAAACGGCTTAAATGTTCACGGTCAACAGAGATTTCATGTGAGGTATAAACCATGGGGTTACGTTTAAAATCATGCTGCTCTAATTGAGCTTTTTCTAGTAATGCGCCTGAAGCTAAACTACAAGGGAAAACTTCTGGATAATTCTCAATATGAGTTAACTCATCAAAATAATCAGACTGTTCAGCTAAAGAACCTGATAAAAAGTTTTTAACATTACCATTATGTAGAAATTTCCTTTTTAAGAAATAATCAGTGCCTGGAATGATGGTTTTATCTGGAATAACATTTAAGTTTGGCAAGGAAGAAAATGTTACGTCCTCTAAAAATAGAGGGGTTTGAGTTTCCTTTTTAAAGCCTAATAAAATAGTTTTACCTTCCGCCTTAATTGAAATTCGGTTGCCTAAAGTTAAGCTAGGAATGGTTTTGATTAAAGTCTTTTTTATATCTAACTGAAA
>ENA-OSET01001147-OSET01001147.1-sediment-metagenome-genome-assembly--contig:-NODE-1147-length-28024-cov-4.284360_pt1 | contig 28024 bp, 24 predicted proteins | sample MGYA00237882_ERZ534229 | MGnify/ENA primary metagenome ERZ534229 (study PRJEB26408, sample SAMN06266212) | sediment metagenome | isolation source: Hudson Canyon methane seep mesocosm | place... | reverse complement strand
CGGGGTGCCGAAGTGTAGCACATCCCAATCCAGATCAAGCATTTGCAGGAGGCTTTCTACAAACCCCTATTTTCCACGCTGATTTTGATCGTCTGGCGTCGCAATCAACCAACATCCAAGGCCGTTTCCTCTTGTCGATCAACGATATGCCCTAGATCCGCAGGATCTTTGCTGCCTTTCGCATGGCAGAGGTCACAACCAGCAACTCCGTTGCCACAAGTAAAGACGCACATGGCGAACGATCCAAACTGCTGATCAGCAATTTCAGATGGGAGACGTCATTGATCCGAACCCAACGGGGTGCGACAGGCGGTGCCTTTCTGTATCACGGTGACAATAATCAAGTCAGTTTAGGTTTGATTACAGACCTAAATTATAAAAACCCTTTTCTAAGCCCTTTTGATGAATTTCAAGGGTGGAAGCATCACCCTGAAATCTCAAAATTTCTAAAAGACGCTAAGCGCATCAGTTATGGTGCTAGAGCAATCAATAAAGGCGGCTTACAAGCTTTGCCCGCCTTAAGTTTTCCAGGTGGATTGTTATCTGGTTGTGATGCCGGCTTTATGAATTACCCGAAAATAAAGGGTTCTCACAACGCAATGAAAACGGGCATGATTGCAGCTGAAACAATGTTTAAGGCTTTATCTAAACAAAGCAAAGATACGACAACTGGCTTGAAAGTGCTGACTGACTATGACCAAGCAATCAAACAATCATGGGTGTATAGGGAGCTGCATGAATCACGGAACGTTGCACCTGCTATGCATCGATTCGGCATGCTCATTGGCGCAGCCTTTTCTTTTATTGAATACGGCATTTTCAGAGGTAAGTTGCCGTTAACGCTTCAGGACCCTGAAGCAGACTTTAGTTCGTTAAAACCGGCCGTTAATAGTATCGAAATCAACTATCCAAAACCCGATGGTGTTATTAGTTTCGATAAATTGAGTTCTGTCTATTTGTCGAACACCAACCATGAAGAAGACCAGCCATGTCATTTGTCACTCAAGGACCCAGACAAAGCGATTAACCATAACTTAGCCATGTTCCAAGAACCAGCTCAACGGTACTGCCCAGCAGGTGTGTATGAAATTATTGATAAGGCAGATGGCCCGGCACTACAAATTAATGCTCAAAACTGCGTACACTGTAAAACATGTGATATTAAAGACCCCACAGAGAACATTACCTGGATGACACCAGAGGGCGGTGGCGGGCCTAATTATCCAAACATGTAGACCTGTTGATCTTCTCACATCAAGCAGTGTTAACTTACTGATGAAAGCTGCTAGCTTAGCAATGAAGCGGCGGCTGATTATATAAAGCGCCGTGGCGGGCTAATAAAGCGCCGTGGCGATCTAATAAAGCGCTGTGGCGGTCTAATAAAGCGCCGCGGCGGTCTAATAAACAGGCCCGCTATGAAAACGAAACACTGTATCAGGTTCCAAAATTAATTTAGCTTCGACATCTCTAAAGAAAGAAATACGACCTTGGATGTTTACAGTCCCTTTCCGGTTGCTGTCTTTTCCATTTCCCTGTGCGTAATTTTGAGCAAGGCTCAAATAATCCTGGTAATGTCGAGCCTCAGATTTGAGAAGGGAAAGATAAAAATCGCCCAGTTTCTCTTCTAGATGAGGTGCTATTTTTGCAAAGCGCTCACACGAACGTGCTTCTATAAATGCACCAATAATCAGAACATCGGTAATTTTTTCAGGCTCTTTTGTCCGTACATGCTCACGTAAACAGGATGCATATCTTGAGGCTGACAAGTTTGTATAGCGAAGTTTTCTTTGCTTAATAAACTTCATCACCTGTTCAAAGTGTCGTAATTCCTCACGCGCTAATCGTGACATTTTCATTAAAAGATCGGCGTTTTCAGGATAACGATGCATCAAATTTAATGCCGTCATTGCCGCTTTTTTTTCGCAATGCGCGTGATCGATTAACATTACATCTTGGTTTTCGAGCGCATTTTCAAGCCATTTCGCTGGGGTTTCACAGCCTAAAAATTGATTGATATCACTTAATTCTTTCATAGCGCACTTTTAGCTCTTTATCTGTTTTAATGGGTAACATTCATATTATTTATAAATAGGCTGTAATCTTGCGCCACTGCACTAACTTAGCTTCCTTTGTCATTGCTGCATTCGCAGGACTCGTCGAAGGTAAAACTAAGAAATTTCCTTTCCAATCACTCAATTCAACAAATTTCGAAAATAACTTACTCGCCGCTTGGCCATTGAAGGCAATTAGCTCAATAGTTGAATGCTGATTTAACAAAGCAGAGAAATCATTAGCCCTTAGGGTCGACTGATCTATTTTCGAATCCAGGCTTCCTGGTCGATGGCATGACGCAATCACATCCCATACTGCTATCCGGCTTTCAGTGAGCAGAGTACAGCGTTTTTGATAACTTTGAGACACGTCAAAATTAAATAAACAGGACATCACCCACCAGAACGCGTTCTGTGGATTACCATAATATTGATTATATTTGAAAGATTTAACACTAGGCAAAGTACCTAATATGAGTACTTTAGACTTTTCTTCTAAAACTGGCTTAAAGCCATGATCAATATTTACAGGCTCAAGTGACATACGAGAACATCACCTTATAATCTTACTTCAACAGTTGAGGAAACAGTTTTTGCTTTTTCAATGGCTGCTTCTATCGTGTCGCCTAATGCTAACCCCACTCCCATACGTCGACTACCTGCAACAGCAGGTTTACCAAATAAACGAAGCCCGGTGTCCGGTGCTTTCAATGCCTGGTCAAGCTGAGAAAAGCTAACATGGGAAGAATGGCCATCCACTAATATGACAGATGAGGCTGCTGGACCAAACTGTTTGATACTCGGGATAGGTAAACCAAGTATCGCTCTCGCATGTAGTGCGAATTCTGAAAAGTTTTGAGATATTAATGTCACTAGGCCGGTATCGTGAGGCCTGGGTGAAACTTCACTAAACAACACCTCATCACCTTTGATAAATAGTTCAACACCAAATAAGCCATTACCACCCAGGTTTTCAGTCACTTTTTGAGCGATACCTTTGGCTTTATCCAATACTGAATCAGACATCTTTTGAGGTTGCCACGACTGTTGGTAATCACCGTCTTTTTGAATATGCCCGATCGGCGCACAAAAACTAGTTTCACCAGCATGTCGCACAGTCAACAAGGTAATCTCATAATCAAAATCGACAAAACCTTCTACAATTACCGTGCCCTCACCAGAACGACCACCAGACTGTGAATATTTCCAAGCCGCTGCTACATCAGCCTGCGACTTGATTGTGCTCTGACCTTTACCAGAAGAACTCATAATAGGTTTCACCACACAGGGGAAGCCTAATTTTTCAATTGCATTACAAAACGCGTCATAGTCATCAACAAAGTGATAAGGGGAGGTTTTTAAAGAAAGCGTTTCTGCCGCCAAACGCCTTATTCCTTCTCGATTCATTGTTAAATGAACGGCTCTGGCAGAAGGAATCACTTGAAAGCCTTCTTCTTCTAATTCAATAAGCGTAGCGGTTGCAATGGCCTCAATTTCTGGCACGATAAAATCGGGTTTTTCTCTTTCGATCACAGAGCGAAGCGCTGCGCCATTGAGCATATCGATGACATGAGAACGGTGAGCAACCTGCATAGCGGGTGCATTGCTATAGCGGTCAACGGCTATAATTTCTACACCAAAGCGTTGAAGCTCAATGGCGACTTCTTTACCTAGCTCACCGGCTCCGCAAAAAAGAACTTTCGTGGCAGTAGTTGAAAGAGGGGTTCCAATTGTGGTCATGCTGTTACTCTATGTCATTATGTCTAAATTCGGATCTAAATTCGGATCTAGTTTCAGGTCTAAATTCAGCTCTGGCTCAGGTCTAGATTCAGCTCTGGGCTCAGGCTTGTATTTCACGTGCTTTGGCAAGTTCGAGGGTGGCTGATTTTTCGGTATTATTCATCCCCCACCAGCGGGTCAATTCATCCCCAGTTCTGTAGCAACCTACGCATACATCATTCTCATCCAAGGCACAAATACTTACACATGGTGAAGATACTTCATTTGAATCATCTACTTCTGACATCTCTATTCTCTATCTATCACTGAAACGTATAATTTAATCTGCGACTAACTCTTGGGTATATTTTTTGCCATTCACTACATAATGCGCAGCACTCAATTGTAGCATTTTAATTTCCTGCTCTGACAACGCTCGTTTGACTTTCCCAGGGCTACCTAACACCATTGATCCATCAGGAACTACCATATTTTCTGGAATCAAGGCGTTCGCCCCAATCAAACAATTCTTGCCTATTTTAGCGCCATTCAATACCACAGCATTAATACCTATCAGGGTATTATCACCAATGGTGCAACCATGTAACATCACCTTGTGTCCTATTGTCACACCCTTACCCATGGTTAAAGGGAAGCCTGGATCAATATGTAGTACAGAGCCATCTTGAACATTACTATTTTCGCCAATCGTCACAAGATCATTGTCTGCTCGTATCACCACATTAAACCAAATACTGGCATTGGTATGAATATCAACTGAACCAATAATAGTCGAGTTTGGCGCAATAAAAGCAGGCTCGCCAATGTAGTTTATTTTCCGCTTTCCTAAAGAGTAATTCACAGTATATATCTCATAAAAAGAATGTTCGTTATGACTGATCAAAAATCGTTATATCAGTATCGAAAGCCAAATTCATTAACTCAACCAATACAATGGCCGATAAGCCCCAAATTTCAAAAATATCTTCTTCGGTTTTAAAGTCATAACTTGGCACAGATAAAGCCATACCTTTGTAAGTCATTTTATCTCTTCGCTTGGGTATAGCGTCTGAAAAAAAGGCGGTCGGCACTTTAAAAATGCTATCAAGTTCATCCAAGTTAGGTATTAGCGCAACATCTTCATCAACTAAACCAACATAGGGCGTCACCCTTATACCATGTAATGAAATCACCTGACTGAGTTGACCCACGATTTCAACTTTATTTTGAGGTATCCCGATTTCCTCATGACACTCTCTCAAAGCAGTATGCATCAAGGATTCATCGTCTTCATCATGCTTACCACCCGGAAATGCCACCTGCCCTTTATGGGTATTCATATGCTGCGCTCGTCGCGTCAAAATAATTTGAGGCTGTTGTGCATGGCGAGTAATAGGCACTAAAATACCTGCCTCAGGCATATCTTCTTCGATAGATCTCGGGGTGTAGTTTTGTAGCCGGGTAACCAGTTGTTCTATGAGGTCCATTAATACATCTAATCTATTAATAAAGTAAAGTAAGGTAAATAATTGGCCGTGATTAGCTCTTGTTGTTTACCGTCGTTATTCACAACAGTTGTTTGCAACAGCAAACTTTAGCATACTGGTGGCCTTTCAGAAATGCATTCCCAAACTAAAGCATTCATTTAAAGGTAATTCGCCCCTTGTAAGTGTAAATTTACAAGTATTGGTAGAACTAAATATAGAGATTGGTATGAATTTTTGTAGTCACTGCGGCAGCAAAGTCGATCATAAAGTCCCAGAAGATGATAACCGCCTGCGTTACATTTGCATTTCATGCGATACCATTCATTACCAAAACCCGAATATTGTTGCCGGTACGGTATCGGTTTACGGCGAAAAAATATTACTCTGTAAACGTGCCATTGAACCAAGAAAAGGCTTCTGGACCTTACCTGCGGGCTTCATGGAAAACCAGGAAAGTACCAACGATGCAGCCTTAAGAGAAACGTGGGAAGAAGCTGAAGCAAGAGTCGAAATAGACGCGCTTTTTAGCGTCATCAATGTCCCCCAAATAGATCAGGTGCATATGTTTTTCAGGGCCACCATGATAAATGATAAATTCGGTGCAGGCCCTGAAAGCCTTGAAACCGATTTGTTTTCTGAAGAGGATATTCCTTGGGATGACTTAGCATTCCCAACCGTTAAAAGAACCTTGGAGTTATATCTTGAGGATCGACAAAAACAGCAATTTGGCGTGCATGTCAGCGATATAATTCGACCGCCCAAGAAGACAGAATAAATATTGATAAGAGAACTAATCCATATACTTTTGAATTACTTTTTCGTAAAACCCTTCGCCTTCCATTATTTTCAAGGTCTCAGAGATACGTTCTTGCCATTTCAATTTATCTTTCAATGGCGATTTGTTAGAGAGTACAAAAAAACCGCCCCTGGATTTTTTTATCGACTTCGGCAACGAAATAATAGGTGAATTATCTTTTTTGCTTTTATCGTCAGCCTGCAATTTGTATTTCACCACTAGTTCGTTACCAGCAAAAGCATCAATTCCGCCCAGCAGTAAGCGCCTGAAAGTATCCTCAAAATTAAAAATTTCAACGACACGAATATCGCCTCTAACTTTCGCAGCATCAAACTCGCTACTAATGACAAAACCTGCCTCGATACCTATACGTTTACCGTAAAGATCCTCAAGGTTTTCAAATTTAGTCGCACTGTCTTTTGTGGTGAATAACTTATAAGTGCTGTAATGAAGTGGATGTGTGTATAGTGAAAAAACCTCTCTCTCAGGCGTTTTGAAAAGCGCGAAGCTACCCGACACATCACCCTTTTCTGTCATCAATAGCAGCCGCTTCCAGGGCACAAGTTCGATTTCAATTTCGATCCCCAAGCGGCTCGCCATCTCATTAAGCAAGTCTATATCAATGCCTTTGATCTGTTCGTTTTGATCAGTAAAACTATACGGTGGAAAATCGTCATCCCCCACTAGCTGAAACGTTACGCCATATACCGTAACGGGTAACCATAAAAGGATAAAACTGGCGAACAATCCTCGGTACATCTCTGACTCACATTTTTGCGTATACGCTTAAGTGTAGACTCTTTTAGCAATGTTGATTGTACTGAAATGTTGCTTGGACTAAAACACAGATCATAGATAGAACCAGCTATTTACTTACACTTTCAAAAAATGCGTACGATAGTGTTTCAGTTCATCAATTGATTCCCTGATATCATCCAATGCTAAATGGGTATTCATTTTCTGAAAACCTTCTAAGGCTTGTGGGTTCCAGCGCTTTGCTAATTCTTTTAAGGTGCTGACATCCAGATTACGATAATGGAAAAACGCTTCTAGCTCTGGCATATATTTCACCAAGAAACGCCGATCTTGCCCGATGGTATTACCGCAAATCGGTGAACAGCCAGCATCGACATACTGTTGAAGAAAGCGAATAGTTTCGAGTTCGGCGTCTCTTTCAGATACAACACTCGCCTTTACCCGAGCTGTTAAGCCGTTATTTGCATGAGTTGTGGTACACCACTCATCCATTGCATCTAATAAGGCATCACTCTGCTGCACTGCTATCACGGGCCCTTCAGCTAAGGTATTCAGATTTGCATCTGTCACGATGGTTGCTATTTCAATAATCCGCTGCTTTTCGGGGTCTAATCCCGTCATTTCTAGATCTATCCATATTAAATTTTGCTTACGGTTTTCTATTTCAGAGGTCTGTTCGCTCATATTTGAAGCCTTAGGTGCTTTTTATGTTGCAATAGTTTACCAGTCAGGAAAACATATTTTAATACGCTTAAATTTAATCTCAATTAATATTTTAAACAATCAGCATAAAGTCATTTCAAGTTCGTTTTCTGCTAGAATGGCCTTCAAATCTGCCATCACGACACATTAAGCAATGACTAAACGAAAATTGAACCGACGTCAAAAATGGCGCATCGAAAAAATTCAAGCCGAAAAAGCTGAACGAGCCACGCAAAAAAATCAAAAATTTGAACAAACATTGCTTGCAGGCGAGTTAGGCAATGAACAAAAAGGCTTAGTGATTGCACATTATGGACAAACAATTGATGTCGAATCTTTAGATGAGTCTGCAAATAATACACCCTACGAAGAACGTATTTATCGCTGTCATGTAAGGGCTAACGCAGGAACACTCGTCACAGGGGATGAAGTTGTTTGGCGCGCAGGAAAAGATAATAAAGGCGTTATTGAGACCCGATTAGAACGTAACAGTTTACTGCAACGGCCTGACAACTATGGCTTGCTGAAGCCCGTTGCGGCTAATGTCGATCGTATTATCATTGTCGTGGCGACAGAACCCACGCCTTATGCTGATCTGATCGACCGTTACCTAGTTGCTGCGGAAACACTCAATATAAAACCGGCATTATTGTTCAATAAAAGTGATTTAATCAACGAAGATAATCGCTCTAAAATTGATGACTTATTCAAGTGCTACACAGACCTAGGTTACGAGGTATTAAAAACTTCAGCCAACGAACTCCAGCATTGCGAATCCACTTTACTTGATTGGCTGCGCCATTATACCTCAGTATTTGTCGGCCAGTCCGGAGTAGGTAAGTCCTCACTTATTCGTAGCATTTTGGGAGACCAAACCATCAAAGTTGGCCCCCTTTCTGAGCTTTCTCGTCAGGGAACACACACCACCACCACTGCCAAGCTATTTCATATCCCCAATACGGAAGAAAGTAGTGGCGGAAAAATTGTCGATTCTCCAGGAATTCGTGAATTTGGCCTATGGCATATCACCGAACAAGAACTTCTAGAAGGTTTTATTGAGTTCAGGCCGCATATTGGCTATTGCCGATTCAGGGACTGCCAACATAACAGCGAACCAAAGTGCGCCATTCAAGACGCTCTAAACGAAGGTAAAATCAGCCAACAGAGAATGGCTAGTTTCAGACGCCTTCGAGAAACCTTGGGTGAAAAGGAAACTTATCAGTAAGTAGTTAGTAGTTAGTAGTTCTGCATTCGTCTTGAGGACCGATAGTGAGACTCATATGTTTAGGCAAGACAGTAAACAACTTTTAGCGCAGACGTAGCGCCACTACGTTGAGTACAAATCCCCTGCTGCCAACAAAGCATAAGCTACTGATTTACAGTCGAATCCCAAGGTAATTGTCAATTCTAGGTAGTCGTTAAAATTATTGAAAATTGATACCGTACTTACAAGCACTTTCATGATAAAGCGCTATAGTTAATAACATCTTCTTTATAAAGTTATTTATCTATTATGACTAATACGGCAATGCCCCAAACTGCTGATGACTGGACTTCATTGTTAGTCAGTAAAACACTGCCGACGCCATTTAAAGTGGGTAAGGCTGTATTGCGTAATATTCAGCGTAAAAGCCTCCCCTACGCCAAAATTGCAGAACTAATTAATCGCGACCCCATTTTATCATTTCGTATTCTATCTCAAGCGAATAAAAATCGGGAAGCGGGTCACGAAAGCAGTAAAACGCTATCTCATGCATTGAGTATGGTGGGTATTGAAGAATTAACGTCAATGCTAGAGAACCAACCCTTCAAGGCGCTCTCTTTAACAGATATCAAAAGCTTTTATTATTTAAGAATTATGTCCACTAGTTTATATGCGGGTCACCTGGGTCGTATTATTTCGCTGAAAAAAAAGAAAGGTAATTCTGAAGACGTCTATTGGTCTAGCCTTTTTTTGGGCACACCTACTTGGTATTTATGGCGTTTTGCGACACCCGAAATGCGTTTAATCCGATACGCCATTCGCTCCAACTTCAAATTACCCACAACGGCTGAGTCAGAAGTACTGGGAGATACGCTCGAAAACATCACAGCAAAAATGGCAAATGAGCTAGCTTTACCCGAAATGGCTAGGCAGTGCTATAACCCCGAAAATCAACTAAGTAAGAGACAATGGGTTAGCATTGCAAAAACAGTACATAACACAGGTAAACCTTTTCGTATCGATGATCGTGACATTTCGATGAAAATGCAGTCGCCACACTTCATTGTCATGTTAGCTAACTTAATCGCTCACTATTCATCTTATTGCTGGTATTCCAAAGCGACTCTGAGAGCACAGAAAATACTGGCTAGTTATTTACAGTGCACCTTAGATGAAGCTATTCAAATAACACATGAAGCCGCCGCTCAAATGTCACGAGCGCATCCGATGCCAGGCATGATGCTTCCCGCCGCGAAAATCATTCTACCCCCTAGGCTACGAACCAAAGCAACAAATGAAACAGATGCCAAAGATGTCGTTTCGGCCAAAACCGCGACCCAAAATAAGCCCCAAGACAAAATTCAAGATAAGGTCCAAGGTAAAGCCACCCTTGAGGCTAACCTGAAAAAGGCTAGCACAGCAGTATCAGAAGATACGCTAGAAGATACACGTAATAAAACGGAAGCAAAAGACAAGCACAATCCAATTTTCACTGAACTAATTTCTATTATGCAAAACCGGCCGGAAGATTTCATTGATCTTCATGAGTTAATGAATGCCGCCACACAAGGCATCGCGTATGGCGTTGAATTAAAAAGAACCTGTGTGGGCTTAATAAGCAAAGACAAAACACGATTTAAAAACTATTACTCTGTTGGCTGCCAAGACAACGAAGAATTAGCTAACTTTGAAAGCCCTATTGCCAAAGACACCATTTTTGCAAAATTGAGCGCTCGCCCTGCCAGCATTTGGGTAAAAGCGAATAGCGACAAAAAAATTCTTGACTTGACCCCACAAAATTTTAAAGACGCCATCAATGCTAAAGAGTACTTTTTAATGTCGGTTTTTGTCGGCAGAAAGCCTGTCGCGATTTTTTATGCTGATAACAACGATGAAGAACACTTAACCAATTGGCATTATCAACAATTCAAAGAGATGTGTAGCTCGGTAAGTTCTGCTTTACAGTATCAGGCGAACAATAAAAAATAGAGCCTAAATATCGCTTCTGGTATGATCAGCTTTTTCTAATACTGAGAACGTTCAAATGCCAGCCCTTTTACTCGAAGTTTCTGAGCTACGCTCACTTCTAGCACAACAGAATGAATTTGAAATAATTCTGGTCGACTTAGGAAAGCAAGATCGTTTTTCCAGCCAACATATTCCAGGTGCAGTACTCGTTACCCCTGCAGAAACTCAAGCAGCCCCGCCTATTCCTGGCTTTTGTCCATCGAAAGAGCAGCTCACTCGGTTAATGCAAGGCATTGGCTTAAACAAAGACAGCCACGTTGTAGTTTATGACGATGAGGGCGGCGGTTGGGCTGGTCGTTTCATCTGGTTATTGGATGAAATTGGTCATAAAAATTACAGTTATCTTAATGGCGGCATTAATGCTTGGCTAGATCAAGGCTTTGACGTAGAAAGCGGGCCATCTACGCAAATAGCTAGCGCTATCGAGGTCACCCAAAATCATGAGCATAGCGTCTCGCTTGAAGAGGTAATGAGTGAATTGAATAACGGCGATATACAGATATGGGATGCCCGCTCACCTAAAGAGTATAATGGGGAGACCGTATATACCGCACGAGGAGGCCATATACCTGGCGCTATAAATTATGAGTGGACCAACGCGATGGATAAACAAAACAGCCTGCGCTTAAAACCTCTTTCAATTCTCGAAGCTGAATTAAAGGCCGCTGGCATAATCAAGAATAAAGCGACTATCACCCATTGCCAAACGCATCATCGGTCTGGCTTAACCTATCTTGTAGCTAAAATTATGGGGTTTACATCTATTAAAGCGTACCCCGGCTCATGGGGTGAATGGGGTAATCAACCAAATACCCCTATCAATCAAACACCTTCAGTTAATTAATCAGGAAGCGAACACTCAATGAACCTAAATGACTTGTTTGTCTACAGCCAATACATTGCACCACAACATTTGATTTCCCGTCTTGCCGGAAAAGTCGCCGATTGCGAAAACCCCCGTTTGAAAAATGCTTTGATCGCTTGGTTTATTGAAAAGTATGGCGTAAATATGGAGGAAGCTTCTCGACAATTTCCAGAAGAGTTTAAACACTTCAATGATTTTTTCACCCGCGCTCTAAAAGAGGGGGCTCGCCCAATAAATAGTACTAAGAGCGGCTTAATTTCACCCGTTGATGGTGCGATTAGTCAACTAGGTGAGATTAATCACGGTCAAGTTTTTCAAGCAAAAGGGCAAAGTTTTAGTGTCGTTGAACTGCTGGGCGGCGACGTAGAAAGAGCTGAACCTTTTATTGGTGGCAATTTTGCAACAATTTATTTATCGCCAAAAGACTACCATCGCATTCATATGCCCTGCAAAGGCACCTTAAGAGAGATGGTTTACATTCCAGGTAAGTTATTTTCAGTTAACCCAGTCACTGCCGAAAATGTACCTCGCTTATTTGCAAGAAATGAGCGTGTTGCCGCCATCTTTGACACAGAGTTTGGTCCCATGGCAATGGTGCTGGTTGGTGCAATGATAGTCGCTAGTATCGAAACGGTTTGGGACGGTTTGGTTGCGCCGCTTAAACGTGAAGTAAAAACCAGTCAATACGGTAAAGGTGCGAGAGAAATCACCCTAAGCAAAGGCGATGAAATGGGGCGTTTCAAACTGGGGTCTACAGTAGTCTTAACCTTCCCACCCAATGCCACAGAGTTTATAGAGTCGTTAAAAGCGGGTTCGGCAGTTCAGATGGGCCAGTCGTTTGGCAAGATAAACAAGGCCTGAACTTAACTAAATAGAAAAAATCATTCACGCCCTATCGATAGGAAATGCCAACACATCAGCAATAGTCTTGGCATTTTCTTTCACCATCAATAATCTATCCAAACCCAAAGCCACGCCCGAACAATTGGGAAGACCCACTTCAAGTGCAGCTAAAAAATTTTGATCTACCGGTATCATTGGCAAACTCTGTTCTTCACGGGCGTCATTATCCTCTTTAAATCGACGACGATGTTCCGCCTCATCAGTTAATTCATAATAGCCATTCGCTAACTCCAAGCCCCGAATATAGAGTTCAAAGCGTTGAGCCACTTTTATCCCGCCTTCATTTTGATAAACATTTGCTAACGACGCCTGAGAGGGCGGGTAATCATATAAAAAAATAGGGTTAAGTTGTCCGTCTTTATCTGCGCCAAGATGAGGCTCGATGCACACACACAAGAGCAAATTCAAGTAATCATCCCGAGCCATTTCTGGCCCTTGGTAGTCAGTTAATGACGTGGCTAACTTAGCCAAGGAGATATCATCTATATCAAAGGGGTCTATTTCTAGATAATGTCTAAAGGCATTTTGGTAACTCAGTCTGGTAATTTCTACGGGGGCTAGCACAGTAGAAATCAATTCTGTCACATCAGTCATTAATTGCTGCAGAGAAAAACCGGGACGATACCACTCCAACATTGAAAACTCTGGATTATGACGGGGGCTTGATTCGCCATTACGAAAGGTTTTACATATTTGATATATTGCGCCGCTCCCTGCTGCAAGCAGACGCTTCATAGGAAACTCGGGGGAGGTATGCAAAAAGTAGGGCTGGCTAGGCTGACCAAAACCTGTACTTAAGTTCGCTGTTACGCTTTCTAATTGGGGGTCTGTTGCCGTTGAAACGCTTAATAGCGGCGTCTCAACTTCGATCACCTGCCGCGCACAAAAAAAAGCCCGAATCTGAGAATATAACTCAGCTCGGGATTTAAGCATATTGATTGTGCAACTAGGCTGCCAAATCATTGATCCTATTGACATGTCACGATCACAAGTAATTTAGCGCCACATCCTAGGATTTTGCTCGACTCACATACTCACTTGTACGCGTATCAATTTTGAGAACTTCACCAATATTGATAAATAAAGGGACGTTTATAGTCGCACCAGAGGAGAAGGTTGCTGGCTTGGTACCGCCTTGAGCTGTATCCCCTTTTAAACCAGGGTCAGTTTCAGTGACCTCCAATTCTACAAAGTTTGGCGGAGCAATAGACAGAGGAGCACCATTATATAAGGTAACGGTGTACTGCTCTTGCTCTTTAAGCCACTTGATACAGTCACCGACAGCTTTCTCATCAGCACCATGCTGCTCGAAAGATCCGTCTGTCATCATAAAATGCCAAAATTCGCCATCGGTGTACAGATACTCCATGTCATATTCCATGACATCTGCACCTTCAAGAGACTCACTCGACTTAAAGGTCCGCTCCCAAACACGGCCAGTACTCAAATTACGCAATTTTACTCGATTAAAAGCTTGCCCTTTTCCCGGTTTCACACTTTCGTTTTCCAACAAAATACAGGGGTCACCATCTAACATCACTTTTAAGCCAGACCGAAATTCGCTGCTTGAATAATTTGCCATTTTCTTTCACCTAATTAGGTATACTTTACAATATTGTGATCAGTTACTTCTTTTAGTCTGCGCTCACAAATCTTTTTAGAAACTCTGCTAAATTTAAGGCGCACATGATACATCTATCCTCTATCCCTGTCGAAAATAACACGCATCCAGAGGATTGGAAATCAATTCTGAGTCAGAGCAAGATAACAACTAAAGAACTCTTAGATTATTGTCAGCTTGACCAACACCCCTTAGCAAGCGCCTCTGCAGAAGACTTATTCCCCCTACGAGTACCTCACACTTATCTTGCAAAAATTAAAAAAGGAAACCCTAACGACCCCTTATTACTCCAAATCTTACCCCAAAAAGCTGAGCATATACCCGTCACGGGGTACACCAACAATCCCCTGAATGAAGATGCCTATTCGCCCATAAAAGGTTTAATTCATAAATATCCGAATCGTGTATTACTCATCACCAGCAGCACCTGTGTCATCAATTGTCGTTATTGCTTTCGTCGTACCTTCCCCTACCTTGATCACCGTCAATCAAAAGACGAATGGAAGGCAGCATTAAAGTATATCCGTGAGCGAGAAACGATTAATGAAGTCATATTGAGCGGGGGTGATCCTCTGATTCAAAATAATGATTACTTATTTTGGTTATTATCTGAAATCGACTCTATTACACACATCAAGCGTATTCGAATTCACTCTCGTTTAATTATTTCCTTACCGCAGAGAATCGATAAAGAATTCCTAGCCCGCCTCACTGCGATAAAAAAGCAGAAGATTGTCATAACGCATTGCAATCATCCAAATGAATTGGGAGCCGATGTCAAAAAAGCCATCGATTCCCTAAGCAGTCAAAATGTCACACTGTTAAACCAGTCGGTACTGTTAAAATCTATCAATGATAACCCCGAGACTCTGAAAGAGCTAAGTGAGTCATTATATGACACGGGTATTTTACCTTATTATTTGTTTTTATTAGACCCAGTAGAAGGCGCTGCACATTTTGATATTTCCTTACCCCAGGCGAAGGCGATTTATAAGCAGTTACTCACCAAACTGCCCGGTTTCTTGGTTCCTCGCTTGAGTAGGGAAATACCAGGTGAAGAATCAAAAACTCCTATTGGAGTGATGTAAAATTTCAATTAATAGATTATTAAAAATATACATTCTCATCTAGCGCTCTCTCCATTAACCAAAGAGAGTTTCGCTTTGTGATACTTTGCAATAAAAAGTGCACTATTTCATGATATTACGATAATCCCTGCTATGCTATTTATAAGCGTTTTGCGGCGACAAATCTTTCTATTGTAGATTTTGTCTTTAGATATCATTTAGGATCAGTTAATGCCGGCTCAAGAAATAGAATTACAGCTTTCTATCCCAGAACAGACTCTCAGCAGCCTTTCGTTCTCAGAACATACGCCGTCTGGAATAAAAAAGTGGGTAAAAGACCTTCCTCTTGCCAATGTAGGCGAAATTTCACGTCAACTTTATCAAGCAATCATAGAGCTGAATAAACTGGCGATTAGTCCTGTTATTCGAATGCAATTACTGGAGCTTATAAGACCACCTATTGATTATGTTTGTCAGGAGCTATCGAAACATTTTTTAAGCCAGTCAGTCGTCTTAACTGAAAAACAGCAAAAAGTAGCTAACCTTGCTCAAGCAATCCAGATACACCTAGCCAATGGTTACAAAATAGCCATGGTCGAGATTTTACCTGGCATGACCAATGAAAAGACGCGTAAAAACTTTACCTGTGCAGCGCATCGAATGATTTCAGAGTATGGTCAAGTTCTTCTACGTGCTAACCAACTTTATACCGCAATTCCTAAAAACATCTGGCTTGAGATGCATCAAGTTTATAGATTTTCAGCAGCCTCAGACCTGCTAAAGTACACAGTCACAGACGCACATAATAAACAGAAAAACGAATCTCGCATTGATCAAGTTTATAAAAGAAATCTCTTACTAAGCTGTTGCAGGCCCAACCAGCTTCGACAGTATGATATCCAGCTAGCCTTTGATGCATTTCAATTTTGGGCAGACCACTGTGAAGTTAACTCTGACGATGCAAACGACTCAGTTTTCATTATGAATATGGAGCAGGATCTCCCAAGCAGATACAAGAGCTTAATGAACTGCAAACTCACAAGCCAATATTATGGTTTTGATACATCGAGATTAGTTGAACTGTTAAGCCAGCATATTGATAATTTAGAAAATAAATCCTCACCAGAATCAAACTTGGTTATTCCAAATAAAATGCCTGACATTTTATTGAACCATTTAAACCAGGCCTTTGGGGTATTAATTAAACGTACATTTAAACGCATCGAGAATAATGGTTCTCTTGATTTATGTATAGGGCTAAGTGCTTCGCACTATTTCACTTCTGGCAAAATGGAATTCCATACGCAAATGCTGCATTCGAACGCTGCAAATATTGAAAGTGAAAACAATATATTTTTAACACAAGCAAGGAGACAACAGGACGCATGGTCAGATGCTACTGATGCTGGAGGACACCAAGCAACTAGTCCTTCTGACTCACCAATTGCCTTCAATCGTGCGCCAGACTCTCAGGGTGAGACCTATCCAAGCTATGTTGTGCCTCTTGTAAACACAAGCCCAGGCGGCTACTGCCTTCAATGGGTTGGAGAAGTGCCCAATAACATTCAGGCCGGGGAAGTTTTGTCTTTAAGAGAGTCAAGTAAACAGCCTTGGAGTATTGCTGTCATCCGCTGGATACGACACATTAAACAAAAAGGTACTCAAATAGGAATTGAATTGCTTGCACCCAGCGCTCAACCTTGTGGTGTGCAACTACTACAAAAGACCGGCGATCCAAGCGAGTATTTAAGAGGTATGCTACTACCTGAACTAAGTGCCATAGGGCAACCAGCCACCTTGATCACACCTCGCCTCCCCTTTCAGTCAGGACATAAAGTTTCTATTAAATTCAGTGAATCAGAAACTAAGTGTCAATTAGAAATGCGCGTTTCAGCTACCAGCAGTTTCAACCAATTCGAATTATCCGAAAGTACGCATATTAGACATGAGGGTAGCGATACCCTTGAAAGGAAAACTTCAAGTAACCCTGATGATGATTTCGACTCTTTATGGCCAACGTTATAAGAACAGGAAAAGCAACGATACATGTCAATAGCCTTTCTTTTTTTACTTTAAATTCACGCAGTCTATTCTGCCAATGTAATAAGCAGTTATAAATTAATGAGCAAATTGAACGAAACAATTTTTCTACTCATCCTAGATAAATCAGAGAATGATGCTGAAAAAATGATAAGCCTGCTTCGAAATGCCGGCATTCCTACTCGTGCAAAGCGCATTGAAAGTGAAGAAGATCTGATTACGGCACTTGAAGAACAAGCATGGGATTTATTTTTGGCTCGCGAAAAAGAAGCCGACTTTGACATTGACCAAGCGCTGGTATTAATCAAACAAAAAGATCGAGATATTCCATTTATCGTACTAAGCCAACAATATAACGCTGACTCGGTCACCAAACACCTAAAAGCGGGCGCAAAGGATGTCGTTCCTTTTGAAAATGAAAACCATATTGTTGTTGTCATTAGAAGAGAGATGGCAAGTCGTAAAGACCGCAAAAAATTAAGAATGATGGAAACGCAAGTTAGAGATGCGGAACATCGATGTGAACTGTTATTAGATAGCTCAAAAGATGCAATAGCCTACATTAGTGATGGCATGCATATTTATGCAAATAGTTCGTATCTACAATTCCTCGGTTATGACGATATAGATGATATGATTTGTGTCCCTGTATTAGATACCTTCAATACTGAATCACAAGCTACATTTAAAGAAATTTCTAAACCATTTTCCTCCGACGAAAAACCTAAAGATAGTCCACTCACACCTTGCACCTCGATCCGTGAAAATGGCACTGAAATTCAAGTCACCATGTCCCTGTCTGCTGCCACCTTTGATGGCGAAAGCTGCATGCAAATTATCATACGACCTGAACAAGACAACGCAGAGCTGACTGCAAAATTAAAAGAACTCAGCCAACAAGACTTATTAACAGGTCTATTTAATCGACAGTATTTTATGCAGCAACTGCATAACATCAAAGAAGCAGCGCTGGAGAACAATTCTAGCTATGCGGTATTGTATCTTTCAGTAGATAACTTCCAAAAGATCAAAACAGAGTTAGGCATGGCTGATGCAGACTTAGTATTAAGAGATCTCGCCCACCTACTAAGTGATCAAATTATTGACAATCATTATCTGGCTCGTCTAAGTGATGATGTATTTGGCATTATAAGTACAAGCAAGAACAGTGACCATTCATTGGAAGTATCGAAAGAGTATTGCAAACTGATTGAAGAACATTTATTTGAAGTCAGTGGAAGAACGATACAAATCACCTTAAGCATCGGCATTACATTAGTTACCGAAAATGCACCTTCGGTGAATGATATTCTTGGTCGAGCCCAAACTGCTGCGCAAGAAATATTAACCCTAGAGGGTCACGAGAATGGTAATGGGGTAAGGTTATATGCGCCCAAATCGGATAAACCACTTGATAACCTCACCACTGCAACAGATTTAATACAAACAGCGTTAGATGAAGATAAATTCAAGCTTTTATTTCAACCGATTATCAGCTTAAGAGGTCAAGGAGACGAGCATTACGAGGCATTTATTCGTATGCTCAATGATGAAGGCGAAGAAATATCCCCCTATGATTTCTTGCCCCCAACAGGCCCTAGTCAAATGGCCAATAAAATTGATAAATGGGTTATCTTACAAACCATCAAGCACTTAAGTGAACACCGCTCTAAAGGTCATGAAACCAAATTATTCATCAACCTAACATCAGAGACATTACAAGATAAAACGTTCACTTCGTGGTTGAATGTAGCACTCAAAGCAGCACGTTTACCGGGTGATTCACTGATTTTTCAAATTACTGAAAATAATGCCATCACGTATATGAAACAAGCAAAAGAGTTCGCCAAAAGTCTAAACACCCTACATTGTAAGATTTCTATTAACCACTTTGGACATGCACTTAAACCATTCAACCTTCTTAAGCACATTGAACCCGAATACATCAAACTAGAAGGTTCGTTCACAAAAGATATGACAAAAGATGAAGAGTCCAAAGAAAATGCTAAAGAAATGATTCAAACACTTCAGTCAATGGGGAAAATCACCATTGTACCTTTGGTAGAAAGCGCATCATTATTATCCACGCTATGGCAAGCTGGTGTGAATTACATTCAGGGTTATTATTTACAAGCTCCCAGTAGCGAAATGAATTACGATTTCACGGATGAAAGTTAAGCACTCTCTCTTATCTAGTAAAAATAGTAATAAAGAGGCTAGAAGGGTCTAATAAAAAGACCAATCAAAGCCCCTCTTCTTTTGCTTGATCCCACAACTGGTCAAGCACTTCAAGACTTGAATCCTTGGCACAAAGCCCTTGTTGATATAGTTTTGCCTCTATAAACTGAAAGCGGCGCCGGAATTTCTCATTAGTTCCTGCCAAGGCTTTTTCAGGATCGACTTTTAAGAACCGGGCCAAATTAACACAACAAAACAGCACATCTCCTAATTCATCTTGAATTTTTTGAGCCTGATCCCCTGCATCTTCACCGTTGTCTTTTTTAATTATTTCAACTTTAAGTTCATCAATTTCTTCAAATAACTTCTCAAATACTGGTTTTATATCTAGCCACTCAAAGCGCTGCTCAGCTGCTATTTGCTGAAGTTGTTCAGCATATTTCAAATCAGATGTTGTTGACAACTTTGGCTTTAGAGAACTATGTTCTTGACTATTAAAACGCATCTTTTCACTCATCAGCCCTACTAAGCACTTCGCTTTCTTCGGGCATCAATAACATTGGGCAATTGTTTCACTTTGGCAATCACGTTCCCCAAAATTTCGAGGTTAACAACTTCCATCGCTATGGTAATCATGGCAACATTTTCTTGTTTATCGGAATAGGTATTTACACCGGTCAAATTCGCATTTTCATTCGCTAATACCGTAGTAACATCTCTTAATAGACCCTCACGGTCATATGCCTGAATTTCAATACTTACACCATAGCAAGTTTCTTCTTCATACCCCCAAGAAACCTCAATTATCCTATTTGGCTCCATATCTTCCAATTGCAATAAATTCATACAATCCTGTCGATGGATAGACACCCCGCGCCCTACTGTGATGTAACCGGTAATAGGGTCACCTGGCACAGGCTGACAACACTTTGCGATATTGGTAAGTAGACGCCCAACCCCCTTGATACGGATATCATCACGACCAGCACTATTAGCTGCTCGCTCTTTAGGTTGCTGTAGCCGAAGGTCAAGTTGCTGCTCTTTAGGCTGGAGTATTTTTTGCGCCACATGCGCAATATGCGTAGGTTTAATATCCCCGCCACCAATGGCGGCAAAGAGATCGTCAATTTCATTGAACTGAGTTTGCTCTAGTAATTCTGAAAAGCTAACATCACCTATTGAAAGCCGCTTCAACTCATCTTCAAGTAAAATTCGTCCATCAACAATATTTTGGGTTCGATCCTGTAACTTAAACCAGTGCACCAACTTTGCTCGCGATCGAGACGTTTGGATATAACCCAAACTTGGATTTAACCAATCTCTACTAGGTGCAGTAACATTTGACGTTAAAACTTGGACCTGTTCACCGGTTCTTAAGGGATAAGTTAAGGGTACAATTCGTCCATTTACTTTCGCACCACGACAGGCATGTCCTACTTCGGTATGTACACGGTAAGCAAAATCGACAGGAGTTGCACCAGAGGGTAAGTCAACAACATGTCCATCCGGTGTGAATACGTAAATTCTATCCTCGCCAACGTCGGAACTAAGCTGAGCGGCTACTTCAGAAGCATCCCCCACTTCTTCTTGCCATTCGAGAACTTGCCTTAGCCAATTGATTTTTTCTTCATAGCTAGAGGAACGACTCTTAACATCGGTCCCTTTATAACGCCAATGTGCACAAACACCTAATTCGGCCTCTTCATGCATTTCAGAAGTACGAATTTGAACCTCCATGACCTTCCCTTCCGGGCCAATCACAGCCGTATGCAACGAGCGATAGCCATTCTCTTTTGCATTCGCAATATAGTCATCAAACTCATAGGGGATATGTCGCCATAAAGAATGCACCACACCTAAAACGGCATAACAATCCTGAATAGATGGCACCAAAATTCTAAATGCTCGGATATCATAAATTTCAGAGAAATCGAGATTCTTTCGGCGCATTTTTCGCCAAATACTATAGATATGCTTGCTACGTCCAGCGACATCACCTTCAATATGAGCGTTCTCAAGCTCCAGTTCTAATTTGGCCGTTACACGACTGACAAATAAGTCTCTGTCCACTCGCCTTTCATCCAGCTGCTTTGCTATCTTTTTATACGCGGATGAATGCAGATAACGGAACGAGAGGTCTTCCAGCTCCCACTTAATATAACCAATACCTAAGCGATGCGCTAAAGGCGCATATATATCGAAAACTTCTCTTGCAACTCGCTGGCGTTTTTCAGTTCTAGCATCTTTAACAGCTCGAATTGCACAGGTTCTTTCTGCTAATTTAATAAGAACGATCCGCACATCGTCAATCATGTTGATCAACATTTTTCGTACGTTGTCGATCTGCCCTTGATTTTGCCCTAAAACCGACCCTTTGAAGGGGGAATGGGTTGCAGAGATAGCAGCCATTTGCGCCACACCTCGTATCAATGTAGCCGTCTCTTTACCAAAATCTTTTTCAATTTGCTCTATGGGTACTTTTTCTTCTCGAACCGCGCGGTATAAAATTGCAGCAATAATCGCCGTTTGATCTAGCTCTAATTCAACCAGAATTTGAGCGATCTCCAAACCAATTTTAAAACTGTTGTGCTCTTCGGCCCAAACACGGTCCTCTTCAACCGCTTTAGCCTCTATATTCATACTGGTAATGCAGGCTCGGCGAACCTTTTGAATGTCATCAAATTCGGCTATAGTCGATATCTTATCTAGCCATTGATCGATTGCAGCTTCACCGCCGGAATCTTCAATGTAATCTTCTCGAACCTTTACCATTCATCTAACCTTTGGGTATTACCGTGACAAACGTCTTTATACACTAAAAAGCAAGTATATTATTTGCATTACTACTCAAGTTGTCCGTTCAAGCTATTCTATCAAACAAAGCAATAGACTCTACATGTGCTGTATGTGGAAACATATCCAAGACGCCAACTTGAGATAAAGTATAGCCCTTCTTAATTAGTACGCCCGCATCTCGTGAAAGCGTAGCGGGATTACACGAAATATAGACAATTCTGTTAATCTTCAATTCAGCTAAATATTTTACTATTTCGAGTGCACCCGAGCGAGGAGGGTCAATCAAGGCCTTATCAAAAACCTGAGTTGCCCAAGCTTGCTTAGTAAAGTCAGATTGAAGGTCTGAGGCAAAAAATGAAACATTATCAATGCCATTTTTTTCTGCATTCTCATATGCTCTTTGAACCATGTTCTCACTACCTTCAACCCCTACTACACTGGCAGAAAACTTGGCAATGGGTAAGGTAAAGTTACCCAAACCACAGAACAAATCTAACACCCGGTCTCGACTTGTCAGTGCCAGGCACTCAAGCGCTTTAAGCACCATCTTACGGTTCATTGGTCTATTTACTTGAGTGAAATCTTTAGGGTGAAAACTAAGATCTAGCTCACTTTCACTTTTAAGCTCTGTGTAAACCAAAGAATAGGACAAACGATCCATGCCTTCTGCAGGCCAGAGCTTAATAACCGTATTTACGCCCCGCTCTTGGACTCCCGCCTGTAAGTACAAATCGAAGGTAAATAGCTTTGCAAACTCTATTAGTTTAGATTTATCATCATTATCCAACACAGACGTTTGGCGAAACAACAGCGCCACGGTAGTATCTCCCGCGGCCACTTCAATATGAGATGTCGCTGCAGGAGAAGATAGTGAAGCTACCAGATTTTTTAAATCCAGTAGTCGTCCTGAAACCCTAGAATCGAGAACCAAACAGCGATCAACATCGGTAATAACTTTATTACTTTTCTCTCTAAAGCCCAATAATACTTTTTGCTGCTTTTTATCGTAAAAAACCCCTAAGCGCGCTTTAGATCGATACCCTTCCGTCTGTGATGTCATCACATCCATCCACAAAACGGGAGAAAGTTTTCCAAAGTGGGTTAGCTGTTCTTTTAGGACCGCTTGTTTATGATTTATCTGAGCAACCACATCCATATGCTGCAAGTTACAACCACCACAGACATCAAAATGTGCACACGGAGCAGGCACTCTATCGGGTGACGGCTCTATAATTTCCGTCATGACAAGTTCGTCAAACTTGGCATGTTGAGAAATGAATCGCGCCTTAACTGTTTCACCTGGTAATGCGCCCTCTATAAATCGAATTTTACCATTATGCTTTGAAACGCCACGCCCTTCATGACTGAGTGAAACAATCGAGCAGGTAAGTTCATCAGCGGTGAGATTCTCATTTGAGGACACTGACGATCTTTTTTTCTTAGTTTTCTGGAATTTTGAAAATCGACTACGAGCCATATACTTTGCCAGCCTTTATGAAAATACACCTGTCGATAGGTATCTATCGCCCCGATCACAAATAATGGCAACAATCACGGCATTCTCAACTGTTTTAGACAATCGCAAAGCGCCTGCAACAGCGCCACCAGAGGAAACGCCACAAAAAATACCTTCTTTTCGCGCTAAAAGCTTCATAGTATCCTCAGCCTCTTGCTGAGCCATATCAATAACTTTATCGACCCTAGCTTTATCAAATATTTTAGGTAAATATGCGGCTGGCCATCGTCGAATCCCCGGTATAGCTGCACCTTCTATAGGCTGCAAGCCAACAATCTGAATGTCATTATTTTGCTCTTTCAAATAACGAGAATTCCCCATAATGGTACCTGTCGTACCCATGGCGCTAACAAAGTGAGTAATCAGCCCTTTTGTCTGTTGCCAAATTTCAGGCCCAGTACTTTGATAGTGTGCTAAAGGGTTATCCTGGTTACCAAATTGATCCAAGACAATACCTTTTCCCTCACGCTGCATTTTATCCGCTAAATCACGCGCACCTTCCATGCTTTGTTCTTTAGTGACATAGATCAACTCTGCACCATAAGCTGACATCGATACTTTTCGTTCCAGGCTCATATGATCTGGCATGATAAGAATCATTTTGTAGCCCTTGATCGCGGCAGCCATTGCAAGTGCAATTCCAGTATTGCCACTTGTTGCTTCTATTAGTGTATCCCCTGGTTTGATCTGCCCACGCGACTCTGCCTGCTGAATCATACTTATCGCAGGACGGTCTTTAACAGAACCAGCAGGATTATTCCCTTCCAACTTCACTAGTATCGTATTACTGGTTTCACCCGGCAAACGTTGTAGTTTGACTAGCGGCGTATTGCCTACATAGTCTTCAATGGTCGGAAAATTCATCTTTAACCCTTACTTTTCATCATAGGAATGTGGCGTGTTATTAAGCGCATCATGATACACTGTTTAGAATAACAATTTAGACTTATTAATTATCGACTTCATCACGAAATGAAATCTTTTAGCTTACAAACTCGCACCCTTATTATTGCAACCCTCCCCATCATTATTATGGTGTTTAGTTTGGGTTGGTATTTTTTATCGCATCAATTTCAAACAATAAAAGACCAACAATACCAACAACTTAATTATTTAACACAAACTAGCGCTATAGGCCTTAACACTAAAAGTAGTAATATTTTAGAAATCGCATCTGTTCATATGGAAGCCTTAGTTCAATCGCCACTGGTTCTTTCAATTACGCTATTGGATCAAAAACATCGGGTATTAAAACATGTCGGCACACAACTAACGGCTCGCTTAAACCCAAGCTCATTCCCCACCCTCCAGCCAGAATTAATACACACAGAACATGAATCAATTTTTATAGTTCCCATCAATAAAGATTCAAAGAAATACCAAAAGCGCAAACTTTATGGTCATACACCTAAGCCTATTACCCCTTCATCAAAAGCCACTTCAAGTCCACAATGGCTGCTCATTAAAGTCAACCAACAAGAAGGCCCCGAGGAAGCAGGTAAAGCAATTATTCAAACCATTTGGTATTTATTAATTGTTATTGCTGCTTGTTTTATGACTTTAAAATATTTAAGCAAAATAATAACGAAGCCAATTATTGATATTGGAAAAGATCTTAATAAAATTGCTGACGGGCAAGCAGATATTCGAATAAAGCCGATTTATTCCAAAGAAGTTAACCAACTTGTTCTCTGTATAAACCTCTTAGCTGAGCGCCTGAATCAAACTCAATCAGACATGACAATAGAAATTGAACAAACAACAGAGGACTTAAGGGAAACACTTGAAACCATAGAAATACAAAACGTTGAATTAGACATCGCACGAAAACAAGCGGTGCTAGCCAATCGAACAAAATCAGAATTTTTGGCTAATATGAGCCACGAAATTCGAACGCCTTTGAATGGTATCATCGGTTTCACTAATTTATTATTAAAAACGACATTAAATCAACGGCAAAAAGATCATTTATTAACCATTCGAAAATCTTCCGAAATACTCTTATTAATCATTAACGACATATTAGATTTCTCAAAAATCGAAGCGGGTAAATTACTGCTTGAAAAGAGTACTATTGAATTTAGAGAATTAATTGACGAAGTGGTTGCCATGCTGGCCCCTACTGCTCACGCCAAAAATCTTGAATTAATTCATCTACATTACCAGGATGTACCTAGAATCATTACGGGTGATCCTCTTAGAATAAAACAAGTCATTACAAACTTAGTCAACAATGCCATTAAATTCACCCAAGAGGGAGAAGTACTCGTTCGTGTCATGCTTGCAGATGAAGGGCACGGGATAAGCCGCGAACACATTAAAGTTTCTGTAAACGACACCGGCGTAGGTCTGTCTCGCGCCCAACAACATTCAATTTTTAATGCCTTCTCTCAAGCTGATGCAACTACGGCCAGAAACTATGGTGGCACAGGTCTGGGCCTAGCAATCTCTAAAAACTTGATTGAACAAATGGAGGGTAAAATTGGGTTTGATAGCGAGCTTGGCAAAGGTTCTACATTTTGGTTCACCCTTCCAGTAGAAATACCATCAAACTCCACAAATGAAGCTGAAATACAAGACAAACTCAAAGGCAGTTATATTATTTGTTTTGAGCAGCGTGACACTGCTCGGCTAGCAATCGAACACCTATTCCATGCTTGGGGCGTAGATTTCCAGTTCACTGATAAACTTGAAATGCTTATCTTGTTATCTAAATTAGCTAAAGAAGAACAAAAACTTAACCCTGTTACTTTAATCAGTCTTGATAAAAAACAGTTAAATGAGCCTGCAAGTATTCAGGTAATCGAAGATATTTTAAAACTTGAACAAAAAACACTGCTGATCACACCAACGCTAGAGGATTATGACTCGCCAGCTATCCAATTAGCTAACTCTCATTTGGTCAAGCCTCTTACCAGACAACGGTTCTATCATACTTTATGTGATCTAAATCTTGAGGAGTTCAAGAAAAGCAAATTAATCAATAAGTTAACCCAACCTAAAATTCACATACTGCAACAGCAAACAAGTGCGGTATTAGTTGTCGACGACAATGAGATTAACTTATTACTGGTTATTTCTATATTAGATAGCCTAGGCATCACTGCTGATTCTGCTAATGATGGCTTTGAAGCCCTACAAAAATGCCAATCCAAACATTACTCGCTCATTTTTATGGACATCCAAATGCCTAGAATGGATGGGACTGAAACAATGAGGCGCATCAGACAAAACAATAAAGAAAATAAAGATGTTCATATCATCGCGTTAACTGCCTATGCTCTTCCTGAAGAAAAACAAACCTTTCTGAATCAAGGATTTCAGAGCTTAATCACCAAACCAATCGATGAAACAAAACTAGCATCAACCTTAGTACAATTTTTACCTGATTATATGTCAGAAGCACAAATCGATAACGACTCTATTGATAACTCACAACAAACCGAGCGAAGCACCGAAGTTCTTGTAAATATCGAGGAAGGCATCAATCTATGCAACGGTAACGCCCTTTTATCTCAAACATTTTTAAATAAATTTTTGGACAGTTTGCCTGCTGAGCTTAAACGAATTAATAAGTTCTGGAATAAAGGCCAATTTGTCGAGCTAGAAGAATGTATCCATAAACTACATGGGGCATGCCATTATTGTGGTGTACCTATTCTTCGTTTATCTGTAAAAAATGCTGAACATGCCCTAAAAACTAACAGCAAAGATATTAATCCAAAAATTGAAACTGTCATCTCAGATATAAACAATATCCTTACCTGGAATACAAACCGTGACAACTAAAGCCTGATGGCATCACATTCTTCAACAATCGTGCTTTTTAAAGTCTTTGTATTTCGTTATATTTATAAAATACTTACGACTGCCTTTGTTTAAGTCGTATTCTGACCAAAACTCAATTGAGGTTTCCCTTGTTTACACCGCAAGTTACGCTCCTAAACAGCAAACTTAAAAGCGTTAACGCTATTATATTGATCATCCTTGCATTCACACTACAAGCCTGTGGCTTACCCGACGGTAGTCGTGATGGTATTGGGGCTGGCATTAACTCGGTTGATAATAGTGATGAGAACGCACCTACAGAAACTATATTTATAGAAATCACGAAAATAAACGGTGAGCTAGCCAATGGTACCGTCTCAATAGTCGCCTTAGATGAAAACTTTGAAGAAAATGACCCTAATAACCATATTACAAGTTCTATTCCAAAAGCAGAAAAAATATCAACAGGAACTTACAAGTTTGAATTTGAATCGCTCTATGAAGAGCAAGTTAATATTGTGGTTAGA
>ENA-OSET01001144-OSET01001144.1-sediment-metagenome-genome-assembly--contig:-NODE-1144-length-28103-cov-3.453507_pt1 | contig 28103 bp, 24 predicted proteins | sample MGYA00237882_ERZ534229 | MGnify/ENA primary metagenome ERZ534229 (study PRJEB26408, sample SAMN06266212) | sediment metagenome | isolation source: Hudson Canyon methane seep mesocosm | place... | reverse complement strand
ACGTGGAAATTCCACGTCGATAACGGCACCAATAATTTGTACGATACGTCCGCTACTCATTTCCGGATCCTCTTAAATTAATTGTTCAATTAATTGCAATTTAATACTGCTACTTTCGTTAGTAACTGTCCTAAACACCTTACAACGCTATGCAATAGCCGCCGCGCCACTCACAATCTCTGAGAGCTCTTGGGTAATCGCTGCCTGACGGGCCTTGTTATAGACCAGTTGCAGATCATCGATCAGGTCACCGGCGTTATCGGTTGCACTTTTCATTGCAATCATCCGCGAAGCCTGTTCACACGCGCCATTTTCGACAACGGCCTGGTAGACTTGAGACTCGATGTAACGAGTGAGCAGGCCTTCCAGAATCTCTGACGCTTCCGGTTCGTAAAGGTAGTCCCAACTGTGTTTCAGCTGTTCGTTTTCGTCCGCAAGCAAAGGCAACAGTTGATTGACATACGGGCTCTGAGTCATGGTATTAACAAATTCGTTACCCACCAGAAAGAGCTTGTCGATCTTGCCCTCGGCATAGCCGTCGAGCATGTTTTTCACACTGCCTATCAAGTCGGACACACTGGGTGCTTCACCCAGATCTCGCACTGCAGCAACAACATTGCCACCGTAACTATTGAAGAAAGCAGAGGCTTTGGCACCGATCAAACAAAGATCGATCTCAATATCCTGATTGCTCCACTCCTGCATGGATCGAATAGCAGTTTTAAACAAGTTAATGTTTAAACCACCACAGAGCCCACGGTCACTAGAAACCAGAATGAAGCCCACGCGCTTAACTTCGCGCTCCTGTAAATACAGGTGCTTATATTCCGGATTGGCGTTGGCAATATGGCCTACGACAGCGCGAATGCGCTGCGCGTATGGCTTGCCAAGCTGCATGCGGTCTTGTGCCTTACGCATTTTACTCGCCGCTACCATTTCCATGGCACTGGTGATTTTTTGCGTACTTTTAATACTCGTTATCTGAGTACGTATTTCCTTTCCGCCTGCCATTTAGGCCCCCAAACAGATGCTGTTTCTGATTACCAAGTCTGGGTAGACTTGAATTTTTCCAGCGCTGCCTTGATGCCGTTTGCGATTTCATCGCCGTAACTACCGGTATCGTTGATTTTCTTCATCAAGTCAGCATTTTCGCTGTTCATGTAAGAAAGCAGGGCGGCTTCGAAATCACCAATCTTGGCCACTTCGATATCGTTCAGGAAACCTTCGTTGGCGGCATACAACACAACACCCATTTCAGCGAGTGACTGTGGAGAGTACTGCTTTTGTTTCATCAGTTCGGTTACCCGCACACCGTGGTCCAGCTGGGCCTTGGTAGCGTCATCCAAATCAGATGCAAACTGGGAGAAGGCTGCCAGCTCGCGGTACTGTGCCAGTGCAGTACGAATACCGCCAGAAAGCTTCTTAATCACTTTAGTCTGGGCAGCACCACCTACACGAGAAACAGAAATACCGGCGTTCATCGCAGGACGAATACCGGCGTTAAACAAATCAGTTTCCAGGAAGATCTGACCATCGGTAATTGAAATCACGTTAGTCGGTACAAAGGCCGATACGTCACCCGCCTGGGTTTCGATGATAGGCAAAGCAGTCAATGAACCGGTTTTACCTTTCACGTCACCATTGGTGAGTTTTTCAACGTGAGCTGCATTCACACGAGAGGCGCGTTCCAACAAACGGGAGTGTAGGTAGAATACGTCACCGGGGTAGGCTTCACGTCCGGGTGGACGCTTCAACAACAGTGAGATCTGACGGTAAGCCCAAGCCTGCTTGGTCAAATCATCATAAATGATCAGCGCATCTTCACCGCGGTCGCGGTAATACTCACCCATGGTGCAACCACCAAAGGGAGCCAAAAACTGCATCGCGGCAGGGTCAGAAGCAGAGGCAGCGACTACAATGGTGTGATCCATTGCGCCGTGCTCTTCTAACTTGCGAACAACCGCTGCGATAGAAGATGCTTTCTGGCCAATGGCCACATAAATACATTTAACACCAGTGCCTTTCTGGTTAATGATGGCGTCAATTGCGATGGCAGTTTTGCCTGTCTGACGGTCACCAATAATCAATTCACGCTGTCCGCGACCGATTGGCACCATGGCATCGATGGCTTTCAGACCGATTTGCACGGGCTCATCAACACTTTGACGTTCGATAACACCCGGCGCCACCTTCTCAAGTGCATCGGTTTTAGTCGTGCCAAGTGGACCTTTGCCGTCGATTGGAATACCCAGGGCATCCACGACTCGACCCTGAAGTTCAGGACCTACCGGTACTTCAAGAATTCGGCCAGTACACTTACAGGTTTGCCCCTCGGCAACGCCGCGGTAATCGCCCAAAACGACCACACCCACAGAATCGCGCTCAAGGTTCAAGGCCATTCCGTAAACGCCGCCTTCAAACTCAACCATTTCGCCGTACATCACATCGGCCAGGCCGTGGATGCGAATAATACCGTCGGTTACAGAAACCACGGTGCCCTCATTTTGGGCTTCAGTCTTCACTTCAAGACTATCGATACGAGATTTAATAATCTCGCTGATTTCTGAAGGATTCAGTTGCTGCATGCTCTGTTCCTCAATACCTTAATCCGCAGCGGCGGATCAGGAGTTCATTGCTTCGGCGAGCTTGGCCAAACGACCACGCACCGAACCGTCAATTAATGTATCACCGGCGCGAATGACCGCACCGCCCAGCAAGGCCTTATCAACCGCACTGTGTACGTTTACATCGCGGTCCAGCTTGGCACTAAGTGCCTCCGCCAATTTATTTTCCAGATCGCCCGACAGCGGAAATGCTGTGGCGACCTCTACATCGATGGATTTTTCCTGGTTGGATTTCATCAACTCGAACAGTTGAAAAATCTCCGGCAACAGCGGTAAACGCTGGTTGTCGGCCAGAATTCTTACGAAGTTTGCGGCTTTATCATTCAGCTTGTCACCACACACTTCAGTAAAGGCTGAACCTTTTTCCTGTGTGGTCATCGCCGGCGAACCTAAAACTTCGCTGATACCATCTTGCTGGGCCACGACCGCCGCAAGGGCCAACATGTCAGACCAGGCCTGCAGTTGGTTGGCGGCGAGTGCAAATTCAAACGCCGCCTTTGCGTAGGGTCGAGCCAAGGTCGTTAGTTCAGCCATGATATTCCTCGCTTAAAGCTCTGCAGCCAGTTTATTAACCAGCTCGCCATGGGCTTTTTCATCGATAGAGGCCTGTAAGACCTGCTCTGCACCCGCAAGGGCCAGGGCTGCTACTTTGCCGCGCAATTCTTCTTTAGCACGGTTCGCATCCTGTTCGATTTCAGCTTGGGCAGCAATTTTCAGGCGATCGCCTTCCGTTTTTGCTGTTTCTTTGGCTTCATCAATAATCTGGCTACCGCGCTTATTCGCCTGCTCCACAATAGTGGCAGCTTGCTCTTTCGCTTCACGTAGTTGCTGGGCCGCTTTGTTCTTGGCCAGCTCCAGATCCTTGTCTGCCATATCGGCAGCTTCAAGGCCATTTGCTATTTTCTGTTCGCGCTCTTGCATTACGCCGAGCAACGCAGGCCATACAAATTTCATGCAAAACCATACAAACATGGCAAATGAAATAGTCTGGCCGATCAAGGTCAAGTTAATATTCACACCGACACCTCTATGTTAGTAAGTGGGTGGTTATTAGCCTACCAGGCCAGGTGCAACAACAAAGATCAGGTACATGCCGATACCAACGCCAATCATAGGCACGGCGTCGAGCAGACCGGCCATCAGGAACATTTTGCCTTGCAGAGCAGGACCTTGTTCAGGCTGACGAGCAGAACCTTCGAGCAACTTACCGCCCAATAAACCAAAACCGATAGCTGTACCCAGTGCGCCCAAACCGATCAGCAGTGCGCTAGCTACGTATACCAAACCAAGTGCTTCCATTATTTTCTCCCAATATATAGGTAGTTAAAGTTAAAAAAGTAAAACATCAAAAAATGAATTCGATTAATGTGCTTCATCAACATCGTGAGCCATGGCCATATAAACCGTGGTCAACACCATGAATACAAAAGCCTGCAGGGTAATCACCAGAATATGGAAAATTGCCCAGCCCAATTGCATGATCGCACCACCTACACCCCAGATAAGGCCGGCGCTGTACAGAAGAGCAATCAGGATAAAGATCATTTCACCCGCGTAGAGGTTTCCAAACAAACGCAGTCCCAGTGAAATAGGTTTGGCCACCAGGCCCACTATTTCAAGAAACAGGTTAAATGGAATCATCACAGGGTGATTAAACGGGTGGAGGGCCAGCTCACGCATGAAGCCGCCTATACCCTTATTCTTGATACTGAAGAAGATCATCAGCAGAAAAACACCGATCGCCATGCCCAGAGTGGCATTGGGGTCGGTGGTGGGAACCACCTTGAAGAACAAGTGAGGGTCGCCAGTGATGGTTGCCGCCGTCAGCGGTAACCAATCGATGGGCACCAGATCCATCAAGTTCATCATAAAGACCCAGACAAAAATCGTCAGCGCCATTGGGGCAACCAAGCGGTTTTTATGGTGAAAGGTGTCATTAACGGTGTTGTTAATGAACTCCATAATGAGTTCTACAAAACTCTGCATGCCAGTGGGAACGCCGGCCGTCGCATTTTTTGCCACCCTTGCAAACAGGAAGCAAAACAGCGTACCCAGGGCAAATGACCACCCCAGAGTATCGACATGCACAGCCCAAAAACCCATATCGGCCGCTTCCTGAGCGGTATGCGCTATGGTCCAGGTATCTTGCGCCAACACACTAAGCACATTACCTTCAGCGTCTAGACGCTCATAACCTTCTGGCAATTTGCCATAGGCCAGGTTCTGCAGGTGGTGTTGGATATATCCAGTTACACTTTGCCCTTCGCTTGCCATCGTCTCTCAAGCACCTTCTAGTTTGTTTAATTGATATAAATCAATTAGTTAAGTTTTAAAAAGTTTTAAATTTATGTTTTGGATCTAGGCTGAAACCATCGATTCAAAAGACAAGTTTAAAACTTCTTCAATTCTGCTGATGCGCCTTAATTAGTTTTGCGTTTAAGACAAACTGCAACATCAACATAAAGATGTAGGCGCCAAACAGTGCCATTACATCCAGGTCTTTCACCCGGCTAAATACGATTGCAAACCCCACCAGGGTTAGTACGTACTTACCTACCTCACCACGGTAAAAGCCACGTGCCACCCGTTGAGCAGAGCGTGCACCCGTGTACTGCCAGGCAGACAAGGTAAAATAAGCTTGGGGCAGCAGACAGAGTAGCCCACCTAAAAAAGCGGAAAACGCGGCGGTCTTATCGTATTGTGCAAGCAAAAGACACAGAGGCACTAAAACGCAAACCTGTGTGATTGCCACTCGATAAACCGAAGGTTTCTTAATGCTAGTCATGGCGAATTTTATCGGTACGCTCTATGACCAAGCCTTTGTTTCCAACCATTTTTGTAACTTACCGTACCTAAATAACCCCTAGTCGATTTTTACCGACAATAGGGCGAGCCGAATTATAGGGTCAAAGGTCACGGTATTCAACCAATAGACCCATATTCCGCTTATCTAGGCTTTGTAATTCAAGTGATTCAATATTCCATCGAGTTCATCGAGGCTATTGTACTTCAAAACCAGCTTTCCCTTGCCCTTTGCAGAGTGCTGAATCGCGATAGGAACCCCCACCTGTTCAGACAGGCGGTCTTCCAGTTGCTTTATGTCAGGATCTACTGATTTAGCGGGTATCGCCTTCGTTTCCTGCTGTTGAATATGTCGTACCAGAGACTCGGTCTGGCGGACCGAAAGGCCTTTGGCAACAACCTGGCGGGCAACATCGCGCTGGCCGTCCTCATCCAGTGTCAGCAAACAACGCGCATGCCCCATTTCCAGATCACCGTGCTCCAGTAGCTTTTTCACTTCGCTCGCCAGTGCAATGAGCCTGAGAAGATTGGTGACAGTGGTTCTGGACTTGCCAACAGCGGTGGCGACCTCTTGGTGAGTTAACTCAAATTCGTCCTGGAATCGTTTTAATGCAACGGCCTCTTCGATGGGGTTGAGGTCTTCACGCTGAATATTTTCAATCAGGGCCATCGCAATGGCCGCTTCATCGGGCACGTGTCGGATGACCGCAGGGATCCGGTCCAGACCGGCTAACTGAGTAGCCCTCCAGCGGCGCTCACCGGCAATAATTTCGTATTTATCATCGGAAACCGGGCGCACCACAATGGGCTGCATCACCCCTTGAACTTTTATTGACTCCGCTAACTCCTCCAATGCCTCGGGCACCATGTCGCGCCGGGGTTGGTATTTACCACGCTGTATAAATTCGATCGGCAGGTTTTCGAGTTTTCCGTCTACACCGGGATCAGAGGAGGTAGCCGCTGCAATTGCTTCGCTGGGCGCGGTACCTGCACCCGCACCCAAGAGGGCATTCAGTCCTTTGCCTAAGCCTTTACGTTTTGCCGCCATATTCTTTCTAAACCTTAACCTGTAGTAGTTGTGTGCTTATGCTGTACACGTTTCTTCCGCCTCATTGCGCCTGATCATTTCACCCGCCATTGCCAGATAGGCAATAGCACCTTTTGACTGGCGGTCGTATATCAACGCAGGCTGGCCATAACTGGGGGCTTCAGCCAAACGAACATTCCGGGGGACACAGGTGCGATAGAGGCTATCCCCGAAAAAGTCAGTTAGCTGGGCACTTACGTCAATAGTCAGGCTATTTCGGGGATCATACATTGTTCGAAGAATACCTTCGATTTTGAGCTCTGAATTTAGCTGCTGAACCTGGTTAATGGTGTCCACGAGAGCAGACAGGCCTTCCAGTGCATAATATTCACACTGCATAGGGATAATTACCCCGTTGCAGGCCACCATGGCGTTCAAGGTCAGCATATTCAGCGAAGGGGGACAATCTATCAAAATATAATCAAAGAGGTTTTGCAGCGTATTCAATGAGTTACGCAATAAATATTCTTTGTCATCCATGGACAACAATTCCACTTCCGCAGCGGTCAAATCACCATTGGCTGGCAAGACCTGATAGCCGCCAGACTCTGAGAGCTCCAGCGTTTCTAACACTGGTTTACGACCAGTCAATACGTCATAGATTGAAAATTCCAGATCGTTTTTATCAATGCCGCTTCCCGTGGTGGCGTTGCCCTGGGGGTCGAGGTCTACCAGCAACACTTTTTTCTTAGTGGCTACCAAAGACGCCGCCAGGTTAACGCAGGTCGTGGTTTTCCCCACTCCGCCCTTTTGGTTGGCAATCGCATAAATCCGGGTTTCACTCATAGTCACTCAAACTCAAAAAGGGTGTATCAAAGAAAACTGCTTAATTATTGGTATTTTTCAACACGATCAGATGGCGCTCACCGTCACTGTCGGGCACCGTCAAAGCAAAGGAATCCACGACCTTATAGTGTTTTTCCAGTACGCTCAACTCATCCTGAGGAAACTGTCCTTTCATGGCATAGAAAAGGCCATTTTCACTCAGTAAGTGGTGGCAACCTTTCACCATGTCTTCAATGCTGGCAAAGGCGCGGCTAATCACAGCACAAAATTTAGTCTCAGGCTGGAAGGCCTCTACTCTTTGGTTTTCAACGGTCACATTATCCAGATGCAAACTGGTTTTAACCTGAAACAGGAATCGGGTTTTCTTTCCGTTACTGTCCAGCAGAGTAAAAGATTTTTCAGGGAACATAATGGCCAGGGGAATACCGGGTAAGCCGCCCCCAGTGCCGACATCAATAAAATTTTCACCATTGATATGGGGGATCACGCTCAAGCTATCCAACAAATGCCGGTGAACCATTTCTTCAGGGTTCCTAACTGCCGACAAATTATAGGTTCGGTTCCATTTATGAAAAAGCTGTAAATATTCCAGTAACAGATCTAACTTTTGATCTGAAACATCCAGACCTAATACCTCTATTCCACGTACAAGTTTTTTTCTTAAGTAAACCAACTGGTCCGGCATGATAACGGCTGAACTCATAATGCACTCGCCGTAGATTTTTTTAACAAGCCACGTTTTTTTAGATAAACCAATAACAACGAAACTGCTGCGGGAGTTACGCCTTGAATACGTGAAGCCCTTGCCAGAGTTTCCGGTTTGGCTTCACCGAGTTTTTGTTTTACTTCGTTTGACAAACCTTCCACGGTAGAAAAATCAAACTCAGGGGGTATGGCGGTATTTTCGTGTGCACGCATGCGTTCAATTTCTTCACTCTGCCTATCGATATAACCCGCATACTTTGCAGCAATTTCTACTTGCTCTGCTACCTGAACATTTTCAACGCCCTGCCCTTTTAGATTACCAATATCGCCGTAAACAAATTCCGGGCGTTTTAACAGTTCCATTAAACTGTATTCATGGCTCAAGGGTGTAGCTGTTTTTTCTTCGATTTTTTTTGCTTCACTCGAGCCTGCTTGCACCCAAGTATTTTTTAAACGTTGCTTTTCAAGTTCAATCGCTTCACGTTTTTCAGAAAACGTCTGCCAGCGTTTGTCGTCAACCAGTCCCAGTTTTCGCCCCTGTTCGGTCAGACGAATATCTGCGTTGTCTTCCCGCAACATCAATCGATACTCTGCACGACTGGTAAACATGCGATAGGGTTCTTTGGTGCCCATTGAAATAAGGTCGTCGACCAACACTCCGAGATAGGCTTCATCTCTTCGCGGCGACCAGGGGTCTTTATCGCTAGCGAGTAACGACGCATTGATACCGGCAAGCAAACCCTGTGCACCCGCTTCTTCATAACCCGTCGTGCCGTTTATTTGCCCGGCAAAAAATAATCCGTTAATTGCCTTGGTTTCTAAAGTGTATTTTAAATCTTGCGGATTAAAATAATCGTATTCAATGGCATAACCAGGTCTTGTTATGTGTGCGTTTTCAAAACCTTTAATCGATCGAACAAGATCCATCTGAACATCGAAGGGCAAACTGGTTGAAATACCGTTGGGATAAAGTTCGTGAGTTTTCAAACCTTCGGGTTCGATAAATATCTGGTGGGAGTCTTTATCGGCAAAACGATTAATTTTATCTTCGATGGAAGGGCAGTATCTTGGACCTACACCCTCAATAACACCGGTATACATTGGAGATCTGTCCATACCGCTGCGAATAATATCGTGTGTCTTCAGGTTGGTGTGTGTAATCCAGCAACATACCTGTTCAGGATGATCTTCGGGTACACCCAGGTAAGACATGAAAGGGGTTTTCTGTTCCCCCCATTGTTCCTGCAAATCTGAAAAATCGACAGTGCGGGCATCAATTCGGGGAGGTGTGCCCGTCTTCAAACGATCGACTCGTATGGGCAGCTCTCTAAGTCTGTTTGCCAGAGCGATAGACGGGGGGTCACCCGCACGCCCACCACTGTGGTTGTCGAGACCAATGTGAATCAAACCACCTAAAAAAGTGCCTGTGGTTAATACAACGGTTGGGGCTTTGAATTTCAGCCCCATTTGGCAAACAACCCCTGTGACTCTCCCATTCTCAACAATTAAATCATCTGCCGCTTGTTGGAAGAGAGTTAAATTAACTTGATTCTCCAGTGTTTCTCGAATGGCAGCTTTGTAAAGGACTCTGTCTGCCTGGGCTCTGGTCGCTCTTACTGCCGGCCCTTTTCTCGAATTTAATACCCTGAATTGAATACCGCCTCTATCTGCCGCGAGTGCCATAGCACCACCCAGGGCATCAATCTCTTTTACAAGATGACTTTTACCGATGCCGCCGATTGCAGGGTTACAGGACATTTGTCCCAGCGTTTCAATGTTGTGAGTCAGCAGGAGAGTTTTTGAGCCCATACGGGCTGCTGCTAAAGCTGCTTCAGTGCCGGCGTGACCGCCACCAATGACGATCACATCGAAATGATCCGGATAATTCATTCAAGTATTCTCAATCTGTGTGCTGGTAGAGATCAGACAGTGCTGGAAAAAGGGTGGGCATTATAGGCTGGTTTTGGTCTTTGTACAAAACTTGTTCAAAGTTAAATTGGAATTTAGATTTTCTTGTTAACTTACTTATATTATTTAAATAGATATATATAGATATATATATATAAAGATTATTATTGTTATTATTATTAGTCACCGTCATTCTTGTTGGTAACTTAAATAAACCCTTTTAAATCAATGAATTATGAGAAGCATAAGTGACAGGAAAAAAGCTGCGTAACCTGATCTAAACCTGCTTTTAAGCTGGTGATGAAAGTAGGGCTTATCCACCGACCGGTCACTTTGCGCTTTTATCCCCAATTTCATCCCCACGTTAGATAGGGTAAAACACACATAGTTATCCACAAGGCGTTTTTAGAAAACCTAAAAATACCTTAATTTACAACAATTTAGGGGATAAACCTGTGAATGAGTGTGGATAAGCTATGTAAGTCCTCTTAATAGTTGTGAAAAAGAGGATTTTTGGAGCGAATCTGTGACTATTTACCGATGCAAAAACTGGAAAATATTCGACCTAATAAATCGTCTGAACTGAACTCTCCTGTGATTTCAGAGAGGGCATTTTGAGCTTGTCGTAGATCCTCGGCTAACAATTCCCCTGCAGCATGGGTATTTAATTGTTGTTTTCCGGTTTGAAGCAGGTTTTCGGCTCGTTCTAAGGCATTCAGATGACGTCTGCGTGCTGTAAATCCACCCTCACTTGCCCCGGTAAAACCCATGGTATCTTTGAGGTGTTGTTTCAGGTCCTCTAAACCTGCCCCCGTCTGCGCGCTGATAGCGATAGAGGCTGGTGACTCTGTAATGAGCCCGGGTGTGAGGTTCGAGAGATCGGCCTTATTGGCTATGACGGTTAAGCGGGAAGCGTCAGGCAGGCGGTCTACAAACTCTGGCCACAAGGTGTGAGGGTCCAGGGTATCGGTGCTGGCACTGTCCACCATCAAAAGCACCCTGTCGGCCGTGTCTATCTCCTGCCAGGCTCGAGCTATCCCAATGCGCTCTACCTCGTCAGGGCTGTCTCTGAGGCCTGCGGTATCAATGATATGCAGAGGCATGCCATCGATGTGAATATGTTCTCTGAGTATATCTCTGGTTGTGCCTTCTATATTGGTGACAATTGCGGTTTCTTTGCCGGCAAGAAGATTCAGCAAGCTGGATTTGCCTGCATTAGGACGCCCTGCGATCACCACGTTCATACCTTCGCGCACAAGAGCACCTTGTCTGGCTTCTTGAAAAACGTGTTGTAGGTTTTTTAACACGGCGTCCAGGTCAGCGCTAACCTTACCGTCGCTTAAGAAATCTATTTCCTCTTCAGGAAAGTCGATTGCGGCTTCAACGTAGATTCTTAGATTTATCAGCGACTCAACGAGCTTATGGACTCTGTCGGAAAAAGCGCCCTGGAGCGAATGGATCGCGTTTCGCGCAGCCTGTTCAGACGTTGCATCGATGAGGTCAGCAATGGCTTCTGCTTGGCTTAGGTCTAGCTTATCGTTTAGAAATGCACGTTCAGAGAACTCTCCCGGGCGGGCCATTCGTACTTGGTGGCGAACGACCTCCTTTAATAGGAGGTCAAGAATGATGGGGCCACCATGCCCTTGTAGCTCCAGTACATCTTCCCCGGTAAAAGAATGGGGCCCTTCAAAAAAAAGGGCAATGCCTTCATCGATTGTTTTTTGTTCACCGTCGATAAAGGGGCCGTAGTGGGCGAATCGCGGCGTTGGCGTTTTGCCTAGCAGTTGGCGGGCAATATCTTTCGACTTGCTCCCAGAGACCCTCACGATACCCACGCCACCTCGGCCGGGGGCAGTTGCTATCGCGACGATGGTGTCGGTATTTAAATCATTGAGCAAAATACGTTCCTCTCTACCGTGTCTGAATTCAATCTACAAAAAAAGGGCACTTATTTAAAGTACCCTTTCTATGTTTACTCTTGGACTAGCGTACTGACCTTTTTAACTGTCAGCGGCTTCTATCTGCTTGGTAATCACATATTGCTGGATAATTGACAGGGTGTTGTTCACAACCCAGTACAATACGAGCCCTGAGGGGAACCACAAAAACATAAAGGTAAAGACAATTGGCATCATTTGCATGACACGTGCTTGCATGGGGTCTGGCGGTGTGGGGTTCAGTTTCTGCTGAATCCACATAGTCAGACCCATAATCAGAGGCAGAACAAAATAGGGGTCTTTAACGGATAGATCCTGTATCCAAAAGAGGAAAGGCGTATGTCTTAACTCAACACTCTCCATCAATACCCAATACAGTGAAATGAATACCGGCATTTGCACCAGAATGGGTAAACAACCACCCAGTGGATTTACCTTTTCCTTTTTATACAGCTTCATGAGCTCGGTAGACATTTTTTGTTTGTCATCGCCCATTCGTTCTTTCAGCTCTTGCATCATAGGCTGAATTTTTCTCATCTTGGCCATCGACCGGTAGCTGGTCGCTGACAAGTGGAAAAATAGCGCCTTGATACTGACGGTCAATAAAACAATAGACCAGCCCCAGTTGCCGACGTAGCTATAGATGAAGTGCAGGAAGCGGAATATAGGTTTAGCGATCCACCATAAAAAACCGTAATCAACGGTAAGGTCTAAATAGGGAGCAATTTCTTCAAGACGGTAAACATCTTTAGGGCCCGCGTAGAACGCAGAAGTAATGGTGCCTGTGTTGCCGGGCAAAACTTCTGTTTTAGGCGCGATGTATCTCATCAAATAGAGATCGTCGGTGCCTTGTTTTTTAAGCTCAAAAGTATTTTCCTGATCCGGGTTGGCGATCCAGGCACTTAAGAAATAATGTTGAACCATTGCCACCCATCCGCCACTGACGGTCTCTTTAAAACGAGTATCGGCTATATCGTCAAAAGTGAACTTGCTGTAGTTCTCTTCGTTAGTTGTCAGCGCGGCGCCGAGGAAAGGTGCCATGCCCATGCCACCGGAACTGACAACGGGGTTGTGGGAATCTCGGTTGAGTTGACCGTAAAAGTTGGCTTTCCAGATGTCGCTACCGGTGTTTTCAACAATGTATTCTATATTGACGAGGTAATCACCACGGGAAAAAGTAAAACGTTTGGTGATGTTGGCGTTGTCTTGAACCAGGTGCAGATCTACCACGAGGGTGTCCTGTCCGTCCCGCATTTCAAAGGTATTGTTATCGACACTAAAAACAGGGCGGCCAGCGCTGGTGTCTGTGCCGTTTTTGCCAATCAGTCCGCTTTTGGCAATATAGGTTTGGGTATCGTTGTTGTTTAATAAGATGTACGGTACATCGGGTGTGTTCAGTTCCGCGTAATGGCGGGGAAGACCGACTTTGACAATGTCACCACCGTAAGTATCTATCAACATAACCAGGCTATCGGTTCTGATGCTGATTAGTTGTTGATTGGCACCGGGTTTGTCACTAACAGGTTTTACCGCATCAGGGTCTGAAGGTATATCTTCAGCGTCGCTAGTCTGAACGCTTGGGAAGTCTGTTTGGCTCTGTACGGGAGTCGCCTCAAAGCTTGTTTCGTTGTTAACGACAGGCCGGTTACGCTCCTGAAATTCGCTCCATTCTCCTATGAGCATAAACACAGTGGCAGCCATCGCTGCCAGGAGTAAGTTGCGTTGCCAATCTATTTTAGTTTTTGCCATGAGTCAGGTCTGTTTTTGATAAAGGTTGGTGAGTGTGGGGAACAGGGTCAATACCCCCTGAATGCCAGGGGTGACATTTGCCAAGTCTGAGCAGAGTTAATCCTGTGCCTTTTAGGCTGCCGTGCGTTTTTATCGCCTCTTCAGCATAGTGAGAACAGGTAGGGTAGAAGCGACATTGATTACCCACCCAAGGGCTCAGAAAGTAGCGGTAAAGATGAATTAGTCTGATTAATATCCAGCTCACAGCTCAGCCTTGGGTTTTGAAAGTGCTTTTTTGGCAATTCGCTGCCACTGTTTGTCTAATTGGGTACGGATCTCTGTCTTTTCAAGTTGATCCATGCCTCGGCGAGCCAGAACAATAGCATCAATCCCTCCCAAATTCTGCTGTCGGGTGCGAAAGGATTCCCTAATCAGGCGTTTAACCAGGTTTCGTTTAACCGCAAGGCGTATATTCTTTTTGGCGATAACAAGCCCTATCCGGGAGTAGGATAGTTTATTAGGTCTGGCAAGAATCAAAAAGTGCTTGTGGGAAGCACGAAAAGGAGGGTCGTCAAAGACGGCTTGAAAGTCGCTGGCATTAAGCAGGCGTAAGCTTTTACCAAATGCTTGGCTGGTCACACCAGCGACTTATCAATAAAGATCGATTAAGCAGCTAGCTGCTTACGACCTTTAGAACGACGGCGAGCCAATACCTTTTGGCCACCTTTAGTTGCCATACGAGCGCGAAAGCCGTGAGTACGAGCGCGTTTTAATACGCTTGGCTGAAATGTTCTTTTCATTGAACTACCTACCGATCGGTGAATTCTGTTTATGCCTGTTTCTTCATTTATCTATATAAAGAAGAAACAAACCTCTGCGATTTGCACCATGGGGTGCAGAAAGACGCGGGATTTTAAAGGGTTGTGGCGATCAAATCAATTGCTTTCAGGGATATTTTTAAGGTTTTTGCGAACTTTGTACGAATACCCTCTTTTGCCCAGCATATCCACTTTTTATCAACAGGCTTATCCACAGGTTGGTTTGAATTTTAACCTGTTTTTTTGAACGCCTGGTGGATTTATTTTACCGGTATTGATTTTATAAATCATTGATACTACTGATTTATTTGCTGAATGCTTATTCTGATAAAGAAAAAGAATTAAGAATAGTTGTGGATAACTATGTTCGCTGGGGTTAAAATAGCGGGCTTTTCTAAAGAATAAAAACGTTTGGGGGTCTAGTGCCGGAATCTGTCTGGGATAAATGCGTGAGCAGTCTGCAGGATGAGTTGCCTACGCAGCAATTTAACACCTGGATCAGGCCTTTGAAGGTGGATAGCGAAGTCTCGACCGGCCAATTACGTTTGCTCGCGCCAAATCGATTTATTCTAGACTGGGTATCTGACAAATTCCTTCACAGAATTAAAGAGCTTGTTAGTCAATTTGCGCCAGAGTCGTCTAGTGCTTCTCTTAACGTAGGTCAGACTCTAGAGGTTGTGATTGATATTGCCGCCCGACAGTCTGTTCGTTTTCAGCGCAAAACCACTCAATCCACAACAGTTTCAAATCCAGCGCCTTCAGCAGCGCAGAGCGCAGCCCGGAGTTTGCCAAATAAGCCTTCCGGCACCGATGAAAATAATTTTGTTAACCGAGCTGCACCTCGACAACAAGCAGCCCCGCGAGAAGCAACACCTTCCCCCGCTCGAACCACGGCAACACGTGAGGTTGATGTAGAGGGTGGGTTAAAACATAGAAGTTATTTGAATGAAGGTTTCACCTTTCCGAGCTTTGTTGAAGGTAAGTCTAACCAACTGGGTCTAGCAGCCGCTCGGCAGGTAGCCGAAAATCCAGGAGGGTCCTATAACCCTCTCTTTATATATGGTGGCGTAGGCCTGGGTAAAACGCACTTAATGCAGGCAGTGGGAAACGCTTTAGTTGAGCGAAATGCCAATGCCAAAGTTGTCTATTTGCATTCAGAACGTTTTGTTGCTGACATGGTTAAAGCGCTGCAGCTGAACGCCATTAATGACTTCAAACGCTTTTACCGCTCTGTGGATGCATTGCTGATTGACGATATTCAGTTTTTTGCCCGAAAAGAGCGTTCACAGGAAGAGTTTTTTCATACCTTTAATGCCCTGTTAGAGGGAGGTCAGCAAATCATATTGACCTGTGATCGATACCCTAAAGAGATTAATGGACTCGAGGAACGGCTTAAGTCACGATTTGGCTGGGGTTTAACCGTGGCGGTGGAGCCTCCGGAGTTGGAAACCCGTGTTGCCATTTTGATGAAAAAAGCAGAGCAGGCTCAAATTGAGCTTCCGCACGAAGCGGCTTTTTTCATAGCGCAAAGAATTCGTTCTAATGTACGTGAACTGGAAGGGGCATTGAAGCGAGTGATCGCCAGTGCACATTTTACCGCGCGAAGCATTGATGTTGACTTGGTGCGTGAAGCACTCAAAGATCTGTTAGCCCTGCAAGATAAGCAGGTCAGTATTGAGAATATTCAGCGGGTTGTTGCAGAGTATTACAAGATTAAAATCAGCGATTTATTGTCCAAACGGAGAAGTCGCTCGGTCGCAAGACCCAGACAGGTTGCCATGGCACTGTCTAAAGAGTTAACCAACCATAGTTTGCCCGAAATTGGCGAAGCATTTGGTGGTAGAGATCACACGACAGTGCTGCACGCATGTCGTAAGATTAAGGCCTTGCGCGAAGAGGATGCTGATATACGTGAAGACGTGAACAACCTTCAGCGCTCCTTAACCAGCTAAACAAAAAATATAATGCACGTTTCACTAACGTTTAATTAAGAGACCATTCGATGAAATTCACTGTATCCCGCGAAGCGCTGTTAAAACCTTTGCAGTTGGTGGCTGGCGTTGTTGAGCGTCGCCAAACCCTGCCTGTGTTATCTAATGTTCTGTTGGTGTTAGAAGATGGCCTTCTTTCGCTAACGGGAACAGATCTTGAGGTTGAGATTGTTGGCCGGGTCCATATTGACCAGGCGAGCGAAAACGGTGAGATAACAGTACCGGCTAGAAAGTTTGTCGATATTTGTCGGTCTTTGCCCGATGATGCTGATATTAGCTTTAGTGAGGAAAATCAACGAGTTGTAGTCAAAAGTGGACGCAGCCGTTTTACATTGTCCACCCTGTCAGCTAATGATTTTCCTAATGTGGAAGATGGCCCTGGAGACTTGCAGTTCTCTTGTGCTCAGAACGTTGTTAAACGTCTTATCGATGCAACGTCATTTGCGATGGCACAACAAGATGTTCGTTACTATCTCAATGGCATGCTCTGGGAAGTAAAACAAAACCAATTGCGTACCGTTGCGACCGACGGTCACCGTCTCGCACTGTGCACCCGAGATCTGGCCGTAGATGTAGAAGGGGTTGTTCAGTCTATTTTGCCCCGTAAAGGTGTTATCGAACTGGCCCGCTTGATGAACGATAATGAAGATCTAGTGGAGTTGACGCTGGGTAGTAACCATATCCGCGCGACGACAGAAGAGTTTACTTTTACGTCAAAGCTCGTTGATGGCAAGTTTCCTGACTATGACCGTGTACTGCCCCGAGGTGGAGATAAGCTGGTCTATGGTTCTCGCACAGAGCTCAAGCAAGCATTTGGGCGCACCGCTATTCTTTCAAATGAAAAATATCGTGGTGTTCGTTTGTTGTTGTCCGATGGTTTATTAACAATTGTTGCTAACAACCCAGAGCAGGAAGAAGCAGAAGAACAAGTAACCGTAGATTACTCGGGTGATAGCCTGGAGATCGGCTTCAACGTTAGCTATCTTCAGGATGTTTGTAATGTGTTGAGCAGTGACAATATCAAATTGACGCTCGCCGACTCAAATAGCTCTGCACTGGTTGAAGAGCCCGATGGTGGCGACGCAGTGTATGTTGTGATGCCAATGCGCCTCTAGCGCCAGGGTATTCGTTTAAAGGAATGCCACTTAACAGGCTCGCAGTTCAATCCCTTCGGAATTTAAATGCGGTCGACATTGATTTGTCTGACCGTATTAATCTATTTTACGGCCAAAATGGCAGCGGAAAAACCAGTGTGCTTGAGGCAGTGTCGGTTCTAGGCCAAGGACGTTCATTTCGCAGTCATAAGCTAAAAACCTTAGTAGGCAATGACAAAGACCATTTTACGGTTTTTGGGCATGTTGTAGATGCCTCACGGCAAACACCTATTGGGGTCATGCGCTCAAAAAAGGGCGACTCTCTTTTTAAAGTGGATGGCAAGTTAGTTTCAGCCGCTTCCTCATTGGCAGAATGCCTACCATTGCAGGTAATCAACGCACAAACTTTTCAATTGCTTGACGGGAGCCCTAAGCAACGCAGGCAGTTTATTGATTGGTTGGTGTTTCACGTGGAACACGATTTCTTTATCGCCTGGAAGGGCCTACAACGCTGTTTAAAACACCGAAATAGTTTGCTCCGACGTGATAGAATAGCTGCTGCAGAATTGGCGCCCTGGGACCGTGAGTTATGTCTCTTGGCCGAAAAAATCGATACCTTTCGTAGTCAAAGCCTCCAGTTATTTATAGAGGCCTTTGAGGCACTCGTTGTAGAGTTTGTACAACTTGATGATCTCAAATTACAGTATTTAAGGGGTTGGGATAAAGATCGACCTTTAGCAGATGTATTGGCTGAAGGTTTGGATAGGGATTGTCGTCAGGGATATACATCTGTCGGCCCCCATCGCGCAGACCTGAGAATAACGGTGGGTGGCCAATTGGCCGCCGATATTCTTTCAAGGGGGCAGATGAAGTTGCTGGTTTGTGCTCTGCGAATCGCCCAGGGTTATGTATTTAGTCAGCAGACCCAGCGTCGCTGTCTTTATCTTATCGATGATTTACCTGCGGAATTGGATAGTGACTACCAGGCGATTATGGCTCGCTGGCTAGTTGCCCTTAATTGCCAGGTGTTGATTACGGGTGTAGACAGGCTGGTATTGGAAGCTCCCTGGGGGGAATACCCTGAAATAAGTAAAAGCGTGTTTCACGTGGAACATGGAAACGTCGTGGCTGCCGATAAGGCGAGTACCACTAAGACGCAATAAAAACTTAAAGTACAAAGAATTGGAGTGAATTATGTCAGATGAGACTACTTATGACTCGTCCAGTATTAAAGTCTTAAAGGGCCTGGATGCAGTTCGTAAGCGGCCTGGGATGTATATTGGTGATACAGACGACGGTACGGGTCTTCACCACATGGTCTTTGAAATCGTGGATAACTCTATCGATGAGGCACTTGCCGGTCATTGTAGTGAAATCCGCGTGGTCATCCACCCCAATGAAACGATTACTGTCAGCGACAACGGCCGTGGTATTCCCACGGAAACCCATGAAGAAGGTGTGTCTGCGGCAGAAGTTATTATGACCGTATTACATGCGGGCGGAAAATTTGATGACAACAGTTATAAGGTATCCGGAGGTCTGCACGGTGTGGGCGTTTCAGTGGTCAATGCCTTGTCTGAAGAGCTTAAACTTACCATCCGCCGTGATGGTAAAGTCTGGGAGCAAACCTATCATCATGGCGTGCCGCAAAGCCCGCTGGCAGCGGTTGGTGATACCGAACTTACCGGTACAGAACTCTTCTTTAAACCATCAGGCGATACCTTTACTCATATTCAATTTCATTTCGACCAGTTAGCAAAGCGCCTGAGAGAGCTGTCCTTTTTGAACTCTGGAGTACGCATTGTTCTTAAAGATGAGCGCTCCGGGAAAGAAGATACTTATCAATATGAAGGCGGCTTACAGGCCTTTGTTGAGTATCTGAACACCAATAAAAACTCAATTAACAAAGTAATGCACTTCAGCACTGAGCGTGAAGACGGCGTAGGGGTTGAAGTAGCGTTGCAATGGAACGATAGCTTCCAGGAAAACCTCTATTGTTATACTAACAATATTCCCCAAAGAGATGGCGGCACACACTTGGCGGGCTTTCGAGCGGCGCTGACACGTGGCCTGAACACCTATATTGAAAAAGAAGGCCTGAGTAAAAACGCAAAAGTGAATACCACCGGTGATGATGCCCGGGAAGGTTTGACCGCTATTGTGTCCGTTAAAGTACCTGACCCCAAGTTTTCATCTCAAACGAAAGATAAACTGGTTTCATCTGAAGTTAAAACAGCTGTTGAACAGGAAATGGGTGCGTCATTTACTGACTATCTCTTAGAAAACCCTGGAGAAGCTAAATTAATCGTTCAAAAGATGATTGATGCCGCCAGGGCCCGAGAGGCTGCTCGTAAAGCACGAGAGATGACTCGTCGAAAGGGTGCCCTTGATATAGCCGGTCTTCCGGGTAAATTGGCAGATTGTCAGGAAAAAGACCCGGCACTCTCTGAAATCTACCTGGTGGAGGGTGATTCTGCGGGCGGTTCGGCTAAACAAGGGCGCGCGCGGAAAACTCAGGCTATTCTTCCTTTGAAAGGTAAGATTCTTAACGTTGAAAAAGCCCGTTTTGATAAGATGTTATCGAGTGCTGAAGTTGGCACATTGATTACCGCTCTTGGCTGCGGTATCGGTACCTCAGAGTTTAACCCTGAAAAGCTGCGTTATCACAGCATTATCATCATGACGGATGCGGACGTGGATGGTTCTCACATCCGCACCCTTCTACTGACTTTCTTCTTCCGGCAGATGCGAGAGCTGGTTGAAAGAGGTCATGTCTTTATTGCTCAACCTCCGCTATACAAGATCAGCAAAGGTAAACAAGAGCAATATTTGAAAGATGAAGAATCTCTGAGTAATTACCTCACTCACTCAGCACTGGAAAACTGTAATCTTTATGTAAATCCAGATGCTCCAGGTATTGGTGGTGACGGGCTTGCAAAACTGGTTGCTGAGTATCGCTCTGTAATTTCCACCATTGATAGATTGTCTCGCCTTTATCCTTCGGAGGTGCTCGAGCAACTGATTTACTTGCCTTCACTGACCGCAGAACAGCTAGTGGATAAAGGCCATGTACAGCAATGGTGTGATCAGCTTCTTGCACGTTTGAGTTTAAACGAGCAGGGTGGCAGCCATCGTTATGAGATTAGTGTTGTTGAAGACAAAGAACGACATATCTTTTTGCCCAATGTCAGAATTGTGGCACATAGCGTACCGACGGATTATTTGTTCAACAATGATTTCTTCTTATCTGGCGAATATAAAGCCATCGTAGAGCTAGGTGAAACCTTAGAAGGTTTGTTTGAAGAGGGTGCCTATGTTCAACGTGGTGAGCGGCGTATGGAGGTCAGTGATCTGAAGGAAGCACTGGATTGGCTAATGAAAGAGTCCAGAAGAGGCCATAACATTCAGCGCTACAAAGGTCTTGGAGAGATGAACCCCGAACAACTTTGGGAAACCACCATGGACCCTGACTCTCGCCGTATGCTGAAAGTCACGATTGAGGATGCAGTGGCGGCGGACCAAATCTTTACAACCTTGATGGGTGATCAAGTTGAACCGCGAAGGGAATTTATTGAAACCAATGCTCTAGCGGTTGCGAATTTGGACGTCTAAAAGCTGTTTGTTTTATAGGGCAGTGATCTGCTCGCTGCCCTATAAATACAATAAAATCAATAGCTTATGGGGCTTTTTGTTCGCTGGCCCTTTTTCCTTATCTGTTTTATCTAGATCAGGTGCGCTATATACCTGAACCCTCTTTACACGTTCTTACTTACTTCCAATCCTATCTTCGCCCTGAATTTATCAAACTATACTACTTTATAGTCCCTTCATTCTTTTGAGGAAGTTGCTATGAATACATCAAAGCTATTCCGGTCATTAGTTGCTCTAACCCTTATTCCTTTGGTCCTTACCGCCCCTGGTGTGTCATTTGCCGACGATGTTGCCACTAGTGAGAGCTTAACGACGTTGTTCCGTGCTTCAAGAAAGGTGATTTCAGTCAATCAGGCCTTGATCAATGATGAAGCCAAAGGCGATAAAGGATTAGATGGAAAGTCAGTCGTCGCGATGGCCAAAGCAAACTATAAGGAAGCCGCTGGAAAGCCTTTATCGGCCGGAAAGGCCCAAAAGGCTATGTTGGATTCGGTGTCAGAGATTATGAGCGAAGCACAAGAGCTCATAAATCAGGAAGGAGTGGGGTTTAAGGGCTTTTTACCGGCTATTTTTGCACGACGTGTCGCGGGAAGATTCAGTCAGAAAATGCAGGGGAGCATGAGTATAAAGCTGACTGCACCTAAAAAGTATGTCCGTAATCGCGCTAACCGGCCCGACAAATGGGAATACGACGTTATTGAAAATAAGTTTAAGAGCGAAGGGTATGAAAATGGTAAACCCTTTTATGAAGTATCAAAGAGTAAAGGTAAGGATGCTTTTAGATATATTCTGCCAGAATACTATGGTGAGTCTTGCTTAGGTTGTCATGGAACCCCAAAAGGTGAATTGGATATTACAGGTGGTAAAAAGGAAGGTGGTGTTCTAGGTGAACTGGGCGGTGCTATAAGTCTGGCTATCTTCAAATAGGCGCACTGGTGCAAAAATGAAAATCCGGGATCTTTCGATAGGCGTTAGAATACTCGCGTTTACAGGAATATTTGCGGGTATTATTCTCTTATCTCTCGTGTATCTGGCGACGGCTTTGTCTGAGAGCGTTGATCTTAGTCGTTCTCAAACAAAGGTCGTGGGTGTTCAGCGCGATGCCATTGATACTCAAACCAATTTGCTTGTCGAGCAGGGAGCCTCTGCAAAAAGACTTAACAATGTCACCGCATTGAGTCGGAAGTTCTCCGAGGTACGTTTTTGGCTAGCTGATCTCTCTGTAAGTTGGCTTAATGAATCTGAAGAAAATGCAGAAACCGCCAAGGAAGAAATGTACGACATGCTTGGTCAAATTGACGATCAGGCACTTGCGGCTTCCGTTAGGGAACGCACGGATCTTTTTTATGACAAGATGCTTGAGGCTGTTGATGCCTATGTAGACGAAAATAGAGTATTGGGTAATTCCTTGATGTCTGAGTCCAGGCGAATGGGCTTGTCAATTGATCAGGATCTTGCTGATCTGGGTAGAGTGGCTCAGGAACGTACCAATACCATTGCCGTTGAGCTTGGCGGGGCAGGTGAGCAAGTTGCTAAGGCGGGGCTTGAGCTTACTGAGGCGGCACATACAGTTGAGGAAACGAGTAGCCGTTTGTTGAGCGTATCCTTAGTGGTATTGGTAATATTAATGGTTGCCAGTGCTTTTTATTCAATTGCTTTAAAAAATAATATCCACGGACCCATCACAAAACTCCGCACGGCCCTCGACCATATTGAGCAGAATTCAGATTTGATTTACCGCGTTGACGTCGACAGTAAAGACGAAATGGGCATCATGAGTGCTGCGCTGAATAAAATGATGGAACATTTTCAGGCGGTAGTTTCCCAGGTAAGAAGTGCGGCGCTTGAGCTGAGGAATGCAACTGAATCGTCAGGCGATATTATTGGGCAAACTAAGGTGTGTGCTCATAAACAACAGGAAGCAACAGACCAGGTAGCTGTAGCGATCAATGAAATGGCCGCAACAGTAGAAGAGGTTGCAAGGCATGCAAACGAGGCTTCTGAAGCCGCAAATGAAGCGCGCTCGGCATCTGATGAAGGCCATGAAATGGTTAAACAGACCGTTAATTTAATGTCGGTCTTGTCTGATAATACCCGGCAGGCCCACGATGCAATCTCCAGAGTGTCGGATGATACAAGCAATATAGGCACAGTGCTGGATGTAATCAGGGGTGTTTCTGAACAAACTAATCTACTCGCCCTTAACGCTGCCATTGAAGCCGCCAGAGCAGGAGAGGCAGGTAGAGGGTTTGCTGTGGTTGCCGACGAAGTACGTACTCTGGCTCAGCGCACTCAAGAATCGGCCCAGGAAATTCATACAATGATTACCCGTTTGCAGGAAGGCACAGCGAATGCGGTACTGGTTATGGAAGGTGGTGTCGATAGCGCAGAGAAAGCTGTTCAGCAAGCCAATGCAGCGGGAGAAGCCTTACAAAAAATTAATACCTCGGTATTGGGAATTGTGGACATCAATATCCAGATCGCTACAGCAACGGAAGAGCAGTCTGCGACTGCGGAAGAAATTAATCGCAATATCACGAACATTACGGAATATGCCGCTGAGACTGCAGATGGAGCATCAAAAACAACTCAGGCGTGTTCCGATCAGATAACCCTGTCTGAAGAATTGGCTTCATTGGTCAATAAATTCAAGGTTTAGATGAAGGACCTCTCACTTGTATTTCAGCACAGGTTATTTTAACTCTGGGCGGGAGCACAATGATGAACAAGCACAGAACAGGCGCGACTTTTCTGGCAAGCCGATTGTTTTACGGTGCACTCTTTTTGCCATTTCTTAGTGTAGACCTAGCATCAGAGGAGGCAAAAAACTTTTCACAAGCGTTTGAAAATGGCTCTGCGCATATCTCTTTTCGTTACCGATACGAGAATGTAGAACAAGACAATTCATTGAAAGATGCAAATGCATCGACTTTGAAAACCCGTTTGAATTTTTCTACACAGACCTACAATGACGTTCAGGCGTTTGTCGAGGTTGATGATGTATCAGTTATAGGTGCAGACAGCTATAACGATACTCATTTTCACGAAACCAATCATTCCGTTGTTGCCGATCCAGAAGGAACAGACGTTAACCAGGTATGGTTGCGCTTTAGTGGCCTGGAGAAAAACGTCGTTACCGTTGGGCGTCAGAGAATTAATTTTGATAACCAGCGTTTTATCGGTGGTGTAGGTTGGCGTCAAAATGAGCAAACTTATGATGCACTGACATTAACGAATACTGCATTTTCAAATGTTAAAGCTCGTTACGTTTATATGTACAACGTTAATAGAATATTTGGCCCTGGCGATGGTGCGCAGCTGGCAGACTTCGAGACAGATTCCCACCTGCTGAATGTCAGTTTTGACGGGTGGAGTTCCGCTAAGGTCAGTGTCTATGGCTATTTGATGGACGTAGAAGACGCACATGCCTTTGCCACGGAGACCTATGGTGTACGTTTCAATACACATTCAAAACTCAGTGGGGGCAATAAGCTACTCTTCACGGCTGAGTTAGCCACTCAAGAGGATTACGGGGACTACTCAGATCAGACAAGTTTCGATGCAAACTATTACACTTTAAGCGGTGGACTGAAAACCAAGTCTCTTTCGCTTACCCTGGGATACGAAGTGCTTGAGGGGAACGGTTCCGCAAGTGGCGAGTCCTTTAGAACACCCTTTGCAACATTACACAAATTTAATGGTTGGGCTGATCAGTTTTTAGGAACGCCAGCAGCGGGTTTAGAGGATACGTATGTCAACGTTTCGGGCAACTTGGGTGGTTTCAAATTGACAGCGGTCTACCATGACTTTTCGTCGGAAGATGGCAGTGATGACTACGGTAGTGAATTGGACCTTGCGATTAGCCGCTCTTTACACCCTAAGGTTTCGGCTTTGTTAAAATACGCAGATTATAGTGCGGATGGCGAGGCAAGTTCTGTGTTGGGAAAAGTGGATACACAAAAAATTTGGTTTATGTTATCGATGAAATTTTGAATGCCTGCCCTTGCTGTCTGGAAAAGACATTCAATTTACGCTATCTCTAGCGGGTTTCTTGACGAGCTGTGGGCATGTTGGCTATTTCATTTTCGATCCAGTCCTTGACCTCCTGAGTGAGCTCACGGCTGGTTTTCCCCTCGGTCTCAATGGGTTTGCCAATTGAAACCGTAATTAGCCCTGCATGTTTCATATAAGAACGCCTTGGACAGCACTCGCCCGCGTTATGTGCAACAGGAATGATAGGTACACCTGCTGAGACTGCGATATCTGCTCCACCTCTGGCATAGTTCCCAGCTTCGCCTACTGCAACCCGTGTCCCTTCAGGAAATACCAAAACGTTGTTCCCCTCCTGGATACGTTGCAAGCCCAAGCGTTTTAGTTGTTTTATCGCTTCTCGTGGATTACTGCGATCAATTGCGATAGGTTTCAGGCAAGCTAAACCCCATCCAAAAAAAGGAATGTGTAACAACTCTTTTTTTAAAATGGTGCTCAGCGGCGCAAAATAATACTGTAGAAACAGTGTTTCCCAATCACTTTGGTGTTTGGCCAAAACAACGTAGGGCCCTTCGGGTACATTGTCTGCCCCCAAAATTTTATAGTCGACACCACAGATAAAACGCATCCATGAGACAGATACTCGATTCCAGCTTGTCACTACCCAGTAGCGAAACCGATAGGGGCTCACCAAAAGAATAACACCCAGGCACCCACAAATAGCAGCGTATGGAATATTAACGAGATAATAAAAAAAGGAACGCAGTGCTGTCATTGGTAAGTTTCGATTATGTAACTGGCGGCTTGTTCGAGGTTATCAAAAACTTGTAGGGGTTCAGCAGAGCTTTTCCCGCTGACATTCACTAATGTTTCCTCTTTTCGACCGCTGCTTATTTGAATGGGATCACAGCCTTTTTCAATGCCGGCTTGAAGGTCAACAAGTGCATCAAACACCATGGGTATTCCCTGGGCGCCGATGTCAAACTCAGCTTCAATCGCATCAATCAGACCTGTTCTGGGCGAGCGACAATTGCAACGGTCTTCTGGTCCGTGTGGGCAATAAAAGATTGCCGCTATGGAACCTCCGGCGTCTTCTACCAGCGCGGTGAGTTTTGCATGTATGGCCTCCAGTTCATCGAGATCAAAGTGACCTTCCGACAAGCCGGGTTGATTGGTGGCAATCACAACCGTAAAACCCTTTTGACACAATCGAGCGATTGCTTCAATACTGCCAGGCAGAGGCTGGTACAAATCAGCGGAAGTGATGTGAGCATCACTTCCCTGGTTAATAACGCCGTCGCGACCAAGAATGACAATTTTCATATTATTTTTTTGCCGGTACTAAATAGGAGATATCCGCCACCTCGAGAAACAATCCTCTCAGTTGCGTTAACAGAGCCAGGCGGTTATTGCGCAGGGCTTCGTCTTCAGCCATGACCATCACATCGTCAAAGAAGGTGTCAACGGTATCCCTGAGGCCCGCAAGCTGCTCTAGCGCCGCCGAATATTTTGATTCGGCAAAGAGAGGCGCAACGACCTTGGCTTTTTCTGCAACGAGTTGGGCCAGGGCTTTTTCAGCGGGCTCAACTAACAAACTGTCGTTCAGCTCGGGCAGTGACACATTTTCTTGTTTAGACAGAATGTTTGAAACACGTTTATTGGCCGCGGCAAGGCTTTGGGCCTCTGCCAACTGGCTAAAACCGTGCACCGCTAATACACGTTGGTTGATGTCCAGTGGTTTGCTCAGGTTCTTGGCGCTTACCGCCATAAACACTTCTGCAGCGATGTTGGCATCTTCATAACCCGCGCGGAAACGCTCGATCATATAGCTCAGTATGTTATCAACCAGTTTCTCGCCTTCGGTCAGTGTTTGGTGTTGTTCGATCGCGAGTGTGAGAAGGCTGCGCAAATCAAGATCGAGCTCCTTTTCAACCAGTAATCGTAAAACGGCAACGCTGGCACGACGCAACGCAAAGGGATCTTTTGAGCCTGTGGGTGATTGGCCAATGCCAAAAATACCGGTCAGTGTATCCAGTCTATCTGCCAGAGCGAGTATCAAACCGGTTGTGCCGGCCGGCAAACTATCGCCTGCAAAGCGTGGAAGGTATTGCTCGTTCAGTGCACTGGCAACTTCCTCTGTTTCACCGTCGTTAATACCGTAATAGTAACCGGCGACACCCTGCATTTTGTCAAACTCAATAACCATATCGGTGACCAGGTCAGACTTACACAGAATGCCTGCGCGATAGGCAAGTTCACTGTCAGCGCCAATCTGTTCTGCAATAACCTTGGCCAGTTTAGACACACGCTCTGTTTTATCAAAGAGTGTGCCCAACTGCGTTTGAAACACAATAGACTTCAAACGATCACGCTGTTGAAGCAGGCTTGTTTTTTTATCCGTTTCGAAAAAGAAAGCGGCATCTGCCAAACGAGGTCTGATCACTCGTTCGTTTCCATTGATGACTTGTTTTGGATCTTTACTGACAATATTAGAAACGGTGATGAAGTGGGGCAGTAGTTCGCCGTTGTCATCTACAACGTGGAAATATTTTTGATGTTCTTTCATCGAAGAAATCAGAGCTTCCGATGGCACGGCCAAAAAGCGTTCCTCAAAACGCCCCGCCAATGCGGTTGGCCACTCAACCAGTGCATTCACCTCGTCGAGCAGGTCCTCGTCTATCACAGCGAGGCCATTGAGTTTTTTAGCTTCTTCAGTCACTTGCTCACGGATCAGTTGTTTACGCGCAGCCATATCAACCATCACATAGGCGGGTGAATGTAGCTGTGCCACATAATCCGAAGCTGATTGAATACTTACGGTCTGATCGTAGTGGAAGCGATGTCCGCGAGTTTCACGCCCCGCTTTTAATCCCATTACCTCTGCATCGACAATTTCATCGCCAAACAACATCACAAGCCAGTGGACTGGGCGAACAAATTCCGTGCGCTCGGCGCCCCATCGCATGCGTTTTGGAATAGGCA
>ENA-OSET01001142-OSET01001142.1-sediment-metagenome-genome-assembly--contig:-NODE-1142-length-28118-cov-4.231090_pt1 | contig 28118 bp, 28 predicted proteins | sample MGYA00237882_ERZ534229 | MGnify/ENA primary metagenome ERZ534229 (study PRJEB26408, sample SAMN06266212) | sediment metagenome | isolation source: Hudson Canyon methane seep mesocosm | place... | reverse complement strand
CGAAAGTATACGAGAACTGAGCATTAAAACACTTGAACAAGACAATGATGGTGATAAAAGCCTGACCATTTTTAGTCACCCTAAAGATGTAAAAGGCACTGCCTTCTTAAGCTTCTCCCATACTCGGTCAGATGACGATCAATGGCTTTATTTGCCTGCACTTAAGCGCGTAAAACGAATTTCATCTAGTAACAAGTCAGGCCCTTTTATGGGCTCAGAATTTTCTTTCGAAGATTTAAGCTCCTTTGAAATTGAAAAATACCACTACGAATACCTGGCAGATGAAACCGTCAACAATATTGATAGTTTCAAAGTCGTACAGTATCCAGTCGACAAGAACTCCGGCTATACTCGCCGACTGGTATGGGTTGATAAACTTGAATACAGAGTACAAAAAATCGAATTCTATGACCGCAAAGATGCCCTCTTGAAGACACTTATCTACGCTGACTACCAACACTATTTAGGTCAGTACTGGCGAGCAAACATCATGAGTATGACCAATCATCAGACCGGCAAAACAACAGAACTGACATGGAGGGACTACGCCTTTAGAGTTGGCTTAAAAGAAAGTGACTTTAAGAAAAATGCACTCAAACGCGTACATTAATATTCAAGAGGCTTTATAAATGATCAATTCAATTTCAATCATACTGGTAAAGTGGCGATGGCTTTTTGCCTTACTCTCTATTGCCATTGTCATGACGCTGGCCAGTGGGGCACGATGGCTTTCGTTCGCAACTGATTACGAGGTTTGGTTCTCAGACGACAACCCTCAGTACCTAGATTTTTCGGCGATTCAGAAAACCTTTGTCAAAGCTGACAATGTTGTCATTCTGATCACCCCAAAAAATAACGAAGTATTTAGTCGTAAGACCCTATCTAGCATAGAGTGGCTCACGAATGAAGCGTGGCAAATTCCCTTTTCAACACGCGTAGATTCACTTAGTAACTTTCAACATACCTATGCCAGCGATGATGATTTAACAGTAGAAGACCTATTTCAAGATGCTGAAAGTCTTAGTCCGCCAGAAATCGAAAACATTAAAACGATCGCGATGAATGAACCGCTGCTTCTAAACAGTGCCATTTCTAAAGACGCTAAGGTGACCGCAGTAAATGTCACTATCAACCTACCTAAAGGGGACCCTGAAGGTAGCCCTAAGGTAACCCAATATACCCGAAACCTTATCCAGAAATTAAAAGAGCGCAACCCCGACCTTGAAGTACATTTAACCGGCCTGGTGGTAATGGATAATGCCTTTATGGAGGCGTCTATCGGGGATATGAGTTCATTAACACTGGTGATGTTTTCACTGATATTAATCGGTCTGATATTTTTCTTACGTAGTTTAACCGCCACGCTCAGCATTTTGGTGGTAATCATTTTATCGATTATTTCAACCATGGGGTTTGGTGGCTGGTTAGGTGTTCAACTAACACCGGTATCGGCCAGCGCCCCAACAATTGTGATGACGATTGTGGTAGCCAATGCAGTGCATATTTTATTAACCATGATACATAACATGAAGTCGGGTTTAGAAAAACGCGCGGCGCTGAGTGAAAGCCTTCGCGTCAACCTGCAACCGGTTATGCTGGCCACTATTACCACCGTTGTCGGGTTCTTGACCATGCACTTCTCAGATGTCCCTCCGTTTCATCACTTGGCCAATATGGTGGCCTGCGGTGTGTTGATATCCTTTATGCTCTCGATGACATTTTTACCTTGGTTACTCATGCTGCTACCAGTGCAGATTAAACAACAACATTCGAATACCCATACCAAAGCAGATCGTTTTAGCGACTTTGTCATTCAACACCAAAAACGAATTTTATACTCCGTCACCAGCCTTGCCTTGGCATTATCAGCACTAATACCACTGAATATTGTCAACGATAGAATCTGGGAATTTTTTGATGAATCTGTCACCTTTCGTATCGACACCGACTACGCCTCTGAACATCTGACGGGCCCCTATTACCTTGAATATGGATTAAGTTCAAATCAAACCGGTGGTATTAGTTCGCCCAAATATCTACACGTACTAGATGACTACCGCACCTGGTTATACCAGCAGCCTGAAGTCGTACATGTAAATATTTTGTCTGACGTGATGAAACGTCTCAACAAAAATCTACATAATGACCAAACCAACTGGTACAAATTACCCGACGAGCGAGAACTCGCTGCGCAATATTTGCTGCTTTATGAGATGTCTTTACCCTACGGCCTTGATCTAAATAATCAAATCAATGTTGATAAATCATCTACACGAGTAACCGTGTCGCTGCATACCTTATCAAACAACGAGATGATTGCCTTTAATAGTAGAGCGGAGAGTTGGTTAGACGGACGCGCTCCTTGGCTCAGCCATATTGTTGGTAGCCCGCAATTTATGTTTTCACACATCAGCTTACGAACCGTTGAGCAAATGACCAGCGGCGTCGCTTTTGCCCTGCTACTGATTTCTGTACTGATACTGTTTTCACTTAGGTCGTTCAAAATAGGCATTATTAGCTTGATTCCTAACCTGGTCCCCCCGGCGATGTCATTTGGTTTATGGGCAGTATTAGTCGGTGAAATTGGTTTCGCGTTGGCGCTTTCTGTCAGCATGATCATCGGTATTATCGTCGACGATACCGTGCATTTTTTGAGTAAATACACTCGCGGTAGAAGGGAGCAACAACTTAGCGCAGAAGAAGCAGTACGGTATGCGTTTGCCAATGTTGGCCCTGCACTGGTCACAACAACAGCGGTCTTGGCAGCAGGGTTTTCGGTATTAATGTTATCGTCATTCAAACTGAATTTTGAACTGGGTTTAATCACAGCAATGACCATCGTCATTGCACTTGCGATCGATTTCTTATTATTGCCCACTATGTTGTTACGCTTTGACAAAGGCAGTTATGCAGCATCCAAAACGCTTGAACCCTTTACTAGTGAGTTGATACCAGCTACACCTGGGGCCGGTCCAAGTCTCAACTCATAGGAGTTTAATAAAAGCGTCTAAATATAAGCACTAGAAAAAAAGACAGCTGAAAAAAGTGTGGCGCTTTAGTCGCCACACTTTTTTTATTTACGAAGCGTCATAATGTAATCAACCACTGCGTCAATTTCCTTACTGGTCAACTGATCGCCCCAGGGCGGCATTTGATAAGAGCGAGCAAGCGGTTCTCCGCCCTTAGTAATAATTTCTTTTAGATATGCTCGTGGCATTTGGCTTAGCGTTAGGTTGAAAGGTGGCGGATTCTTAACCACCTTCTTCATTCGGCCATCACCTAAACCTTCATTACCGTGACATAACACACAGCGTATACGATAAATTTTCTGGCCATCAGAGATACTCTTCTGTTTATGACTTTCTAATGCGCTTAATTGACCCAGCGCGCTCGCAGGCTCTGAGCGCAATAACATCACAAAGTCTGTCACCTCTTCTATTTCCAGATCATTTAACTCATTTTTCCACGGTGGCATTAAGTATGTTGCGCCTGAACCGTTTCTAATGATATCCATTACATTTTGCCGGGTCTGGAGCAGAATACTATGTAACAAGTTAGTCGAAGGATAGTCTTTAAGGCTCATGGCTAAGGGCCCCTCACCCATGCCTTGACTACCGTGGCACAAAACACAGCGCTCCGAAAACAGCTGTGCGCCGTCTTTACCACCCTGAGAAACATCCTTAGCAAAGAGGCTGCAACTCATGGTAAAAAAAAGACTAACAAACAATCCTTTATTCAATAATAGGCGCATCTTCTTCTCCGCTCTTAACTAGAATCTTGTGCGTTGTTTCATTCCGAAACTTCAATCACCATCTGCATTTCTGGGTGTATAGCGCATTCAACCTCAATAGTACCAGCGGTATCAAAGGTCACCGGTTTTGACTGCCCTTGAGGGAATGAGCCCAGATCAAAAAACTGCGCATCAGACAAACTAAACACATTATGGAAGAAGTTGTCATCATTTCTGAAGTTCACGGTATCGCCAACTTTGACCTTCAAAACATCTTGACTAAAGGCTTTATTTTTCTGCGCTAAGGTAAATTCTTCTGCACTTACCGTCGACCCCAGAATCAAGGTTCCCAATAATCCGCCTGCTATTTCTTTTATCATCAGTCCTTCCCCATAATGTTTAGTTTAGTCAAAATAAGCTTACTTGGTGGGCAGTATGGGCATCACAAAGTGCTTCTGTGGACTTGTGAGCTTTTTAAGGAAAGCAACCAGCGCTGCTTTTTCCGAATCATCCAAATTGCTCTTCTTCATGTTAGGCGATAGATTCGTTTTAACAACACCACCAATAACATAATGATCAACAGCTTGCTCTAAGCTGGAAGAGGAACCATCGTGAAAATACGGTGCTGATAAACTGGCATCTCTTAAAGTCGGTGTTTTGAAGGCCCCCTTCATTAAGCCTAATGGGCGCTCAGAATAACGGCCAACATCCGGGTTTTCATCCCCCCAAGATGCAAGACCAATATTATGAAAACCATTATCAGTAAAGTTCGGTGCACTATGGCACACTTCACAATTGCCTTTTTCAGGGTTAACGAACAACTTGAAACCGGTAATTTCTTGTTCTGTTAGTGCTGATTTATCACCTTTAACCCATTGATCAAATGGCGAGTTATTACTGATGATAGTCCGTTCGAAATTAGCGATGGCCTTAGCAACGGTGTTCTTGTTGACGCCTTCGCCGGGGTAGGCTTTTTCAAAAGCGGCTTGGTAGTCTTCGGTATGATTCAACAAGTTAAGCAAATCGGTGAAATTTGTTTGCATCTCAACGCTGGCTTCCATTGGCCCAATCGCTTGATCCTCTAGCGTTTTTTTCCGTCCATCCCACATTTGTAGACTGTTAAAAGCAGTATTGGTGATGACCGGACTTGCGCGCCCTAGGATCTGGCTCTTAAAGCCTTTTGCCGTCGGTAAGGCATCAGACCAGCCTAATAATGGGTTATGACAACTTGCACAGGACATATTGCCATCCCCACCAATTCGGGGATCAAAAAACAACATTTTTCCTAACGCTACCCGTGCCTCGCTGGGTTGGTTGTTTTCCGGATAAGGTGGGGCATCTGGCAACAGCCAGTCTTGCAAACTGGCATGACCGGCTTTAAAAGTAAGGTCTTGATATTCTGCTGCAAAGCTGAAGGAATGATAGTTTAGTAAACAACAAATAATGGCCAGTAAAATAGCTTTGTTTTTCATCTTTTGTATCCTCACTATATTTGAATGTGGAATTTCTACGATCTTTGTCTTTACAACTTCAAGGCTTAATCCTGATATTTAAAATACTGAACATGACCATGTAATTCTTTCGATGCCAGCGTCAATTGTCCTGTCACACGTTTTAGATTTTCCGATGTCGAATTCGATTGCAAAGACAAATCTTCGAGCGGGTCTAGCTTTTCAGACATACTTTGTAAAATCCCGTGCAAGTGCGTCATGGTCTCCAGCACCCCTGTAGTAATAGCATTTTGTTTCTCAGCATCTTCATTCGCAGCTAAAGCATTGCTGGCAATTGCTTCCATTTCACCCATATTCTGTTCAATCTGAGTTTCGAAATTATGCAACAGGGCTTTAGATTGCTCTGTTTTGTTGGTCGTTGTTTCTGCAATTTGCGAGATATTATTCACTGCCTCAGCACTACGCTGTGCCAAGGTTCTGACTTCATCAGCAACAACCGCGAATCCTCGCCCCTGTTCGCCGGCGCGTGCTGCCTCGATAGCGGCATTAAGCGCTAATAAGTTTGTTTGTTCCGAGATTCCCCTAATCGTGCCTGAGATCTGAGTGATTGATTCAACTGAATGCGTTAACTCATCAATACTGGTGGTAATGGCACTTATTTCTTTCGTAAAGCTTTGGAAGGTAGTGGCTATCGAGTGTAATTCTTGACTGATGCTAGCGCTTTTCTTGGCCGCGTCTACCGCTAATTCCGCCGCCGTGCGGGTTTCCCGTTCAACCTCTTCTGAGACCTGTATCATTTCAGCGCCTTGAGCGCGTATGCCGTCTACGTTGTCATTGATAATCTGGCTCAGCTTTGCGACCTCTAAGGAGGTTTCGTTAACACTATTGGAACCGCAATCAATTTGCTCAGCTTGGCTGGAGATATCTTTGATGACATGGTTCATGGTAATAATGCTACGATCGAGTGAGCTCTGAATGGCGCCCAATTCATCAGTGTATACATCAGTATTGCCAGGTAAACGAATATCACCTTTGGCAACAGCCTCTGTTCTGCTCTTCATATTATTTAGCGGCGTCAGTAATAATCTAATCGCACTAATCGTCAGTAAAGACATCACACAGAAACCCACAATCAAAACACTAATCACCGTAATGGTCAGTCCTTTCGCTGCCGCACTGCTTTTATCAACTAAATTTTGTAAGGCTGAATTTGATTCTTGAATGAGCAGTTCTGAGAGTTCAGAAATGCGATCTAACTTGGGTTGTAAGGTCCGAGATAAGGCAATCGCCTCATTATCATTATTCTTTTTACCCTGCTTAATAATTTTCATCCGACTCATTTTGCTGTCGACTAAAATCTGAGAAAGCTCTTGGACATTTTGTGATTCTGGGTACTTAGCACTGAGTTTCTGGATAGCTTCATCCAGAATAGATGAGGACTTTATAGACTGGATAGTTGCCGCACGAATACCTTGTTTTTCATCTTCGGCAATAAGAGCCTGCATAGCACGATCTAAATCACGAATCGCCCTATCCGCAGAGACAATATTTACTGACTGCTCGACCGACGCGTTGATCGCATTTTCTAAGACATCATTTTGCTTCTCTACCGTCCAAATAGTCACCAAACCGACCATCAGACTCACCAAAATAGAAAGAGTAGATATGATCCATAGTTTGTATCGCCAGCTCAAATTATGAACAATACGACTAAGCCACATTCAATGCTCCCCAAAAAATAAGTATATGGAAACTACCTGTGCTCCTTCACTATTCCTTACTCATAACGCTAGCGTCAAAAGATTTCCCAACACATCAAAGCCTAGTCTAAAACTAAATTTAGCCCAGACTTCAATCATAACTTCCGATTAGGACCCAACTAACAAGTTAGTCTCTCTTAATCTCCAAACCAGTATCGTCTTCTCGCGATATTTTTGGCCAGTAAGCCACTATCAAGCGGTGCCCTAATAAAGCAGCCACAATAACCAAATAATAAGGCACTATATTTGTTTCTTTGGTACCCATCAGAAAATGAGCGCAACACAATAACGATAGCGGGTATACCAAACGATGGGTACGCCGCCACCAACGCTTCATCTTCTTTTGAATTTTTTTAGGTGAGGTCACCGTCAGTATAAGTAAAATAAACCAGCTAAATAAGCCTACGCCTATAAACCGCCGCTCTTTTAACTCCCAGAGTAATTCATCCCATAACCAACTTAATTCCAGCTCAAGATATAAGCCCAAATGAACCGATGCATAAAAAAAGCTATAAAGACCAAACATTCGCCGGGTGCGAATCAATAGGTTCCAATCAGATAAGCGCTTTCCCCATTTCATCTGATCTGAACACTTGAAACACCAGGTCAACCAGCGTCGTAAGGGCGTGATCAAAAAACTAATCAAAAAGAAGATTAGCGCTGAATGCCCTGACAGTACCATCAGTGTTTCAAAGGGGTTAATATCTAATCGGTCAAAATAAAAAGCATATATACCCCAAGCGAAGGGCCCTAAGCTGGCAATAAATAGCAACAAACGAATAGGGTTTTCAGAACGTTTCAGATCCATCAAAAGTGCTTTTCCAGGTCCATACCCTGATACAAATGTGCCACCTGCTCTTCATAGCCATTAAACGGCAATGTACGTATTTTTTTCAGCTGCCCTAGAGGCACTTCTCTACGTTGACTCCAGCGGACATGTGGTACAGCTGGGTTTACATTGGCGTAAAAGCCATATTCTTCAGGCGCTAGCTTGTTCCAGGTGGTTTCGGGACGCTCACTGACCAGTTCTATTTTATTAATCGCTTTAATGCTTTTGAAACCATATTTCCACGGCACGATAAGACGTAAGGGCGCACCATTTTGTTTCGGTAAGGGCTTATCATACATACCAGTGGCGAGTGTCGTCAGAGGGTGCATAGCTTCATCCAACCTTAACGATTCCACATAAGGCCAAGATAAAGTCGGCCGCCTTTGCCCTATCATTTCTGAGGGACGAAATACCGTTTCAAAACGCACATACTTCGCTTCGGCTTTAGGCTCAACTTGATTTAACAATTCTCGCAATGAAAAGCCCAACCAGGGCACCACCATTGACCAACCCTCGACGCAGCGGAAGCGATAAATTCGTTCTTCTGACGGAGGTAAACTTCCGATCGTGAAGTGTTTTGGTTTATTGACTAAGCCGCCAACTTCTAAGTTCCAGGGTGAGGTGTTAAATTCAGCCGCAATAATATGAACATGCTTTTTATTGGTAGTAAATTCATAGTAGTTATTATAACGAGTGGCGGCTTTTTCAGCGGTTATCGCTAAATCAGACTCTTTACCAAATGCATAAGATGAAAAAGGCAGCGCACCGAGTAAACCGGCACGCAGGGCTGAATCAAGAAACTTGCGCCGCGAAATAAATAATTCTTCGGGCGTAATCTTTGTATTTTTCATAGATAAACAGCCCTCTTTCAATCTCTCTGTAGATATCAGTTAATAAGCGTAAACAAGATTTCATTTATCTGAAATTAGCTTTCATGATCAAAACTCATTCATTCGTATTTCGCAAAGATTTTCTCGTAGCTACTATCAATTTTCATTGCATCCATTGCGTTACGCATTTTTTGTTTCATTGAGTCGGATAATGCCGCCTTTGACGACGCCAAATAAACAGTATATTCCGTAAAAGGTCTACCAAAAACCAACTCTTTAGGGTCTCCGCCAATTTGTTCATAGCGCACTCTAGCTACGCGCTCACCATGTGCTAGCACTACTTTTTGTTTCCCTTTCATCATGTCTTTAAAACATTTTTGCACTTGTACACGGCTCAAGATATCCGGAAAGCCTAACTCTTTTAGTTTATATTCGGCTGGTGACTCTCTAAAAGCACAAATCGCTTGTTCCTTTAATAATTTTATATCGGCAAGATCAATCGTTTTATCTGTAGTGACAAACTGTAATTTGTAGGAGGCAAGTGGCACGATCCAATCATAATCGTCTTCTCTCTCTTTGGTTCTTGTTAATGGCGCAATCAACAAATGATCAGAGGGTGGGGCATTTTTCACCGTTTTCTGTGCCTTGATCCAAGGTACCTTTTTAGTTCTGACAGTCAGGTCAGCACGCATCACCACTTCTTTCACAACTTCGATAAAGAGCGCTTCTGCTGTTAACTCCGCCTTGGCTTTTCTTCCGGGTTCAGAGGTTAACAGCGTGAAGTCAGCTGCCAACACAAATGATGAGAGTATGGTTAGGGTGCACAAAAGAATGATTTTTTTCATAAAGATCTAAGCCTGTGAGTGAAAAGGTACCAAAGCAACCTAGTAAGGTTAGTACATACTCAAGAAAGCGATAACTTGTACGTAAAAAAAGTACCTGCATTGACACTCAATTTCACAAAAAATAAGTTGACTCAAAATCTTTACGGTGTAAAGTTGCGCACAATACAATGACGTGTCGTTATCTGTATAATCTCAGGCTATATCAATGTCCGACGTTAGGCTTACTCGCTATATCATTCAATCATTGAAAGATGAAAATACCAGTCATATATTTATGGTACCTGGTGGTTATGTCGACAATTTCTCTGTTGACCTGGTTGAAGTAACAGGCATAACAGCCATAGTTTGTGCAACGGAAGGAGGCGCAGCCATGATGGCAGATGGCTTCGCCAGAGCATCTGGACAATTTGGTGTTTGCTTAGGTATTTCAGGGCCAGGCGCTAGCAATATGATTACCGGCTTAAGCGTATCATCTGCGGATCAAGTGCCGGTTCTTGTCATTACTGGCGACACACCTTTAGGTTGGCGTGATCGAGATGCGATTCAAGACTCGGGTACCCATGGTTTAAAAACCATAGAATTATTTAGACATATTGCCTCGGTTCAGCATCAAATTTTTGATGCATCTTTAGCCGGTAATTACCTAAAACGTTGCATGTCAAAATTGAAGGGCTCGTCACCAGGTGTCGCGCATTTATCCGTCCCGCTAGACCTTCAAGCCAAAGAAATCGCGTATAATTATCAAGCTTCTCGCGCTAACCGGCTTGACATCAATAGACTAATCGACCGTGATTCACTCGATATAGCACTCGAGCTCGCTTCTTCACATCGCAAAACCGTATTACTCATTGGTTCAGGTATTAGAAAGTCTAAAGCAAGCGCCGCACTGCTCACCTTTGCAGAACGATTCGATATCCCGGTTGCCACAACCATGTGCGCAAAAGGCGACTTCCCCGAGAATCATCCTTTATCTTTGGGTGTGTTTGGTTGGGCAGGAACGGCGATTGCAAACGAAACGCTTATGTCAGATGGCGTCGACTGTTTAATTGTCGTTGGCAGTAAGCTAGGGCAAATTGCTAGCATGAGCTGGAGTGAGCGCTTACATGCTAACCGAAAACTGATACAAATCGACCTAAATTCCGAAAATCTAGATAAAACTTACTCAGCCGATATCGCTGTCACCAGTGATGCTGGCGCTGCTTTTGAATACTTCTGTGGTTTATCCAACGAAGCAGAAAGCGTCGCTAAACTGCTCGATAGCAAACTAGCCCGAAAAGATTGGTTAGAGACACTTCGTGCAACAAATACTTGGCATTATGAGAGCGAAAATCAACACACTAACCTTGAACCGATCCACCCTGCCCGCGCTATATCAGATTTATTTTCAAGCATGCCTGAAGACACACAATTGTTTGTCGATAATGGCGCACATACTTTTTTTGCTTCGCATTATTGGCAATCCGCCCTAGCCAATCACTACTTTAATATTATTAAATATTCTGGCGCGATGGGTTGGGCCATCCCAGCAAGCATTGGCGCTAAATTTTCCAGACCAGATAAAACCACTGTCGCGGTCGTCGGAGATGGCTGCATGCTGATGCATGGCATGGAAATCCAAACAGCAGCACGCTATAAACTCACAAAAATGATATTTATCGTACTCAATAATAAGGCCCATGGTAACCCGAAACTGCGTTCCGGCGGTTTTTCAACAGCAGCGGCTGAACTCACCAATATTGTCGACCACAATTGGGCGGGGTTTGCTGAGTCACTTGGTGTAAAAGGTTTAAGCGTTGATCGTCCTGAGGCTTTAGCAGCAACCTTTGAAAGCGCACTGGCATCTGATACGACAGTATTAATTGATATCAAGTGTGGCCTATATCCTACCCCCACTAAAGTGTTTGATGAAACGTTTATGAAAGATTTCAATCAATACCTTGGCAGCAAGGAGGCTTAGCGCCTCCTAATATTTGGCTTTCAAACCCACACCAGTCAGTTTCCTTATTACTTCCTCATTTCTTGAACATTTGACTTGTATATTAACCTTGAATCAACGAGACCCGCATAGCGAATCAATGCTGGGTTTCCCTGTACGAATCATGTGTTGAAACTATCAGGAAGTCATATGTCTATAGAAATAAGTGCAAACCTAGCGACAACAACGTTAAAGCCATCACCGCCAGCTCCAAGCTTAAACAATGAGCAAAAAGAAAAAACAGACTCAATATTATCCGATTACGACAATACAACGCTTACCGAACAGGACGCCAAAGACCTCGTCGCCGCTTTCCAGGAAGCCGGCATTAAACCAAGTAAAGACTTTGCCGACACACTCAAAACAGCTGGTTTTGACGCACACCAAATAGGTGATCTTGCTGGCGTGGAAACGCCTCCGCCACCTTCATCTCCACCACAACAGCTAAACGTCCCTAGTGCTGGCCTAAACCAAGAGAATCGACAGTTATTGCAATCAATATTGGAGCAGTACACCGACATATGGAACCTAAGCGCAGAAGATGAACAAACACTGAGCAATAGTTTATTGGCGGCAGGTCTTCTTGAACCCGGCGCATTAATAGACACAGAGTCTTAAACTAGCCGCGACACTTTCCATCCGACACTATAATAGAAAAACAGGATACCTTCTTATGAAAACCAAACTCAACAGCCGCGTTTTTGCCTTAACCTGTTTACTGGTATCGATACTCTCATATGCAGAACGCCCTCCCGGACAATACTCTCACGAGCAAGACAAGGGTAAAAAACAGCGTAAGCCACCGCCAGATGCATTTGAGGCCTGCCAAAAAAAGCCAAAGATAATGCATGTAAAGTGATTACACCAAGAGGTGTCACGCTCTCTGGACTGTGTAAAACCCCACCTAATCAAAGCGATTTGGTGTGTGTCCCCGAAGGTCGAATGAAGCACAATTAGCCCCTACCTTGAAATAGCACTTCATTAAAAAATTGTTCACATATTGCGAACAGCTGACTTACCCGGTATGATGTTCACATATTGCGAACCTAGAGAAACTTTATGCACGTCATAGCGAGAACTATATTTAATGATGCCATGAAAAAGTTTCCCAATGATGGCAAAGCAATTGATGACTTCTATCGTCTACTCAATAGTGGAAAATTCAATGATCACCACGAGCTCAAAAAGGTCGCACCCTCATTAGATAACTTCAAATACAAAGATAAATGGTGGGTCATTGATATTGGAGGTAACAATTTACGTCTTATCACGTTTATCGAATTTAGGCATCACCGTGTTTTTGTAAAACATATTGTAACGCATAAAGAATACGACAGATTAACTGATCGCTACCGTAAAAAGGAGCTGAAATGAATATTCAACATATCACCCAGCTTGCACACGAGCTGCAAAATGAAATGCCCTATATTAGTGGCATTCATTCTTCAGAAGATCACCAAGAAGCTCTTTTGTTAATGAATGAGCTGGTCGAAAACTATGACGAGAATTTACTACTGATCGATATTCTTTGGCCGAAAATCCAAGCCTATGAAGAAACAGCACCTGAATTGGCTGAATTTAATCAAAGAATTAATCAGATAGATGCGGGAGCAGCAATGCTTCGTATTTTGATGACTCAGCACAACTTAAATACATCCGATTTTAAAAATGAGATTGGCCCTAAAAGCTCGGTATCGATGATATGTAACGAGAAAAGATCACTCACAAAGGATCATATTGAAAAGCTTTCAAAACGGTTCGGGATAAGCCCAGCGCTATTTTTTTAAGCATCTGTTTTTCATACCTTGTCATTAAAACAACTTAAGTTTTTATTCGAGGTAAATCTTCCCAGCGAGTCGTGTAGGCAGGCGATTTAAGATTACGATTCATTTTCCAGTTTTGCTGCAAACCTTGGCTTGCAAATACGATAGGGCAATGTCGCTTATTAATGCTGTCCATGACCCCCATAAGCTGTTTTGATCTGAGCGGCTGTTCAGATGAAAATGCATCTAATTGCTCCGGCCTTTCGGGTTGTAGCTCAATCAGCCCGACACCCGCGCGAGCAAAGCGGACCCCCTTACGAAATATCCCGTTTCTAATAGCGTGTCGTGCAAGCGTTATAATCTGTCGGGTATCATTTGTGGCTATCGGCAATTTAATCACCATCGAACGACTGTACGGCTGCTCAACAAAATGCCCCGAAGACGCGAATACGGATACGGTCTTTACTAGATGTTTTTGCTGTCGAAGTTTTACGCACGCCCTTGTTGCATATTGACTAACAGACTGTTCAAGCTCAGTGCAATCCATTATTTTTTGTCCAAATGAGCGAGTTGAAAATATTTGTTTTTTAGGCTCTGGTGCTTGCTCCAAGCCATAACATTCAATGCCGTTTAACTCATCAATCGTGCGTGCTACGTTAACGCTATAACGCCGCCTCATTTGCCGAGCGTCTTGTTTCATTAGGTCGTAGACTGAATATATTCGGTTATCTGCAAGCTGCTTAGTAAGGCGTCGACCAATACCCCAAATTTTATTGACGGGAATTTTTCTAAAGACAGCCGACCAGGCAGCGACATCAACGATCGCACAAACGTAATCACATTTAGCCGACTTTTTTGCAATATGACTAGCTAGTTTAGCGAGTGTTTTGGTAGCTGCGATGCCGACACCAACAGGCATCCCGGTGTGTTTATAAACGGTATTTTTGATCAAATGGCCATACTCTGGCAGGTCAACACCCAAACCCTTCAAAGACAAAAAAGCCTCATCGATAGAATATATTTCAATATCCGGTGAGAAGCCTTCAAGCGTTGTCATTACCCGACTTGAGAGGTCGCCATACAGTTCATAATTACTCGAAAATACATGCACGCCGTTTTTTTCTAACAAAGCCTTTTGTTTAAAGTAAGGTTCCAGGTCCGGAATACCTAGCGCTTTCGCCTCCTTGGAACGAGCGACAATACAACCATCATTATTGCTCAATACTACAAGAGGCAAGCCTCTTAAATCGGGTCTGAATACTTGCTCACAACTAGCAAAAAACGAATTACAGTCAACTAAGGCATACACTATTTATGCCTGCGTATAGACGAGATTACCACGCCTTCTATAATCAAATCGGTTTCGGCATTGATGTGTATAGGGGGGTAGCGTTGGTTTGCCGAGAGCAACTGTTTTAACCTTAGGTTGAGGAACTTACACGTCAGTTCTCCGTCAATAGCAGCAATAACAATATCGCCGTGTAGCGGTGTCAGCGAGCGATCGATGATCAAGATATCATCATTAAAAATGCCGCATCCCGTCATCGAATCGCCACTCGCTTTGGCAAGATAGGTTGACGCTGGGTGCTGTATTAACAGTTCATCTAAATTGAGCCCCTTTTCAACATAGTCGTCAGCCGGTGAAGGAAAGCCTGCGGCCACCTTAGAACTAAAAAAAGGTAATTTTATCTTTGATGAGAGTAATCGAATTAGCATTTAACACAACCTATAATACTGTATGCATGAACAGCATTATAGTAGTCGCTTTACTAATTTATCAAACTAATTATTGGCATTTTTCACTATGAGCAAACTCTCCTTCTCACAATTTAGTGTGGAATGTAGCTCATTTGTCGCTCAGGACTGAGCAAATATAAGGAGATAAACTAATTCAATGCAGCCGTCTCAATAAAACCCTTTAGCTTTTCAAGAGATGATTGGCTATGCCCTTGTTCAGAGAAAAACAAAGCCGGCACGTCATTACAACGGTCTATTAACAGGTCCATTATGTGACAATCCTCTTCGTCACTAACATCAACAATCCAAGCAGAATACCCGTCTATTTGAGATAGGTTATCTTTGCTATCTGGGCCAAAAATACCGACACCCAAACCATAACCACTCAGTAGTTTCTCCATTTTTTTGCCGTAATCAGCACATTTTGTATACAAACCTAAACCGGAAACCAGCACAGCGGTGTCAGCCGCCTGACAGTTATCATCATTAGAAGCAGGAGACACAGAGCAGGCAGAATCAAAAGATTCCACACCATAAGGGTTTGTTGCATGAATCTCATATTTACTTTTTTCTATATGATTGTCGTGTGCTTTCGCGAGTATCGGCACCCTCAACGCATCTTTAGCAGCAGTATCCCAAGCATCAACAGTCTCATCATAACCCAAAGCATCTAAGCCCCAAGAGTCGCCAGATTTTTTTGCTGTCGCGGCAGACGACCTACCTCTCCCAAACGAATTTACGCTTGCGTTAGTTTTAAGATTCTTGCTTCCGAATAATTTATTAATCATCTTCGCTGCCCTAACCTTCTTTAAAAATAGTGATCTTCCACCATTTAACTAGATAGCACTTATCTAGGCATGAAGGATCTGATGATTTCTGTCAACAATTGAAAAACAAATCTAGAAAAAAGACAGGAAAAAAGATAGGAAAAAAGATAGGAATAAAAAGATACTTCCGACATAGTATCTAAACGGAAAGTCGCTCATAGCAAGATAAAAAACAGATAGCAGCGTTAGAATCAAACAAGCGATATTCATATAACAAATACTAGTATTTAAAGTATTGATTTAACAAATATATGGCACTTTGTTATCTTAACGCCTTCCTAACATACACCCGAACCTGTTGGAGCCTTCATGCCTGAATTCGCCTTTGCAACCTGCCAGAATATTGTTTTCGAATTTGGTGCCGCTAGCCGCTTGGCAGAAATTTGTGCACCGTACCAGGTTAGTTCGGTGCTACTAGTAATGGACCCTGGTCTGTTTCAATTGGGCCTGCACAAAGAAGCGGTACTCAGTTTTGAAAATGCGGGCATAGACTATCAAATTTACAGTGATGTTCAGGCAGACCCGCCCGAAAGTGTCGTGTTAAGAGCGATTGAAGTCGCTCGGGAAAAGCTGGTCGATGCCGTCATTGGTTTTGGTGGTGGTAGCTCAATGGATGTTGCCAAAATAGTCTCTCTGCTAGCGCACCCTGAGTCAGAACAGAGCTTACAAACAGTCTACGGCGTCGGGTTAGCGAAAGGTAAAAGGTTAACACTGGTACAAATTCCAACGACAGCCGGCACCGGATCGGAAGTCACGCCGGTTGCAATAGTAACGACCGGCGAAACTACCAAAGCAGGTATCGTCACACCTTTATTTCTACCGGATATCGCGGTGCTTGATGCCAGTTTAACCATGGGTTTACCGTCAGATGTCAGCGCTGCCACCGGAGTCGATGCCATGGTACATGCGATAGAAGCCTATACCAGTAACATTAGAAAGAACCCGCTCTCCGACATGCTGGCAAGGGAAGCCTTAAGACTGATGGGCGATAATATTCATACCGCAGTCCATCAAGGCGATAACAGAGATGCCCGTGAAGCGATGCTCCTCGGATCAATGTTAGCCGGTCAGGCGTTTGCTAACGCACCGGTTGCAGCTGTACACGCTCTAGCGTATCCCTTAGGCGGCCACTTCCATATTCCTCATGGCTTAAGCAATGCTCTGGTCTTGACGCAAGTGATGCGTTTTAATCTCCCGGTGGCTTGTGATGCATACGCCGAATTGGCTGCGTTAATTTTTCCCAAGATTAATTTCAGTAAAGATACCCTCGAAGCAAGCACACAACTGATTCACTGCCTTGAGGATTTAATAGCAAGTTTAGGTCTGCCAACTTGTTTGAAAGATGCTGGCGTACCAGAAGATTTTTTACCCACACTCGCGAAAGATGCCATGTTGCAAACGCGTCTGTTGGTCAATAACCCTCGCCCTCTTAATATCGAAGACGCGCTGGCCATTTATCAGGCCGCCTATTAATGATGACTAGCTAGACTGGATAAAGTGACATTCTCACTAGCTAAACAGGAACACTCTAATGACCAAAAGAGAAACAGCTCACCGCAACGAGTATCATGAATTTATCGATATCACCACACGCTGGAGTGACAACGATGCTTATGGCCATATCAATAATGTCACCTACTATTCGTATTTCGACACCGCGGCTAATTACTATCTAATCAACACCGGCGGCCTAGACATTACCAATAGCCCTGTCATTGCTTATGTCGTCAGCTCTGGCTGTGAGTATCAGAGCGCCCTCGCCTACCCAGAACAAATTGAAGCCGGCCTGAGAGTTGACCGACTAGGCAACAGCTCAGTGCAATACGGCGTGGCAATTTTTAAAAAGGGTAAACCCGTAGCAGCGGCCCATGGTCACTTTGTACATGTCTTTGTAGATAGACAGAGTCAAAAGGCAGTCTCTATTCCTGAAACATTACGTGCAGCGTTGCAAAATATTTTGGTCGCTCATGAATAGCATGCTCATTAACATCGTTTAGGTAGGTTCACTTATGTTGAAAAAATCTTATCCCTATTATTTAGCTAATAAAGCGGTTTATGCGAATCAAGACCTGAAGGTGATGGATAAATATACTGGGCAACATGCCACCAGCGTTGCGCTTGCCGATGAACAGGTAATTGACCAAGCCATTGACGCCGCAGAAAAAGCTACTGAAGCAATGCGTGACATGGCCGCTTACGAACGACAGGCGGTGCTCAATCACTGCGTGAAGCGCTTTACCGAGCGCTTCGAAGAACTTGCTTACATTTTATGCGTAGAAGCAGGAAAACCGATCAAGGATGCACGAGGCGAAGTTACGCGCCTAATCGACACCTTCAAAATAGCCGCTGAAGAGGCGACTAGAATAAACGGTGAAGTGCTGAACATGGAAATTAGTCCACGTGCTCGCGGTTATAGGGGAATGACCAAACGCGTCCCGATTGGTCCGTGTTCCTTTATCAGCCCTTTTAACTTTCCCTTGAATCTAGCCGCACACAAAATTGCACCGGCCATTGCCGCAGGCTGCCCATTTATTCTTAAACCCGCCAGCTTAACCCCCATCGGGGCCATTCTAATTGCCGAAGTATTGGCAGAAACCGAGCTGCCTATTGGGGCTTTTTCGATTTTACCCTGTCGCCGTGAAGGCGCTCAGTTGTTTACAGAAGACGAGCGCTTAAAGTTATTAAGCTTTACCGGGTCACCGGATGTCGGCTGGGCGCTAAAAGCCAAAGCGGGCAAAAAACCGGTGATTCTGGAACTTGGCGGTAATGCCGCTTGTGTAGTGGATCATGATACCGACCTCGATGATGCCGTTGAACGCATTGTATTTGGTGCGTTTTATCAGTCGGGGCAAAGTTGTATTGGTGTGCAACGTATTTATGTTCATGAGAAACTTTATCAAGACTTTAAAAGCAGACTCGTCACAGCAACCCAAGCTCTGAAAATGGGCGACCCTAAAGATGCCGATACCTTTATTGGCCCAATGATTAGTGAAGCAGAAGCCACGCGCCTGGAATCTTGGATTCAAGAAGCCGTAAGGGATGGCGCAAACTTGTTATACGGAGGCCAGAGAGAGGGCGCGATGTTACAAGCCACTTTGCTTGAGGATGTCGGTACTACCCAGAAAGTTCGTACCGAAGAGGCCTTTGGGCCAGTGGCTACTCTAGAACCTTTCTCCGACTTCGATGCAGTATTAGATGATATCAACACCAGTAAATTCGGCTTACAAGCGGGTATTTTTACCCGTGACATTTACAAGGCCCAAAAGGCCTGGGATACCTTAGAAGTAGGCGGCGTCATTATTGGTGACGTGCCATCTTGGCGGGTCGATCACATGCCATATGGCGGCGTAAAAGATAGTGGGCTAGGTCGTGAGGGTATTAAGTATGCGATAGAAGATATGACTGAACTGCGACTGATGGTGGTGCGTGACATTTAAAACATCACTATTTTAGATAAGCTATTCGGGGGTATTCAGATAAATTTTAGTACGTGCTTCATAGTTTAGTACTTTAAAGTCCTTAGCCCAATGTTTCTCGACCAAGCGCTCAATTAAGCCATTCGCTTTAGCTTTTTTTAGCGCTTGCTCAATAACAGTCTTATATTTTGCACCCGCATTTACCCCTTCTTTGCTGAGATAAAAGATGAAATCACGCTGATAAATTAATACTAAATTTTCTTCTATCGCCAAATCCGGGTGCTGCTCTGCTTCCGCGAGTATCTCGTTCAATCCTCTAGAAAAATAATCATAAACATGACCGACAGGCACCATCTTAAAAATTGACTTCCAGTTACCGGAGTGTTCAATATAGCTGAGATTATTAGCCTGCCAGACTTTAACGTCAAACCATTTTTGTCCAAAGCCACCGATTAAGTTCAAATCACGAAAGTCCTGCAGATTTTGTACTTTGTCGTAAAGCGCTTGCTCGCCCTTTTTAATAAACAAAACCCGTCGGCCGATCAAACCACTCGTTAGACCAACATCAATCGAAATATATTTTTTGTTGCGCTGTTCGGACTCCACCATCCAGTGTATCGAAAGCCTACCAAAATCCATGTAGGATTTAGCTCGCAAGTGAGGCAACTCAGAGCTAATTAAAACCGGCTCATGACCATCGGCCTTTAGTGCCGTATCTAATAACTCATGATAATATCGATGCAACGTTGGGCTATCGCTAATAGTCGCAATATGTAAGGGGATTTGATCTGCATATGGCCTTGGAACAAGTAGAGAAAATGTTAAAAATATGATTATATTTTTTAGCACAATTACTCCCTTGTCGTTAACCTAACAGCTGTCGCTGAAAATAGAGATGTTTAAGAAGTATAGCTCAAAATAAATTTTGGATATTACCGAGCATAAAAGAGTACCCGACATTAAGCCTAGTTTAGCTAATAGCTGTTCAAGTATGATTGGGGGGACAGGTCTTCCTCCAGACTATAGAAACTAGAAGTCAGAGGCATAAGAAGCTGTATAACACGTTGCCACACTCACGTTTACCTGAGCGCGACAACGGTCAAACAAATAACGCTGAATTAATAATTCTTTCTTTCAAATTGATCATCAGAAGTGTTAGCCGTATAGCGACCTTCAACCTGATCCCAATGATAATCGTTCCCCATCATAACCTTTATTCGGTTATCAGGTGTTGATGCACTCGCAGCATCGTAACCGGTCGTTCTGCGTCGCCCCCACCAATTAATGGTCACTTCTTCTGGCGCACCAGAGGCCATAGACATGAAGTACCACTTGCGTGCATGCACATGTTTATCACCGATTTGCGTTGCACTCAAATACCAAAACCGGTTGTGAATAAAGGCTACCGTTCCTTCTAAGGCACTATTGGAATCACCAATCAACAGGTCCAAAATCCCAGACGTTTTATACCATGTCACCGCAACATCTTGCTCAGAGATTAAGTCCGATATATACCAGCGTACTCGCTCTCCGGTCCAATCATTGTTGCCGTCACCATTATCATCCCCAAGGTAACTCTTACCACTTTTTGACCAAAAAGGATCGAGTAAGTCGACACGTCCTGGCATCACATTTTGCGATACCGAACCATCATTGATACCGTCATTGATTTGTTTAGCGACGTATACTGCCAGCTGATTTCCCAGAGAGTGCCCTGCGAAGCGAATATTGCCGGAGTTATTATCGTCTAAAACTGCGCTGACTTGCTCAAAAGCAAGTTCGCCAACCGATTTGGCCGGAGACTGTGTGGTACTGTAACTACCATCATCTAAACCATAGCGCATACCTTGTGGGCCATTGGTACTCCAGATTTTTGCCTCAGCATCTTTCACTTCACTTTCGTCAGCAAACTGGTTCCAATAAAATACGCCGACATTCCAGCCTTGATCCTTCCAGGCTGCCATCGAGTTCTCATTAACTTCGTCAAACTCGAAATCTTCTCGGTGGTACCCTTCTTCAGACGAGCCATTTTGCCAACCATGAAAGTAAATAACGGTGGGTTTGCTATCACTGTAATAGCTACTATTTACATCATTAACGCTGCCGTCGTGCTCAACTGCTTTGACCTGCTGTTCTACTCCACTTTTCATCTTGACCCAGTGCAAACCGTAGTCCAAATATTCTTCACCAACAGCATGCGTAAGCCCTGAAAAGGATACCGCCAAACCTAGTATCATTGATGAGAGCGCGGTATTTTTTTGTTTTTTTATTAATGGCATAAGATTCTCTTTAATTTTTGTTTTAGAGATAAGCAACGGTCGTTCTATGCTGCTTCAAATAAGCTATGGCTTTATTTTGTCTCCGATAGCTATTAATAATTTACAAACTATACCCTGCAAAAGCTTTGGCAAATTAGGATGATTTAGGTCGTTTGGGTCAATTTGGCCTAGAAAATAATAAGCTAACGGGTATTTATCATCTGTTGGACAAGAAAATGAGGGTTTAATACATTGTAGTGGCGAAGTGAATTGCCGGGGTAAACTGGAGAGGTAAATAGTGCCTGTATTGAGACCAAAGAGGCATGGCTAGAAGAGTGCTAGTTCACTCTTTTTCGAGTTTCTCCCGGTACTCAGTAGGACTATAACCAGTCCAAACTCTAAACGCATGACTAAAGGCGCTATAGTCTCTATACCCCAATAAACGCGCAATTTCAGTCACCGTAAATTCAATGCCTTTCAAATAACCTAAGGCCATTGACTCCCTGACATTGAGCAAAATTGATTTATATGAATACCCTTCCAGTTTTAATTTACGCCCTAATGAACGCTCACTCATGTTCAAAGCAGAGGCCACAACCGTTAATGTCGCTTTTTGTACTGGCATCAGTTTTTGAATCTGCTTCGAGACCAATATATGAATACTCGCATCCGTCTTTCCACTGAGATACAAGTTCTCGGCTTTTTGTTTCATTAAACTATTCAATTCAGTATCAGTCTGATGCAAAGGAGCTGATAGATATTTCGAATCAAAAACCAAACTGCATTTAGGCTCTGAAAAATTAGGCTGCACACCAAAAATACGCACGTATTCCTGCTCGTTTTCTGGCGGAGCATGACTTAAATTAACCCCGATTAACTCACCATCAGCTCGCGTTATCCACTTGCAATACTCCCAAAACATCGCCATAAACATATCATTCAAGGATCGAACCAATTCCATGTCATCGTTGACAACCGTAAATTCCAAGTGGCATATAAAGCCCTTTTGTTTTAACGACAGTACCCCGCAATCCGCAATCACGCCGCCAAAGGTTTTTTGCAGCTGGTAAGCTTCGTGCACATTCTGGCTACTCATTAATGCGTAACCTAGTGCATTCAGAGAACCCGGTTTGACACTTTCACCCACATGGAGGCCGAATGTTTGATCACCCGTTTCGTCAGTAATTAGCTGAAATAGTTCTATTACATTAACTAGCGACACCCGTGACAGCGCATCTACTAAGGTTGCTTCTTCTAAGCCAATGACCTTGAGCATGTGCGAACGGCAAGCGCCTTTTTGCTCAGCAACATCCAAAATTGTTTTAATCAACGAGTGCGAAATAGAGCCTTTATTCAACATTAATTCGACATCTGTTCAAACTCCAACAAGGTGTTTTGACATGACAATATTAGCCCGTCATTACAATATATACTCTTTTTGAAATCATGAATTTATTGATGATTGGTGTGAACCTCTGTAAAAAATGCCCTGCCCCAGAGATAAGACAATACTCATTTTTAGATGTAAAAGAGATAAGTTGTCGAGCACTTAATCCATTGTAATATTTGCCCAACTATATAAAAAAGCCCCTAGAGTTGAACCAGTTAACACTCTATTGATATTGGCCACTTTCAACATACCCTTGGCGTGTTTTCACATCCGCAAAGACTAGAAATAACATCCCTATTTGCCTTATATTTTTAATGTGGACCTTTATTAGATCAAGAGCATTTTTAGGTCATGGGCACTGGGGTTAGTCCTCCCGTGCGATTACCTAAGAATTGTTCTGCACATAACGATAGAAAACAGTTAGACGAAATTAAAAAAATAATCACTCAACACCCGAATGATAAAAATAACGAGGTAGTAGATGAACGCAATAAAAAATGCATCACCCCTAAGACAAAAACCAACTCAAAATGGGCACAGAAAAAACACTATTTTGAGCGGTGCTTCAGCCATCGCCTTTGCTTGTTTGTCACTTGCACCCTCGACATCAATGGCAGCAGACCTTGGTGACTACAGCATCGTACAAACACTCTGGAACATCACCCACCCCCAAGCAGCCAATAACCCGGTTGATTCACAAATAAAGGCTGAGATGCCTTTTATGAATTTTATCGAAAATCAGGCGAATGACGATGGCTTTAAGGCAAAACAATACCTCACTTGGCAAACCATTAACCTAAAAGCTGACGACGCCGAGCATGGCCAAGGTGCGGTAAAATGCATGAACGGCGACGACTATAAGTTTCTGCTTAAGCGTTCGCCCTCCAGTTCAAACATGGTGATCTTTCTAGAAGGCGGCGGTGGCTGCTGGGATTATGAGTCGTGCCTAAGAACCTCTGGAGGCCAAACAAATAGCGGTATCGTAGGTGGCGACAATCCTGGCGTTGCTATGCGAGCAGGCAGCCAGTCATCTCTAATGACAAGCTCACTTCGGCCCAATTATGCACCTAAGTTCAAAAACTGGACTAAGGTTTATCTGCCTTATTGCACACAGGACTTAGCCTTGGGCGATTCGTACAATGTGTATGAACAAGAGGGCAACACCGGCAATAAAATCGTCGCCTCACAACGAGGAATGACAGTTCAGGGCGCGGTACTCACTTGGTTAAAAGCAAATCTTGAGCAACCGAAGCAGCTATTAGTCACGGGACAAAGTGCCGGCGGCTTTGGTTCTGAATTGCTTTATCATACCTACCGTACTGCACTCGCACCTCAACAAGGTTATTTAATTAACGATGCAGGCCCAATCATGTGGGCTCCTCAAGCAGAAAGCGAACAGGACTACCCTTCTTTGCTTGCACATAAAAAAGTAACAGCGTCTTGGAATGCCCAGACCTACCTCGAATGGCTAGAAAGCGAATCGTCAGGCCTGGCACAAGACCAACAATTTGTATCGACTAACATGGGTACCATCTCAAACTTTTTGTCAGCCAGATGGCCAAACGATCGTTTTTCACTAATCACTTCTCGTAAAGACCACACCATTTCAGGCTTCAGTTATAACAGCTTCTTTAGTGACATACAGAGCACCGACACCCTTGAAGGGCGCACTATCCTACGTGATGAAAAGCGCTTTTTGGACATGGATAGAAAAAAGCAGCAATTAGATCAACTCGACAACTATGGTTATCTTATTCCGGGTTATCGCCCCATTGTTGGCGGCCATGTATTGACCATTCCTCTGATTGAAAACAGCACTACAAACGAAGACGATGGCAACAACGTCTTTGATCTAATCGACAGTGTCATGAATGAAAATGGCAGAATATTAGAGTCCTGGGAAGGCGATGCCAGCCTGGCCATGGATGTTAACGGCCGTTATGACGATTGTGTCAATGAATACTTCCGTGTCAGTGGTGCGGGAGATAAGATGGGCGATGTTTATCTGGACACACCTGATTCTGAATCAAGCAATTTAGATATTTTGGCAATATTACCTTGCCTCGAGAATACCCATATCAACACAGGTGATGAGTACCCCGTCATCCAAAGCGTACTGCCTTGGTTAACGCAAGACGTCATTGGTATCGAGCCACTCTCAAATATGACCTCTTCTCAGGATATCCTAACAGCGAAAATGCTGAATCTTGATGAAATAACAGCTAAAGAGGCAGCCGCGATTGCCAAGACCAATATTGCAGATGCAATTCGAATCGGTACTGCAGAAACACAACGACTCGCTGCTATCGTCAAAGCTAAAGCAGATGCAATAACCAAGGCCGCTGCAGAAAAAGCAGCAAGAATCGCCGCAGACCTTAAAGCCAAAGCAGATGCAGCCGCAAAAGCCGCAGCCGAGGCAGTAAAGAAAGCCGCAGCAGATGCGAAAGCCAAAGCAGCAGCACTGGCTAAAAGGTGGTGTGGCCGATGGTGTCGCTAGTAATAGCGAGCCTAGATAATATATTTAGAAGCAAAGCATAAACTAAACCGCTTTCTATATAAGAAGGCGGTCTTGCATATAAATATTGCTAGAGAACCATGAGTTTTTGAATATTACTAATCAAGCATAAACTCAAAAATGAAAAAACGGTCAGAATATCAATTGATGCCGTGCAAGAATTGTCCTTTTTATTGTCAATGCCTTGCGTCTAACTGGTGATAATTTTCTTTAACGAACGCCTTAAATACACGCAATTTTTCAGGCATATGTTTCGAGTTATGATAAATCAAGAATAGCTCCAGTTCGGGTAAACCATCATGTGGAAATATATTAATCAGCCTCCCCGCTTTAATATCGTCAGAAATGGAAAAATCCAACATGACCCCCACCCCCAAACTGCCCAACACTGCAAGATATAATACCGCCTCACTATTTGATGTGTGTACGTCATTTAATGATATAGGCAGTTTTTCTGAGTGTGAAAAAAAACGCCTAACCTGCTCTGACAAGTTAAGGTAATTTGGAAGAATTAATCTGTGCTCTGTAAATAAGTCATCGTAAGACTTAGGTAGCCCTTTGTTTAATATATAATCAGGTGAAGCGCAGAAAATTGGTAAAGCCTTAGTTAATGCGATGGCAGTCAGTCTAGAATCATTGAGCTTGCCCATTCTGAATGCGAAATTTGTCTGATTTTCAATAATGTCCTCAACCTGGTTGGATACGCTAAGGTCAAGCGTTATAGATGGGTATTTCTTACAAAAAGCATTGAGTAAATCCATTAACGGGGAGCGCAATAATACTTCTGGAAAAGACAAGGTGATTTTTCCAGACGGCGCGACCAATTCATCCTTGATAGTTTGTTCAGCAAGCTCAACTGACGCTAATATTTCTTTGCACTTGATATAAAACTGTTCACCTATTTCCGTAACAGATAATGACTGGGTAGTCCTTTCTATTAAGCGAACAGCTAGCTGTTCTTCAAACTTTGAAAGCTGCTTACTTATTGCTGATACCGAGCGATGTAATTTGTTCGCAGCTTCCGTAATGCTTCCAGTTTCTACAATTGTAATAAAGGTTAGGTAGTCATTAAATTTGGACACAGTATTTCCATTTAGTTAAAACTATTTTGAGTTTATTGAAATAGAGTAAATAAGGCAAAGACTATATAGTCCCAAGTAAGCATCATTTACTAAGCAAAAACGGAGAAGGCACAATGAGAATTAGACGGTTTGTATTGGCATACTACGCGGTTCTGTTTTGCGGTTTTGGTTTGGCTGCGTTAATTGCACCTGAGTCCTTTGCCAAATTGTTGGATAATAATCTGGTGTCAGATACCGCAAAAATGGAATTTATGGCGACATATTGCGGCTTATTCATGGGCTTGGGGTTCTATTTATTTCATTGCTTAAAAAATAATGTGCAACAAGGCTTAATCACCGTGTTGTTCACCATGGGGTTTATGCTAATTTTCAGAGTGATAGCTTACTTCGTCTACAGTGCCGACAGTGTTATTCAGTACATATATTTGGTGGGCGAGTTTGGTACAGTGTTGCTAGTAGGTTTTCTGTTAATTAAAAACGGCAAAACCTTAAAACTGAAAGTTGAGCCTATTTAATGAGGTCACCTTATTTCTTTGCCGCACTTATGTTTCTGGCAGGGTTGGGCATTCCAACCATGGCTGCGCTAAATGCTGGTCTTGGTTTAAGGTTGCAAAGTACGGTTTTAGCCGCAACGATATTTTTCATTGTCGCCCTATTTACTACCGTGGTATTTATGGTGTGCTTTGATAGTTTGGCACTTTCTAAACTTTCAGGTAGTGGCATGGCCAAAGCCATTCATTGGCATTCGATTCCCTGGTATTTTTATTTTGGCGGTATTTTTGTCGCCTACTATGTATTAAGTATTACCTGGGTGGCACCTAGATTCGGTATCGCAAATGCGGTGTCATTTGTGTTGCTGGGTCAAATTATCGCGATGAGTATCATTGATCATTATGGCCTACTAGGTGCTCAACAATATGTTATCAATATTCAACGCGGGATAGGTTTGATATTAATGACGACTGGCGTATTTATGGTCGTTAGTCGGTGATAGACAGACAACCATAACTACATGGGTCCAAAAACGTAAATCACGAATTTAAGAACTAAATTTCAAAGGAGAACGAGTAATGGAAAGAGATTTAATTTTTTACCCAGTAATCGCCCAAATTATGCTTACATTTATTATCTATATGATGCTGCCGATTGTGAAGGCTCGCGTCCTAAGAACAACCGAGGTCGATATAGACCGTAGGGCGCTTCATAATGATGCCTGGCCAGATAGCGTTCTGAAAATATCAAACAATGTTCAAAACCAATTCGAATCGCCGGTTCTATTCTATGCTCTATGTTTCATGTTGTGGGCCACGACTAATGTCACTATTTTTGCGCTATCGATTGCTTGGGGTTTTGTTTTCCTACGTGTCGTGCATGTATTTGTACATACTGGTTCAAATAAAATACCGCTACGTAAAAGAGTATTCATGCTCTCGACTGCTCTGCTAATGGCCCTTTGTTATTACGCTATTATGGGACTAGTTAGTGCTAGTAACTAACTTGACAATGCTGCTTAAGACTCAATACTGTCAACGATTGTCACAATCACTTTCTATGGATTGCACCCATCAAACAACTGCGGTAATTTTGTGCTTACTTTTTTTGGCGCTTATCCACATACGATTGGCGATTATTCGCATCGCAAGTAATTTAAATTTCACATAGGATTAACACTGTAAAAAACTAGCACGCCAAACCGTGAGTAATCGCGGG
>ENA-OSET01001138-OSET01001138.1-sediment-metagenome-genome-assembly--contig:-NODE-1138-length-28137-cov-8.013115_pt1 | contig 28137 bp, 24 predicted proteins | sample MGYA00237882_ERZ534229 | MGnify/ENA primary metagenome ERZ534229 (study PRJEB26408, sample SAMN06266212) | sediment metagenome | isolation source: Hudson Canyon methane seep mesocosm | place... | reverse complement strand
TTCGTGTTGGAGCAATAGAGAGCGACAATCCTTGGGTCACTGAGTTAGTCGCTGGAATTGTAGAGTCAGGCGAGGAGTCCGAAGAGGTTGCGTTTCGGGAAGCCCAAGAAGAAAGCGGGCTCAATGTTCGGAATCTACTCTCAATCGCCGGACCTTTTTACAACTCAGTAGGGGGATCTTCAGAGACCACACATTTGTTTTATGGTCTGGTAGATACAGCGCTTATTACCAGCGATATAAATGGCCTCGACCATGAAAACGAAGACATTCGACTTGTGGTTATGGATGAACGTGATTTCTTTAGTGAGTTAACAGCTAATCGCTTTCGCTCAGCAAGTTTGTTGCTCGCGGGCTACTGGTTAAAAGATCGGCTTAATTGAGTACCAAAGACCTCAGCGCAACGATAAATCATGTTGATTTGGATCTAAAGCCAATAATCTCAACCAACTTAAACTCTCCCGCTAGTGAGCATGAGGAAGCCTAGCGCTTGGATAGTTTGCTTCCATTGACGTCAAAATAAATACTCTCGTGGCTTAGATGAAATCTTATATCGCTAAGTTCAGCAATGAATTCTCCGCCGCAGTTAGGGTGCTTGAAGTCATTTAGGTTTTGGCTTTTGATGCGGGTGATGTTGGTGCCTAGGCAGGTCAGGCAGCACTCATCGCCTTGGCGCAGCGCTGCAATGCCAAGATAGTACGCATTTGTTTGTAGATCTCTTATCTGCTTACGTTGGCGCCACACTCTAAATGGGGCAAGTAAGAAAGCAATGACGCGGTTGATAGGGGATAGCAGCTCGCGTGAAAGTTCATCAATTTCGGCGAGCGCGGCTTCTACGGAATCAAAATCTTCCATTGCTCGAAAGTTATCGCAGTCCATGCAGTAACCAAGGGATTTTGATATCCGAACGTCTTGACCTCTGAAGTGGTAGACAAACGGTAAGTTGAGCTGGAGAGTGCCACCGGTATGTCCGCATTGATTGCATCGCAGGTTTGTGTGGGGCATAGACATAACGGCGTTCCTTCGAAATAAGGTTAAAACGATTTTTGCTTGGGTTGCCAATACCCGATATCAAGTTCAGCGCAGCCTAGGCCAAGCCGTTTTAAATACTTGGCGGCGCTATCAATGCTGGACCAGGTTTTGATTTTTCCGGTTGTGGTTTCACAAATGAGCGTTTCGCTTGCGGTTTTTAACTCAAGATGAAACCTTGCGCCGGTCGATTTGATCAGTGCCTTTTTGATCACGCCGTTATTGATCAATAGCTTCAGACTTTTCTCATTCATCGTTCTTGTCATCAAATAATGAATGTTGCTCAAGCAATGCAATGTCTTCTTTTTCACAGTGGTCTCTGATCAACTTTTCAACCATGTTCGCTACGCTTCGATGCTGGGCTTCGGCCGCCGTTTTAAGGGCCTCCTTCAGACTGGGGTCGATACGCAAATTTAGTGTTGCCGTTTTTTTGGGAGCCATTGTCGTATATTCAAACCTATTTTAGAGCTACACAATGTAACGCATATAGCGTCTCATAATTTTAGTAGCGTGTTCAACTATTTTTGTCGTCGCAGTACTGAGATCGAAGATGGAGATTGAAGTGAGCTGGTGACACTATGAATACATAACTTGGATAACAGATAAGCTAAGACTGCGATGAGGCGAAGGAGGTTATCGCGCTGTGAGTTGGTTTATTCTCAGGTGTATTTTTTATCGTAGTAAAATGGGTTTGGGCACGTTCAATCAAAAATTCCGAAGGTCGATTTGTACACAATTTGTTCAGTGTGAGAGAGGGCTTGGGCACGTTTTGGGCACAATTTGGGCACAAATACGAAATTGTGCCCAAACTGACTATTTTGGCTCTTCAATTTTGGGTCCGAACGCGAGCTGAAAATTCGTCTTGCATGCTGTGTTGTAAAATTTGACGAATATTGGTAGAAGTGAGGGTATACGGGGTCTTACGGGGATTTTTTTTGCAGGCAAAAAAAAGACTAATTAGCGTAAACTAACTAGTCTTTTTAATTTGGTAGCGGGGGCTGGATTTGAACCAACGACCTTCGGGTTATGAGCCCGACGAGCTACCAGACTGCTCCACCCCGCATCAAAACTGGTATTGTGAGGCGTTGTGGCCTCGATCAATGTGGCGCGTATACTACATATCGATATCCGAAGCGTCAAGCGTATTTATCGATTTGTTTCGAGCTTTATTACGAGAGCATTAAGTTGCCTGATTTTTAAGCAGTTTTTGCTCATATCCTTAGTGATTGTCGGGAATTCCAACTACACTTATTGGATGTCTGAAAGAACCGTTCGAGGAGTAGTATGTCGACCGTAGATGAGCTAATTGCGACAGCGAGAAAAAACGAAGCAATTGCGCGCAATTTGTTTGATATCGAAGTGGCGATCATGAACATCACGCGATGTTCTGATTTCTTTGTATCGCTGGTTGAATTGGTGCGCGATAAGTTTGAGATCGAGCATGTTTGGTTAACCATGGCCGACACCCCGTCGAATGCCCACTTCATTAGTTCAATCGAAGGCTCTGATCAGCCTGAGATACTAAAACGTGTTTCCATGATCGATTTTTTGCAAGCGACTCAAAGTGTGCGCGAGCCTATCTTGGTGAACCGAGAACTAAAACGTTTACGAACTCTCATTCCGGTGTCGATCAAAAATGAGGTCGCGTCAGTGGCTTTGTTGCCTATCTTTGTGGACAGCAAAATCGTCGGTGCGCTAGTACTTGGCACCGCAGAGGGTGGGCGTTATGACCCCAAGAAGGACAGCTTCTTTCTCAAGCAGTTAGCGGTGAAGGCATCTGTGTCTTTGGCCTGTGTGTGGGCGCGAGAGCAAATAGGCTTTTTGGCGACACGCGATCCTTTAACGCGTTTACGAAACCGTCGTGAACTTGAAGATAGCTTGGATCAAGAGCTAAGCCGTCATGCGCGTCAACGTGAGAACTTAGCGGTGATGTTTATTGATTGTGATGACTTTAAATTGGTGAACGATACCCATGGCCACGACGTTGGCGATATGTATTTGAAGCATGTTGCGTTTCATTTGGATGAGTTGACTCGAAAAAGCGATCTAGCATTTCGCTTTGCGGGCGATGAGTTTGTGGTGTTATTGCCGAATCAGGATCAGGAGGGAGCTGATGTGATTGCAGCGCGTATCCGAGAGCACCTCGTGAATACACCTTTAAAAGTCGATGATCAGGAAATTCCTGTTTTGGTTAGCTATGGTGTTGTTTCAACGGAGCATATGGCAAAGGTTGACTCAAAGATACTGTTGAAACGTGCCGATGAGAGGTTGTACGAAATGAAAAAACGTAAGCCCTCTGCGCAACAAAATACCTCTCAGACTGCTTAGCGCTTACTTGTTTTGTGCTTCTCGAAAAGCCGCAGGGCTTTTATTCGACCATTGCTTAAAACTGCGGTAAAAGCAGCGTTCATCGGAATAGCCTACGTTGTGTGCAATGTCGTCGATCGAAAGCCTGGAGTTCAGCAGTAGCTCGCGCGCGCGTTCATAGCGTGCTTGGCGCAATAGTGTTTGGTAACGAATTCCTTCTTTTTCTAACATTCGCTGGATTGAGCGTTGGCTAACGTTGAATTCTTGAGCGATCAGCTCCTTCCGTACAGACCCCATTTGTAGATGAGCCCTAATGGATCGTGCCACTTGTTCCGCAAAACTCTCGTTTTCTATCTTAAGGCTTGATAGCTGGCTTCGTGCCCGGCCTTCAAGCTGATTGAGAGGAATAGCATTTTGGCGGTGTAATGGCGTGGCAAGAATAGCGGGGTCCAGGACAATGCAGTTCTCTTTCTGCTCGAATAATACGCAGCATTGAAATATCTTCTCATAGTGGTCACGAAGCGCTTGTGGCGGAGCAGGTCTGGATAGGTGGACCTCTCTAGCGCTCGCTTTTTGCTGCGCTAGCCAGCGTGCAAATTGTGTCCATGACGCCAGTACATTGTCGATCATTTCAAGTCTTACGCGAGGCTCCGAATATGCACAATGCCACGTTAGTGTTAGTGCTTGCTGGTTTTTTTGTATGGTGGTGATCCCCATGTCTCCTACCAAGCGCTCATATGGGGGGATGCGGTCAATCGCGTCGCCAATTGTTTTGCAATTTAACGTGATGGCGCCAAGCAAATTGTATGACTGTGCCTGTACGTACTGGCTGCTATTGAGTCCCAAAACGGGGTCGTCTGCTAGTTCGATCAGAGTTAGTAATAGCGTTTGAAAATTTGCGCCTTTGACTCGGCCGTCATCCCGCGTGAGAAGGTCTAGTGGGATATTGGCTTGCGAGATTAAATGTTGGGTATCGAGTTGGCGTGCTTCGGCATAACGAAGGTATTGTTTGATAGCTGATATTGACGCAAACCCTAAATGTTTCATGCTGTCGAAACCTGTCCGAAATTGTCAGTGATGATTTTTTTAAAGTGTATATGATTGCGTGATGAAATGACTGTGTCATGTGTGTTGAAAAGATAATAAGCAACAGAAGAGGTTAAAGCGATGCGACGTTGGAACGGTTGGGGCGATGAATCAAACAAAATGGATCTACCACCGACAGGCAAGGGTTTCTTAGCTGAAATGGTTGGTGACTCGGCTCCTTTGAGAGACGCGACGTGGGAAGAAGTGCTTGCTCAAGTGCCTGCGAGTCGACTGGGTGAGCATGCGCTGATTGATCTCTCTCCGGAGCAGCGTGTGTATCATGCTCGAGGACAAAGCCTGCCTGACTTATTGGCAACGCGCAGTGGTCAGCTCGAATACTTTCCTGACGGCGTAGCCTTTCCGGAGACCAAAGAGCAGGTCGCAGAATTAGTGGATTACTGTTATCAGAACGACGTTATTCTGATTCCATATGGCGGCGGTACTAGTGTGGTTGGCCACATTAATCCCTTTAAATCAGACAAGCCAATTCTTACATTGTCCTTGGCCAAAATGTCGCGTTTGCTAGATTTAGATGACGATAGCCAAATTGCCACATTTGGTCCGGGTACGCCTGGGCCACAGGTTGAGTCTCAGTTGCGGGCAAAAGGTTACACACTTGGTCATTACCCACAGAGCTTTGAATTGTCGACCTTAGGCGGGTGGGTTGCTAGCCGTTCGAGTGGGCAGCAGTCTTTGCGCTATGGCCGTATCGAACAGATGTTTGCGGGCGCGAGTGTTGAGACGCCAAAAGGAAGACTTGAAATTCCGTCTATTCCAGCGTCGTCAGCGGGGCCGGACTTGCGTGAGTGGGTAATGGGGTCGGAAGGGCGGTTTGGCGTTATTTCTGAAGTAAAAGTGCGTGTGACGAAGCTGGCTGAGCAGGAAGATTTTTATGTCATTTTCTTTCCTTCTTGGGACAAGGCTAAAAGCGCGGCGCGGCACTTGGTGCAGTCGAAAGTTCAGCTGTCTATGTTGCGTTTGAGCAACGAGATTGAAACCGTAACGCAGTTGGCGCTGGCCGGGCACCCAAAACAAATCGCGTTAATGGAAAAGTTTTTGGCATGGCGCGGGGCAGATGAAGGCAAATGTATGATGACCTTGGGCGTGACCGGCATGCCCGCACAATGTCGCTCATCCTTGTCGCTAGTTAAACGAACGACAAGGCCTTATGGCGGTGTTTATACCGGCGCCTATTTAGGCAAAAAATGGGCGCAGAAGCGTTTCATGATGCCATATTTGAGGGAGGCATTGTGGGAGTTAGGCTACGCCGTTGACACGCTAGAAACAGCAACTGACTGGAGCAATGTCGACCCCTTGCTAACGATTATTGAAGGTAGTTTGCGCAGTGCCTTAGCTGATGAAAACGAAAAGGTGCATGTGTTTACGCACTTGTCCCATTTTTATAGTCAGGGTTCGAGTATCTACACAACTTATGTTTATCGAGTGGGTAAAGATTACCAGCAAACTTATGACCGTTGGCAAAAGCTAAAAATGCAGACTTCTGAGTTGATCGTCAATAATGGGGGCACTATCAGTCATCAACATGGCGTCGGAAAAGATCATGCGCCATTCCTTCCCGTTGAAAAAGGAGAGCTAGGGATCGATGTGATTAAGACCGTTGGTCAGCATTTGGATGAGAAAGGCTTGTTGAATCCGGGCACCTTGTGGGGAACCACTGATGACTAGGGCGCTTGACGTCTGGTCGCCGGGTTGGCGTGAAGAAACGGTCAGCCAGCTTGCAACACAAAAGTTCGAGTGGGACTTAGTCGTTGTCGGTGGCGGAATTACTGGTGCAGGGATATACCGAGAAGCAGCGGGGCGCGGCTTGCGAGTGCTGTTGCTAGAGCAACGGGATTTTGCATGGGGCACGTCGTCGCGTTCTTCAAAAATGGTTCATGGTGGGTTGCGTTACTTAGGCAGCGGTCAGTTTTCATTGGCTAAAGATTCAGTCAAAGAACGTCAGCAATTGATGGAGGCCTTGCCGGGTCTTGTCGATCCCTTGCCCTTTTTGATGGGGCACTACAAAGGAGGCTTTCCTGGGCCTTGGATTTTTGACAAGTTGCTGGCAATTTATGATTGGATGGCAGGTAAGCGGTTTCGAAAATTTATTGAGGGTGGTGTAGCGGATCGCTGGGCGCCGGGAATTAAGACAGAAAATCTACTTGGCTTAACGCGCTTTCAAGATGCGGTAACAGACGACGCCCGTCTGGTTATGCGTGTGTTGCACGCGGGTAATCGAGAAGGTGGAACGGCCATCAATTATGCGACTGTTCTCAAACCCATTCGGCGCGGCAACAAAGTGGAAGGCGTAGAATTTCGCGATGAACTGAGTGGCGACGTAGTAAACGTGATGGCTAAGGCGGTCGTGAATGCGACTGGTGCTTGGACAGATACACTGCGCGAGAGTCTAGGTCAGAACAAAGTTATTCGGCCGCTAAGGGGGAGCCATTTAGTGGTGCCTTCGTGGCGTTTGCCGGTCGCGTTTACGATCAGTTTTTTTCACCCCAAAGATAAGCGGCCGGTCTTTGTGTTTCCGTGGGAAGGCGTGTCTGTGATAGGCACAACAGACTTGGATCACCGCACAGGCTTAGGTGACGAAGCCTCCATCAGCGAAGAGGAGGTAGGTTATTTATTAGATGCAGTGAATCATCAATTTTCTCACGCTAAGTTGGTCGCGAGTGATGTAATTTCAACGTGGTCAGGTGTTCGTCCTGTTGTGAGCAAACAAAATGGAGATTCAGTTGATCTGAATACTGAGAATGATCCCTCTGACGAAAATCGTGAACATGTCATCTGGAATGACGACGGTTTAATAAGTGTGGCGGGTGGAAAGCTCACCACCTATCGACTGATTGCGCTAGATGTGTTGCGGCAATTAATGACGGTGATCCCAGAGAAACTAGCGGCGGAGTCGTTGGCTGAACCGCTACCTTTTGAATTACGCTCGGCTAAATTACATGGCAAGAATAAAAGCTTAGGCGGGGCTGCCTTATTGCGTCTTGCTGGACGATATGGGCCGAATGCAGAATCAGTGGTGGCATGCGCTGATGAATATGACATCGCGGGCCCAAAGCAGGTTTCATGGACGGATACCTTGTGGTCGGAATTGGTTTGGGCGTGTCAATCAGAGTTGGTTGAGCATTTGGATGACCTGCTGTTGCGCAGAACGCGTATTGGCATTCTGTTAGAGCAGGGCGGTGAAGCCCAGTTTCCGTACATTCAAAAAATATGTGAACAAAACTTGGGTTGGGATTCTCAGCGTTGGCAGGGCGAATGTGAAAGATATCAGCAGATTATAGCGTCACATTATGCCGTGCCGTCGAATAATGCAGTTGACGCCAAGGAGTCTGTATGAGCGAGCGGGCGATACTAGCAATTGATAACGGCACGCAAAGTGTGAGAGCGCTGTTGTTTGACCTGAAAGGTAATTTGATCGGCAAGGGAAAAGAAGAGATAGAGCCTTATTTTTCGGAGCACCCTGGCTGGGCGGAGCAGAACGTCGAATATTATTGGGACGCTTTAGGGAGCGCGTGTCGAAAGCTTTGGGCGAGTGTTGAATTTGATCCGAGCAATGTGCTTGCAATGACGGTAACGACGCAGCGCGGTACTGTGGTAAATGTTGATGAAGATGGAAAGCCTTTGCGTCCTGCCATTGTCTGGCTTGATCAGCGCCATGCAAGTGTGAAGGGTGACTTGCCGGGTATGTGGAAATGGTTGTTTAAAGCAGCGCGAGTTGAGGATGTGATTAAGCGTGTGCGCGAGAAATCTCAGTCGGCTTGGATTGCTCAGAATCAACCAGATATATGGCGAAAAACACACAAGTACCTCTTGCTATCGGGGTATTTGAATTATCGATTGACGGGAAAGTTTGTTGACTCTGTGGGCAGTCAGGTTGGATATATTCCGTTTGACTATAAAAATTTGCGTTGGGCAAACTCTAGTGATTGGCGCTATGGCATTGTGCCGGATTTGTCGCCGTCTATGCTGCCAGAGTTAGTGTCGCCGGGCCAGCAGTTAGGTACTTTACAAGAGAGTGTGGCGGAGTATATCGGGCTTTCGCCGGGCGTGCCTGTTATGGCTGCTGCATCAGATAAAGCCTGTGAGATTCTTGGTTGTGGTGGGAACTCTCCTGATATTGCATGCATGAGTTATGGCACGACTGCGACGATCAATACGACGAGTAATAAGTATGTTGAGCCTATTCGTTTTATGCCTGCGTATCCTTCTGCAATACCGGGCAACCACTGCTCGGAGATGATGATCTATCGAGGCTTTTGGATGGTCAGTTGGTTCAAAAAAGAATTTGGCCTACGCGAGCAGCGAATTGCGGAAGAGCGTGGCGTGCCGCCAGAAACACTGTTTGATGAGTTGGTGGATAGTGTGCCGGCAGGTTCAATGGGTTTGATGTTGCAGCCCTACTGGACTCCAGGTGTTAGAGACCCAGGTCCAGAAGCCAAAGGAAGCGTAATTGGATTTGGTGATGTGCATACGCGGGCACATCTTTATCGCGCTATTCTAGAGGGCTTGGCATATGGTCTTAAAGAAGGCTTGGAGCGTTTGGAAAAACGAAACGGCGTTAAGATAAAAACCTTGCGAGTTGCAGGTGGTGGGTCGCAAAGTGATGCAGCAATGCAACTGACTGCTGATATATTTGGTTTGCCCGCTGAACGTGCTCATACCTATGAGACCTCTGGTCTCGGCGCTGCCATTGATGCGGCTGTTGGGATAGGCGTGTATCCAAACTTTGATGAAGCGATTAAGAAAATGACCAGAGTCGGTGAGGTTTTTCACCCTGACGCAGAGCGCACTCGCTTGTATCAGCGCTTATATCGAGAAGTTTATCTTAAAATGTACGCGCAGCTGCAGCCCTTGTATAAGTCAATTCGAGATATTACGGGGTATCCGAGTTAGCAAAACTTGAGTCACCAAAGGAAAGGGTATTGGTGTTAATCGAGCCCATAAAAAAAGGCGTTAGCCGAAGCTAACGCCAGAGAGTCAATCAATAAACCAGAAAGCATGAAAAAAGGGCTTGCGTAAATTAGGCTGAATTTGAATCGCCCGAAAAAACAGCGGAGGTACAACATAACCCTCCGCTAACGGGGATACTACTCAAATCCACGAACTTAGTTTATGCGTCTTGTTTTGCGCTTAGTAGTGATGTCTGGTTAGAGCGTGTGTGACTCTGTGAGATAAACGTAGCGGTCTGTAGTGTGTGTAAAAGGGTGTAATTGGATGGCTGGAAAAACAAAAAGTTAGCCTATTAGCATTCGACGCGACTCGGTCGGTTACTGATAGGCCAATATCACTATTTTTCTTTCATGCTGTCCCAGTGGAATACGCTTAGCGAGGAGCTTAGCTTAGCTTTCACGGAGAGTTGTGCGCACTGTTCCTGTACTTCATCTGCCGAAGGAATCGCGCCATTGTCATCGAGGCAACAGGCCGCGAGCACGGCTGTGACGGTGTGAAATCCAGAAGAGGTTCTAAACGATGTGTGGTTAACGCCGTCCAATATCCGCTTGAATACACTGGCCTTGCAGTGATCTAGGCTTTGAAACTGTGCGACGATAATGAACGTGTCATCTTTGACGCGGCATAGTACATCTAGCGGGCGGATCAAGCCGCGCAAGCGGCGGGTGATGCTGGCGCCCAGTTCTTGATTCAATACGTGATTTTTACCTTTCCTGCTTTTATCCCAGTCAAGAATTTCTACTCGGATATAGCTCATTGCGCCACCGCGCGAGTCAACGTGTTTCAGCATTTTGTTCAAGCTGTCTAGCGCCATACGGGCATTGCCGATCCCTGTTTCAGGGTCTAGCATGTTGTTCTTTTCTAGATGCTGGTTGTTCTCAAGGAGCAGCTGGTTTGCGATTAGTAGTGTATTTTGTTGATGAGACATTCTGTCAGCTGCGTAGATTCGCGGGAGCAGTTGTTTTGACATGTCTGATTTGAAAATGAAGTCGTCGACGCCTTTTTCGAACGCTTCTTGCAGCGCTTCAGGTGTTTCCTTTCCGGTAAGCAGCACGATGTAAGTGAAGCCATTGCGCTGTTCATCCAACTGTCTAACTTTTTCCGTTAGCTGCAAACCGTCCATTCCGGGCATTAGCCAGTCTGCCAGCAAGACGCTAGTCTTGCGTTTTTCGATATGTTTTAAAGCGGATTCGCCGTCATTAACGACGCGAAGATCGCGGTAGCCAGCAGTTGCTAGGGTTTTAGCAATGACGGTGCTGCTAAACTTTGCATCATCGACAATAACAATAGATAGGTCTAGATTCGGCATGGAGGTTAAAATCGCATAGACTTGTTGAAGGTACCCTGCAGTATAGCAGGGGAGTACGAAACTTATTACGGAGTGAAGTATAACATGCCATCTTTTGATACGGTGTCTGAAGTTGACAAGCATGAGGTGACGAATGCGATTGATCAGGCAAAACGTGAACTAGGTAACCGTTGGGACTTTAAAAATGTTCAGGCGGACATCGTGTTAGAAAATGAAAAGGTAGTGTTTTCCGCAGAACAGGACTTTCAACTAGAGCAGTTGATAGAAATGCTGCAAATGGCATTTTCGAAGCGTGGCATTGATTCGCGCGCGCTGTCTGAGTCTGGTGACAGCAAGGCAGGTAAGCTCGTGAAGCGAAGTTTTGATGTGAAACAGGGAATAGAAACCTTGACCTCAAAAAAAATGGTCAAGCTGATAAAAGAATCAAAAATTAAAGTTCAGGCCGCGATTCAAGGCGAGAAGCTTCGTGTGACGGGGAAAAAACGAGATGAGCTACAGCAGGTCATGTCGCTGTTACGCGAGTCTGAAGATATAGATATACCGCTGCAGTTTAACAACTTTAGAGATTAGGCTGTCGGTTGTTGGCGGCTAGAAATGCGTGCGCGCAGCCTTTTGATTACGCGCCTAAAAGGACTTTTCTGATAGGCACTTACTTATAAAGGCGTGCTGCCAGATTTGTATTAGAAACCGATAAGAATAAGCGGCCTGTTATGCCCTCTCGCCCTAGTTTTAAAGAAACCTTCAAGCTCTATTTGGATGCTCGCTTACTACGTATTTTTGGTTTAGGCGTTGCGAGTGGCTTTCCGTGGGTCATGATCGGCTCCGCCATGACAGCTTGGCTTGCTGAGGAAGGTTTATCTCGCACCAATATTGGCTTTTTCGGCTTTATTTTCGTCGCATTCTCAATCAATTTTCTATGGTCGCCGCTGGTAGATCGGGTCAAACTCCCTGTGTTAGGGGCTTGGCTTGGTCAGCGGCGCAGCTGGATCGTACTGATGCAGTGTCTTGTGGCCTTGTGCTGCTGGGGGGTGGCGACAGTTGATCCGTCTGGCGCGATGAGCGTTGCGAAGATGTTTGCGTTTGCGCTGGCACTTTCCGCCGCCACGCAAGACATTGCCTTAGATGCGTTTCGCATTGACTCCCTGCCTGAAGATGACCCAGCGCTGATGGCGGCGGGTTCTGCGATGGCGACTTCAGGTTGGTGGACAGGATTTGCTGGTTTAGGTGCGATCCCTTTATTTTTGGCTGATCTTGATGGTTGGCTGTGGTCGGATGTTTATCAGTATATGGCATTGGTAATGTTGTTATTGGTGCTAGTTCCGCTGAGTGCGTCAGAGCCAAAAACTAGGCGAGAGGAGTCTCAGGAGGCCAGCGAGCGCCGCTATTTAGCGTATTTTCATCAGCAAGGTGAGGCGGGTGCGCGGCAACTATCTATTGCGCTAGTTGGCTTTTTAGTTTTGGTTTGCTGGCTGATTATCGGTTTTCCTGGGGTATCTCCAGAGAGTATTTACACCACTTATTTGGTCTGCGGGATTCTTCTCGCGGGCTTAGCTGTTGTGCTTTTAAAAGGCTTGTGGCATTTGAATGAGCAAGTCGGTGTAGAGTCTTTGAGTGACCCTATAGCCGGCTCTTTGCGCCGTAAAGACAGGATGCTGGTGTGGGTTTTAGTGAGTTTTGTAGAGCCTTTAGCGGAGTTCTTTAGACGCAATGAAGCCAAGCTAGCCTTGTCGATTTTATTGTTTATCTTTTTGTTCAAAATAGGAGAGGCCTTTCTTGGGCGGATGTCTATCGTCTTCTATAAAGAGCTCGGTTTCAGTAACTCAGATATTGCGCTTTATTCCAAGCTGGTGAGTTGGTGGGTAACGATTGGGTTTTCGCTAATTGGGAGCGCTGTTACGATTCACTATGGCGTGTTGCGCGGGCTTTTTATTGGTGGGTTCGCAATGGCGGCGAGCAACCTGATGTTCGCAGTGATGGCTTTTGTTGGGCCGAGTAAAGGGCTGTTAGTGTCTGCGGTGGTGGTTGATGGCTTTACCACTGCATGGTCGACGGTTGCTTTCGTGGCGTTCTTATCAATGATGTGTAATCGCGCATTCACGGCAAGCCAATATGCGTTAATGGCCTCTGTTGGCACGCTGGGGCGAACCTTTTTAGCGTCTTATAGTGGTTGGGTAGTCGATGCCTTGGATGGCAATTGGGCGTTATTTTTCACGATTACGTCGCTGATGGTGGTACCCAGTATGATTCTGTTATATCGGGTTCGGCATCGTTTAAGGGCATTATCAGCTGATTTTTAAGTAGTCTATATCGAGCGAGGGCTATTGCCGTCATAGGCTTTTTGTCACACCGTTTAGATATAGCACTGTCTGCTTTTAATAAGCTCGATGAATTCAGGCTCAGCGATCGGGCGGCAGTAATGATAGCCTTGTACTAGGTCGCAATTCATATCCATCAGCAGCTCTGCCATCTCATTGTTCTCTACGCCCTCTGCAACCACTTCTATACCTAGGGCATGAACCATTTCGATAATGCCACGCACGAGCGTTCGGTCTTCTGAAGAGCTCGGTATCTCATCGATAAAACTCTTGTCTATTTTTAGAACTTCGATTGGCAGTTTGCGTAAGTACGTGAGCGAAGAATGCCCAGTTCCAAAGTCATCAATTGCAGTCCGGATACCCATCTTTTTGATTTCGTTTAGCGTGTCTACCGCTAGTTCAAGGTCATCCATAATGGCGGTTTCTGTGACTTCCAGTTCGATTCGAGACGGGTCTATGTTTGTGTTTTTCAAAACGTGGGCAATATCGTCTTGCAGTTGTCTTTTCTTAAAGTGTTTGGCCGAAATGTTGAGGGCTAAGACGAAGTCATTATCGAGGTATTCTTTCCATTCTTCCATATAGGCAAAACAGCGAGCGATCACCCATTGGCTGATCGGAATGATTTGCCCGCTCTCTTCAGCGATAGGAATAAATTCCATTGGGCTGCGAAATGATTTTCCGTCAGGACGCCAGCGAATGAGTGCTTCTGCACCTTTGATTGACCCAGACTCTAGGCAAATTTTTGGTTGGAAAAAAAGCTCGAACTCTTGTTGTTCGAGCGCGACATTAATCTGATTTCGTATCTTTAAACGCTGATACGCATGCGTATCTTTCGATAACGAGAATAGCTCAAAGGTATGTTTGCCTTGCTGTTTTGCTTGATACATTGCCATATCGGCGTTGCTGACGAGCTTGTCGGCATCCTCACCATGTTCGGGCGAAACAGCGATGCCGATACTAACGCTCATATAAAGTTCTTCGCCGCTTAGTTCGAAGCTGTGATCAAAACAGTTGATAATTTTATGGCTCAAGTCGATGGCGGGCACATCGGAGGCTATATTTCCCATCACAGCAACAAACTCATCGCCACCGTGGCGTGCGAGAAAGGTATGGGGCGGTAATACTGACTCTAATCGATCAGCAACTTCTTTCAATAATGCATCGCCAACATTGTGCCCGAATGAGTCATTGACGTCTTTAAATCCGTCTAGATCAATGAATAGTGCAGCTGTTTTGTTGTTACTACCTTTGGTGTTTTCGAGTGCTTGATTTAAACGGATAGAAAGCAGTCTGCGATTAGGTAGTCCTGTCAGAGAGTCATGGTAGGCCCGATGTTTAGATTCTTCTTCTTTCAGTCGTGTGAGTGTGACATCGCGGAAAGTCCAGACTTGTCCAACGATCTCTTCATCCAGTTTATGTGGCTTTGAATGCGCTTCTAAACAGCGTGATTGTTTTGTTTCGAGTTCACATTCGATGCTCAGATGGGGGGCTTCAATCGACTGATTGACGGCTCTTGTTAGTGTCTGCACATCGCTAAGAAATTTCTTGGCGTGGGCGAGAAGCTGCCGTTTTGATGCAATCACGCCATCGGCTTTGTCTATCATAAATAGCGATTTGAACGCTTCGTTTGAAAACCTAACGTTTCCGTTCAGGTCGAGTATTAGCAGTGCGTCATAGGCAGAGTTCATGCCTGTTTCGAGCAATTTGTGCCGTGTTAGTAGGTTCGTATAATGTCGTGTAGAGGCGTTAGTTTCGGGAGCGGGCGTGTCGGCTAGTTGCTGGCTTTTTACATCAGACGACGCAGCGTCGTTTGAATTTAAGCTTTGGATATAGTTCTCAAGCTCTTCGCCAGGCGCTATCGTATTTTGCAGTGTGTAGGTGGAACTTTGGTGACTCATTCTCGCTCAGTCCTTTCAGACAGACAATCTGCGTTATTTATTAGTTAGTGGCATTTGCTTGTCTTACAAAACGACGGATTCGGTATGACAAGCATAGAAATTCTTTACTTAGTCGCACCAACCCTTTGTAAAACAGGCGCGTCATCGCCTTTATTTTGCACCTAAACAGATATATCTGTTCGTAGTGGGTGTTCCTCAACACCTTTTTCTTATCTTTCAGATTAGCTTAAAATTGAGGCTTGTCTCGAAATTAATTGTTTCGAATTACGATGTAATCAGCATTCATTACCGTGCTGTTTGTAATTTGATAGGCGAATGCGTCCATTTAAAATCACTATTTTCTCCTCCTGAAGTTTTTGAAACTGCTCGCGTTGCTTGTCAGAACCGTCTGGGAAAGAGCTACGTCCGCTTGCATTCACAACTCGGTGCCATGGAATTTTGGTTTCGCTCGGAAGCTTCTTCAGTATGCGCCCCACTAAACGAGCGTTGCCTGGGTAACCGGCAAGGGATGCCACCTCTCCGTAAGTAGATACATATCCCTTAGGTATTTGAGCAATGGTGCTGAGTATCGCTTGGTGGCGTGTTTCAGAACTATCTAACATAGGAGGAAACCCTTGCTGCTGACTAGTTTGCATGCTGGCGAGACGAGCCTTGAAGTTCTCGTTTTCATCGTCATATAGAAGGTAGTGGAGCGGTGTTTCGAATCATAGCAGTATCGCTCAAGTTGAGGCTATGTTGACTGGCGGAGAATAGCGTAAAGCCGGTATCGATTTAGCTTTTTATACCTTAGGAATAATACATGCGAATTCTTTTTTTGTGCTTCATTGTTATGCCCATCATTGAAATGGTCGTGTTAATCGAAGTGGGTTCTGTTATTGGTGTTTTTAACACCATATTGCTGGTGTTATTGACTGCCGTCATAGGCGCGACTTTGCTTCGTCAGCAAGGCTTAAAGACCTTGTTGCAGGCAAATCAAAAAATGCGAGAAGGCCAGATGCCGGTCAGTGAGATGGGCGAAGGTTTAATGCTCGCGGTTGCGGGTGCGCTGTTGCTAACGCCAGGCTTCGTGACTGACACGATAGGGTTTTTGCTGTTAACGCCTGGGATTAGACAGTTGATGCTTAAGTCCGTCACAGATCGCCTAGTTAAAGGCGTCGGTTCGCAGTCATCTTCGTTTCAATACCACTATAGCGAGGTTCATAGGCGCGATCGCGATGCGGGTAGTGAAACGATCGAAGGCGATTTTATAGACGGCGATTATCAAGAGGTTCCAAAAGGCGACGATGTTAAAGGTGGGTCAAAACACAGCGACAAGTAAAGAATGTACGTTTTTTTTATAGTGATGGCTTGAAATGCTGACGCCGAGCCCCATTTATACTGCCACTTATGCATGAAAGACCTTGGTTGAATTGTCTAACCAATTGTTTTTCTTATTAAATATTTCTCGTTAAATGTATCGAGAAGTTTCGGATTGAAAACCTGTTAGGAGAATCATTGAAATGAAAATCCGTCCATTACACGATCGTGTTGTTGTACGCCGTAAAGAAGAAGAAACTACCTCTGCAGGTGGCATTGTGCTGCCAGGTAGTGCGACTGAGAAGCCTTCTCAGGGTGAAGTTTTAGCCGTCGGTGCGGGTAAAACTTTGGATAACGGTGACACTCAGGCGATGGCCGTAAAAGTCGGTGATACCGTGGTGTTTGGTCAGTACTCAGGTAACGGCGTCAAGATTGACGGCGAAGAGCTATTGATCATGAGCGAAAACGAAATTTACGGTGTGATCGAAGCGTAAGGCGTCTCGATTTATTCTCGTTCCAATTAGTTAGATATACAGGATTAAGAACATGACAGCTAAAGATGTGAAATTCGGCGATGCTGCTCGCCAGGGTATGTTGGCAGGTGTAAACGTATTGGCAGATGCCGTGAAAGTTACGTTGGGCCCTAAAGGTCGTAACGTAGTTTTAGACAAGTCTTTTGGCGCTCCAACAGTGACTAAAGATGGTGTTTCCGTGGCGAAAGAAATCGAACTTTCCGATAAGTTCGAAAACATGGGCGCTCAAATGGTGAAAGAAGTTGCTTCTCAAACCAATGACGCGGCCGGAGACGGAACAACGACTGCGACAGTATTAGCTCAAGCAATTGTTAACGAAGGCTTGAAAGCCGTTGCGGCGGGCATGAACCCGATGGACCTAAAGCGTGGCATCGATAAAGGTGTTCAGGTGGCAGTAGAAGCGGTAAAAGGCTTTGCTCGTCCTTGTGAAGACACGAAAGCGATCGCTCAGGTTGGTACTATTTCAGCGAACAGCGACACGTCTGTCGGTAACATCATTGCAGAAGCAATGGAGAAAGTTGGCAAAGAAGGCGTTATTACCGTTGAAGAAGGTAGCGGTTTCGAAGACGAGCTAGACGTGGTTGAGGGTATGCAGTTCGATCGCGGTTACCTTTCTCCTTACTTTATCAACAACCAAGACAACATGAGTGCTGAGCTTGAAACACCGTTCATCTTATTGGTTGATAAGAAAATTTCAAATATCCGTGAGTTATTGCCAGTACTAGAAAGTGTGGCAAAAGCGGGTAAGCCTTTATTGATTATCTCAGAAGATGTCGAAGGCGAAGCGTTAGCAACTCTTGTTGTGAACAACATGCGTGGCATCGTTAAAGTGGCCGCTGTTAAGGCCCCTGGGTTTGGTGATCGTCGTAAAGAGATGCTGCAAGATATCGCGATTCTAACCGGTGGTACGGTTATTTCTGAAGAAGTTGGTTTGTCTTTAGAAAACGCAACGCTTGATGATTTAGGCACAGCAAAACGCGTCAACATCAGCAAAGAAAACACCACGGTCATTGATGGTGCTGGTAAGGCGGAAGAGATCGAAGGTCGTGTTGGTCAGATCCGTAAGCAAATTGAAGACAGTAGCTCAGATTACGATCGTGAGAAGTTGCAAGAGCGTGTTGCCAAACTAGCCGGTGGTGTTGCGGTGATTAAAGTAGGCGCGGGTTCTGAAGTTGAAATGAAAGAGAAGAAGGCTCGCGTTGAAGACGCTCTTCACTCTACTCGTGCAGCAGTAGAAGAAGGTGTTGTTGCTGGTGGCGGTGTTTCTTTGATCCGTGCTCAGCAAGCGATCGAAAATCTAGAAGGCGATAACGAAGACCAAAATGTCGGTATTAACTTACTTCGTCGTGCGATGGAAGCGCCATTGCGTCAAATCGTAGCGAACGCAGGCGGAGAAGGTTCTGTTGTTTCTGACAAGATTAGGCAAGGCGAAGGTAGCTTTGGCTTCAATGCGGCAACTGGTGAATACGGCGATATGCTTGAGATGGGTATTTTGGACCCAGCTAAAGTAACCCGCACAGCGCTGCAGTCAGCGGGTTCGGTAGCCGGTTTGATGATTACCACTGAATGTATGATCACAGATGTTGTTGAAGAAGGAGGATCTGCTCCTGCTATGCCTGATATGGGCGGCATGGGTGGTATGGGCGGCATGATGTAGTCGGCCTTAGCCTCTGAAAGTAAAAACCCGGCAATTGCCGGGTTTTTTTATGCCTGAGAATCAGGTCTTACTATGGATGACAAAGCTTTAATAGAGGTAGATTTAAGTGGTCAAATAGACTGTAATTGAGCGCCTTTTTTGAAATATTAATTCTATTCGCAAATCCAGCGCGAATAATACGAGCACTTAGAGACAGTGATTAAAAAAATTCTAGCTTACGGCGGCGTATTCCTAATTGGTTTCGGCGTTTTTCTTGTGCTGCTAATGCCCGCCTCTTTTTTGTGGGAGAAGGCCGTAAAGCCAAATCTAAATCTGCGGTCGGCTGGCGTTACTGTTACAGGTGTTGAGGGCACAGTTTGGGCTGGACAGGCACTGGTTGTTCATAAAGGCGTCGAGTCTGTTGTGAGTTGGGACGTGGCGGTGCCAGAATTGTTGCCGCTATCTCTACCGATTGACCTAAGAATTAATAGTCATGCAGGCACTGCGGACGTTCTCGTTAAGCCTGCGTTAGGTGTTTCTAGTCTTTTGATTCGTTCGTTAGATCTTGATCTTTCTGCCTTAAATTCTGTGTTAATTCGACAGCGAATCAAACTTTCGGGAACAGTGCTGGCACGTGACCTGTTTATAGAGGCCGAGGGGCGGAAAATTTTAACTGCTGCAGGTAAGCTCTCTTGGTCCGGTGGCGAGATTGCTTACCCCGTTCAGCGTGAGATTCACGAACGTAATGCACCGTTGATGCGGGCAACGGTAGAAACGCGTGATGACGGTCTTATCAATGCGGCGATTAAAGATGATGAGAGTTCCGTTGACGCTATCGTGGCGTCATTATCTCCGGAAGGTGTGGCGTTGCTGCAGGTCAGGCGGCGTTTGCTAGACTTGGTAGATGAGCCATGGTCGCCGAACTCAACTGAGCGGGATACGGTGTTTAAAATTAAGAAGAGTATTTATTGAGTGGTGGCTAGATGAGTAAAACGACTGGCGCATCAGTGGGTAAGCGGGGAGTGGTGGATCAGGCACTAAAGCCTTTGAAGGTTTGCTTGCTGTTAAGTTTAGTTATTTATGTGGCTTACTTGCTAGCTCAGTTGAGCTGGGTGTTGGTGCCTAGCTCGAGTGGGCAGCCAGTCGTTTTATCAAAGCAAGTTTCGACCAGTGCGGCGGGGCTGCTGAGTACTAAGGCGGGAAATGTTCCTAACCTAGATCTTTTTGGTAAGGTTGGTGTAAAGCCAGCGGTTAAGCTTGATCAACCTAAAGAAGCGCCTAAAACACGACTTCGTTTAGCGTTAAAAGGTGTTTTTACTGAAGAGCAGGGTGGTGACTCGGGAGCGATCATCGAAGAAATTGGACGTTCTACAGAATATTACCGAATAGGTGATAAAGTGCCGGGAAACGCTACACTAGAAGAGGTGTATAGCGATCGTGTGTTGATTAGGCGCGCTGGAAGGCTAGAAACGCTCGCTTTTGATGATGTGGTGGATAAGGGTAGTGCTATTGCTAAGGTCAATGCGCCAAAGCGAAAGTCACCGGCAGTTACTAGGGATGTGGAAACCCCAGAAGAGTTTATCGAGGAAGCGACGCGAAGACTCAGTGCCGACCCAGCGAGTGCCTTATCATCTGTTGGACTTTCGCGTGGCGAGAATGGTGGTTATGTCTATCAGGGAAATAATCCGATGCTATCGGGCATGAATCTCGAAAAAGGCGACGTTATTATGTCGGTTAACGGCCACTCATTGGGTGATGTGCAGCAAGATCGAGAATTAATGAGAACATTGTATGAGCAAGGTAGTGTTGAGGTTGAAGTGGTGCGAGATGGTGCCAGTTTTTTCGTCAATTACCCATTAAGATAGGGCTTAGTGTTTAAGCCTCTGATCGTTTGAGACAGTTATTGTGATGATGTATAAAAAAATTCTGCAGAAGCTAGTGATGGTTACCATGCTGACGATGTTTTCGAGCATGGTGTTCTCCGAAGAGCAGACTTGGAAGGTTAACTTAAAAGATGCTGACATTAGGGCGTTTGTAAGTCAGGTTGCAGATATAACTGGTTATAGCTTCGTTATTGACCCTCGCGTGAAAGGCAAGGTAACGGTCGTTTCCAATGCATCGATGGACCAAGCAGCTGTTTATGAAATGTTTTTGTCGGTATTGGGCGTGCATGGTTTTGCTGCACTGCCAGGTGCTGGCGTGATTAAAATTGTTCAGCAGAACAACGCGAAACAAATCGCCCAAGATGAAAAGATGTTGAAAAGGCTGCCGTCTGAGCAGATCGTAACGCGAGTTATTCAGGTCAATAATGCTAGTGCTTTAGAGCTTGTTCCTATCTTGCGTCCGATGGTCGCGAAATACGGACACCTGGCTGGTGTTGCTGCGGCTAACGCGCTGATTGTTAGTGATCATTTGGCGAATATTCGCCGTATCAGCAAAATTATTACGGAGTTGGATAGTCCTTCCAAATATGAACTCGAGGTTGTTCAGCTTCAAGAAGCTTGGGTTGGTGACATGGTTAAGCTACTCGAGGAGTTGGCGCCGGCAGAACTAGGAAAAGGTGGTAAAAAAGGGTCAGCAAACAAATTTAGTGTGGTGGCTGATCAGCGCAGTAATCGTTTGATTTTGCGCGGGGATGAGTCTTTTCGAGACAAAATGCGCGTCTTGATTTCTAAATTAGATCAGCCCTCTTCGACAGGTGGTAAAACTAAAGTCATTCGTCTCAAGCATGCTGATGCGGGTGATATTGCAGAGCTGATGAAGGGTTTGATGGGCGACATCACCTCAGAAGAAACCAAAGGTAAAGGCCAGAAAACAACTGAAGCTAGTGTCTATGCAGACGATGGTCTAAATGCACTCGTGGTAAGAGCGGAGCCTTCTTTGTTGCAAGAGTTAGAGGGTGTGATCGAGCAGCTTGATATACGTCGTGCGCAGGTTCTTATTGAGGCGGCGATTGTTGAGATTTCAGACAGTACAGATAATAAGTTAGGCATACAGTGGGCGCTATTTGATAAAGGGGCGTCTATTCCGGGGGCATTTACTAACTTTGGTGAAATTGGTGTCAGCACAGCAAATATTTTAGGCGCTATCGCGGGCAAGGACAGCGGTAACGATCTGGATGTGTCTCAGTTAGCGCCGAGCAATGGCATTACTTTTGGGTTTGGTGAGCAGAAGAATTCTGGGGTGAGTTGGGGGGCTCTTATTCAAGCATTGGAAGGAGATGCCGGCACCAACGTCTTGTCTACGCCTAAAGTGATTACCATGGATAACCAAGAGTCATCGATTATTGTTGGTGAGAATATTCCTATTGTAACGGGTCAGTCGAGCTCTGGTGGCTCAAGCACCTCTAATCCTTTTACGACGATTGAACGGCAGGATATTGGTGTGAAGCTAGTGGTAACGCCAAGTATTAGTGAGGGAGATCTGGTTCGTCTAGAGATCGAGCAAGAAATTTCTGGGGTGTCTGAGTCCACGACGGCCTCGGACATCGTGACGACCAAGCGTCAGATTAAAACAAATGTGCTGGCTGATAACGGCGAGACCATTGTGTTGGGTGGTTTGATCACTGATAACGTTACCGAGAGTGAAAGTAAGGTGCCATTGTTGGGTGATATTCCGTTCTTGGGTGCGCTGTTCAGAAGCACCTCGAAAAAAGTGACAAAACAGAACTTGCTAGTGTTTCTTCGACCGACGATTCTTCGCGACAAAGAGTCAACGCGAGCCGTTACAAATGAGAAGTTTGATGAGCTATGGGAGTTGAACCTTTCTATAAAGGCGGCGCAAGGCGAAGATCAAGAGGACCTTGAGCAGCTAGTTAAGCCGTCGATTGATAGCGTTTATAAGCGAATGGAAATTAGGTAAGGCTCTTGCGGGTTTTCGTGAGACATAAAAAAACCAGAGCAAAGGCTCTGGTTTTTTTATGTCTCTAAGCTACATGATTAGCTAAGGTTCTCTGCAACAAAGTTCCAGTTAACCAAGCTCCAGAATGCTTCCAAATACTTAGGACGAGCATTGCGGAAGTCGATGTAGTAAGCGTGCTCCCAAAGGTCAACGGTCAATAGAGCCGTTTGTCCTTCAGTCATTGGTGTACCAGCATTACTCGTATTTACGATGTCTAAAGAACCATCTGAGTTCTTTACGAGCCAAGTCCAGCTAGAGCCGAAGTTGTTAACAGCTTTGTCGTTAAATTGTGCTTGAAACTCTGCAAATGAACCGAATTTCGCGTTAATCGCATCCGCAACAGCGCCGCTGGGCTCGCCGCCGCCATTAGGGCTTAGGCAGTTCCAGTAAAAAGTGTGGTTCCAAATTTGAGCTGCGTTGTTAAATACAGGGCCGCTTGCTGACGTGATGATGTCTTCAAGTGACTTGTTTTCGAATTCCGTACCAGGAATGGCAGCATTCAACTTATCAACATAAGTTTTGTGGTGTTTACCGTGGTGAAATTCGAGAGTTTCTTGTGAAATATGTGGTGCTAACGCATCAATTGCATAAGGTAGCGCAGGTAGTTCGATCGCCATTTGGGCTCTCCATGTTGACATCTATAGTGATAGCCAGCGAGCGCTGACTCAGTTACTTATCGTTTTTCTGGCGAGGATAATAGCATTGAATTTTTGGTGATACCAAGGGCAATAACGATGCCTTGTCTAAGCATATTTTCTAGGGAGTCGAATAGCCGCCAAACTCAGGGCTTCCGGGTAGAAGTGATGCAACGTTATTGACCCGCCATACCAGTTCTTCGTAGCTGTCTGCTTGAACGGTCACATGGCCTAGTTTTCTGCCGGGCCGCTCTTCTTTTGCATAAAGGTGAACGTGTGCATACGGCAGCTCTAGTAAGCTTTGAATATCACCTTTTTCACCAATGATATTGATCATGCAGGTTGGTCGAGACGCCTGAGTGCATCCGAGAGGAAGGCCAGTAATCGCCCTTAGGTGGTTTTCAAACTGGCTGCAAGGTGCGCCCTCTATGCTCCAGTGACCAGAGTTATGAACACGAGGAGCCATTTCATTGGCAACAAGGCCTTTCTCTGTTTCGAACAGTTCGAGTGTCAGTATGCCGACATGGTCAAGTTCATGAATTAGCTCTTTAGCATAAGAGCGAGCTTGAGAGGCTGTTTCATCATCAACTCTTGGTGCAGGTGCGGTTGAGTACCTGAGTATTCCATCGTTGTGCTGATTTTCCGCCAATGGGTAGACTTCAATATTGTCGTCGGTAGCGCGAACGGCGATGATTGAAAGTTCACGTGTAAAATTAACGAATGCTTCAACGATGAGGGTGCGACTTCCGATTGTGTGCCAAGCTTCTTGGCATTGCTCTAGCTGGCGAATAACAAACTGGCCTTTTCCGTCATAGCCCTCGGTGGTTGTTTTAACGACAACGGGAAGGCCTAGCTCTTCGACAGCTTTAATCAAGCCTTGCTCTGTGTCGATGACGCGATAGGAGGGAGTTGGAATCCCGAGTCGGTCAAATAACGCTTTTTCTTTTGCACGATCTTGGCAGACATCTAGTGAGCGAGAGGAGGGGTGCAGCGTGTTTTTCTGTTCGATGTGTTGGGCAAGTTGAAGCGGCAAGTGCTCAAACTCATAGCTAACGACATCGACGCTATCTATAAATGTCTGTAAATCAGGGTTTTCAAGATTGGCAGAAGTGTCTGAGCTGACGTTACCAAGCCCGACACTCGGTGTTCCCGTCGTATCATAAAAGAAGAAATCAAGTTCCAGGGGGTAGCCCGCTAGCGCAAGCATGCGGCCGAGTTGTCCAGCGCCTAGAATGCCAATCTTTTTCATGTACTAACCTCTTGGATCGGGCTGATCGAGAACGGTTGCTGTTTGCGATTGCCGAAAGCCAGCAACGGCATTGCGTACGTCGGTGTTCTGTAAACCGAGGATCTGTGCTGCCAATAAGCCAGCGTTTTTAGCGCCCGCTATGCCTATTGCTAGAGTGCCTACTGCTACGCCACCGGGCATTTGAGCGATTGACAGTAATGAGTCAATGCCGTTAAGTGCCTTGGATTGTATCGGTACGCCTAGAACGGGCAGGTTTGTTTGAGATGCAGCCATGCCCGGAAGGTGTGCGGCACCGCCTGCGCCTGCGACAATAACTTGTATGCCACGAGCTTCAGCTTCTTTTGCGTAGTCGAATAGAAGGTCTGGTGTGCGGTGGGCCGAAACGACTTTCACCTCATACTGAACGCCTAGCTGCTCAAGCATCTTGGCGGCATGTTCCATGGTGGGCCAGTCTGACTTTGAGCCCATTATGATGCCTACTGCTGGCTGCATTGATGTGTCCCCTGCTGCTGCCGACCCACGTATGTAAATGGGCTGTCCGGCAAAAAAAGACCGCATATAGTAGTGACTCGGCACGATGCATGCAAATTCTATTTATAATTGGCTGCGTGAACAGGTAGAATCTGCTTCAGGTTTATTCTCTTACACAACGAAATGGAACAATAAATATGCGTCCGGAAGCAGATGAGCAGGATCGATTCAAGAGTCGCACTACCAATCAAAAAGCAGCTCCCGTATCAGCTAAGTCGACGCCTAAGCCCCATCCGAAGTCGGCGAAGCAGCCTTTTCTTTTGATAGCGTTGGTCTGTGTGTTGGTTTGTGTGTCAGGTGCCTTAACGTGGGGGTTTATGCAGCAGGAGCAGCAGATATCTCAGTTAGATAGGGATTTGAAGGATGCAATCGGCTTTGTTAGCCAAAGTAAATTGCTGATCGCTCGGATTGAAGGGGAGCTTAGTGAAACGGGTGAAGAGTTAGAGCAAAGTGGTTCTGCCGCAGCGCGGAAGCTCGCATTTTTGGACTCTGAAATGCGGAAGCTGTGGGGTATTTCCAATGACCGCAATAAAAAAGCAATAGCGGCTAACACGCTAGGGCGAGAAGCATTGCAGGCAAAATTAAACCGGCAGGAAAAGAAGCTGGACGATGTTGGAAAAAGTTTAGATGCATTTGAGTCCTCGTTTGGGCGCATTGATGCCTCTATTCGCGCGATTGAAACTAAGGTTTCGTTGGCGTCAGGCGAAATGGCGATTACGCGTGAGTCTATTAGTGAGGATTTGGATGTGTTGCGAGGCGAGGTGGCCGGCATTCGCGCATTACAGCTTGAAATTAAGGATAATAAAAAGGCGATCGCAGCGATTGACTCCAGCAGGAAGCAGGTCAATGAACGGTTGGTGAGGCTGTCAGAACAGATGAATCAGTTGCAGCTACAATCGAAGCCTGGGCCATAATCTCCAGCGGTTAGAGAGGTAGTTCCCAAAACTCTGTGGGTTAAGTTGTTAATATGGGCCGCTCAAAATAGGCATCAAACTCTAAGGTTTAAACAGACATGTTGTTGATTTGGCGGCTCTTTCTTTCGCTGTGTTTTCTGATGGCATCGACTATGGTCTATGCAGATACGAAGGCGCCATTTTCCAAACCGTTCCACAAGCAGGGGCGGGGTTGGTATCCCTCGATGTATTGGTCTACTGGGCGAAACTTAGGTTCTTTCTATTTTCCGAACACGAATGGTCAGAAGTTTGAGGCCTTGGATAGTTACGAGTGGAATTCTGAAGAGAACGGCCTCATCTATGTTTATCGGCCGAATAGTCAATGGGCGATGGAAGAGCTTGAGGCGCCTAGCTATTACATTAACGATGAAATAGTGTTCAACCTTCGTTCTGGCAGCTATACAGTGATGGAGTTGCCGGCTGGGAGTTACGATTTTGCCGCACGAAAGAGCTTCCTTCCGCTTATTGGGCTAGAGGCGTTTGACGATAAGCTGATGATCGCGTTTGACTTAAATCTGTTGATTGATATTGGTTTGGAGGTGGATGCGGGGTCTGTTTATTATTTTAGGCACTCTGAGGTAACCCTTCCTAAACGCTTACACCCTGATCTTGAACCGGACCATGAAATGGCAACCGGCGATGTGCAAATTGTCGGCGAAGAGTTAGCACTAGAGGAAATTGTTAATACTCGTTATCTGAACCATTCATTTTGGCACTCCAACGATTCGGAACGAATCGAAGCGTTACTAAGTGGCGATATGGAGGATTACGGCTGGTTCTCTGTTATCTGGCCTTGGTCTAACAATTTCTTATTTGGCTTCCCTTTATTTTACCTTCCCAGTGATATCTACCTGAAGTTGAGAGGTGAAAATAATATTACGTTAGAGCAAGAGCTGTATGTTTTGGCGGATGATAGAGAGGCATATTTAGAATCAATTCGCGATCGGCGAGAGCCGAAGAGGAATTGGTTGGCGCCATGGAGAGCGCCTCGTAGCCATTTAAGTTTGAATGATGAGCTGATGCTTGAGAAGCTTGAGAAGGCGGCGCTAGCCGGCAACATTGTTCCTGCGCCGATCGAAAGGCAAGAGCAGCAAGCGAGCTCTGACGATGATGATGGCTCGCCTTGGTATTGGCCGTTTAGAACGATTAATGACCCGGCTGTCGTGCCGCATTCTTTATCCAGAAGTGCTCCGCAGAAGCGCGTGGCGTCAGCAGATCGAATAAAGTTAACCTTGGACTAAGTGCAATTTTCGGCTATTCAAAAAGTCAATAAAAACATACGTTTATTGTTGTTTTGTTTTTGCGTAATAATTGTGAATAAAATTGCTTCTTAGCGATTGACAGTACTTCAGAAATCATTACAATGCGCATCTCGATTTTGAGTTGGGTGGTTAGCTCAGCTGGGAGAGCATCGCCCTTACAAGGCGAGGGTCACAGGTTCGATCCCTGTACCACCCACCAATCTCTAGATTGGTTAGAAAGAAAGTTTAAAACTGCGGACCGGTAGTTCAGTTGGTTAGAATACCGGCCTGTCACGCCGGGGGTCGCGAGTTCGAGTCTCGTCCGGTCCGCCACTTTAAACTTTGAATCACTTCTAAATTCCTTTGTCACATCTCTGAAATAATTCTCTGTTAAATTCAATGCTTACTGTTTCTTAAACCAAATTTAAGTGGTGTATTTATATGTCTGATTATGAAGATGAATTGTTAGAACTAATCGATTTAAATGACTTAGATGGAGCCGATGACTCTGATAGCTTTGATGACGCAGAGGAAATGTGATTTCTCTGTATTACTTGTCCTCCTCTCTCGTTGATCTGTATTAAACCGCCAGCTCAATACTATTTAAGCTTTTTGTTATCCGCTTTACTCTGTCGTTAATTTCCAAACTGATTCGCGCGCGCTTCTCCCCTACAGATCCTTACCTACAGCTCTTTCCTGCTATTCGATAGGCTTGCTCAATCTTTGATCTATACTTTATGGGTCATAACACAATGATGGCCCATAATAACAAGCTTCGTCAGAGCGCGATGCGGGAGATAGCAATGAGTAAACAAGATGGATTGGCGTTGTATCCGAATTTACTGGCTCCTCTAGATTTAGGCTTTGTGACCCTGAAGAATCGCACCTTGATGGGGTCAATGCATACCGGTTTGGAAGAATCCCCCAATGGCTTTCAAAAAATGGCGGCGTTTTACGAAGAGCGTGCACGCGGGGGCGTGGGCTTGATCGTCACGGGCGGTATCGCACCTAATGAAGAGGGTGCCGTAGGTCCTGGCGCCGGAAAGATGAGTACTCTGGAAGAGGCAGAAGAGCATAAGGTTGTTACTCGTGCGGTCCATGATGCCGGAAGCCGCATATGCATGCAGATTCTCCATGCAGGACGTTATGCTTACCAACCTAAGCTCGTTGCGCCTTCGGCCGTTCAGGCCCCGATAAACCCTTTTGTGCCTCATGAACTCACAGATGAAGAGGTTGAAGCTCAAATAGCTGATT
>ENA-OSET01001137-OSET01001137.1-sediment-metagenome-genome-assembly--contig:-NODE-1137-length-28138-cov-11.120523_pt1 | contig 28138 bp, 24 predicted proteins | sample MGYA00237882_ERZ534229 | MGnify/ENA primary metagenome ERZ534229 (study PRJEB26408, sample SAMN06266212) | sediment metagenome | isolation source: Hudson Canyon methane seep mesocosm | place... | reverse complement strand
TCAAGGGCAGCGTATTGAGATTCGGGGTTTTGGTAGTTTTTCTCTGCATTATCGAGCACCTCGAGCGGGTAGAAATCCTAAAACGGGTGAGTCTGTGCAGCTAACTGCAAAGCATGTGCCTCACTTTAAGCCTGGTAAAGAATTGAGAGATCAGGTTAATGACAGTTTAAAAGCAGGTTATTAATGTCCTGCTTTTAAATTTCCCTATCTAAGGTGTGTGCCGGTGTGTTATCTGTAAACACTTTGGAGTAGGTGGGATTCAAGGCTGCTCAATGCTAAAGCTTTCCCTTTGTGATGTGTTATTATAATAATTAAGTGTTTGTTGCTTGTTGGTGAGTGCCTGTCGCTTGGTGGTGGACAGTGCCGTTCTATAATTACATATTACTTTGAACTACAGGAAAAGTTATGTCGTTGATTCGACGAATTATTATCGTTGTTTTTATGCTTGTCATTTTATTGATGGGTATACTCTTCTCTTCTCATAATAACCAGATGGTTGTTATAGATTTTCTAGTTTATAAAACGCCTGAGTTCTATTTATCTTTTTGGCTTATCACTTCGTTTGCGTTGGGTGGTTTAATTGGTGTGTTGGCTAGTAGTGCAACGATCATTAGACTGAAAGCAGGGCGAAAGCGCTCAGATAAGAACGTGAAACGCTCAGAGAGTGAAATAATTCGTTTAAAAGGTGAGTCGGCTTAAGATTCTGATGGAAATTCTATTGCAGTGGTTGATGCTTGCCTTGGCCGTGGGGCTTGGTTGGGCTCTGGGTTATGCAGCACGCAAGAAAAAAAATAGAGAGCTCGACCCTTCACTTTCTTCTAGTTTGACTGACCGCCTTAAAATTCTTTTTGAAACCCACTCTGAAGAAGCAATAGGTTCATTTGTTCAATCTCTAGAGGTTAATGCTGAAACCGTCGGTATGCACCTTTCTATTGGCTCTTATTTTAGAAAGAGTGGTGAGGTTGAGAAGGCGATACTTGTTCATCAGAATCTAATGTCCAGGCCTGAAATCCCTAAGCTTTTTAATGATGAAGTTATTTTTGAGTTGGCTAAAGACTATATGGCGGCAGGTCTGTTAGATAGAGCCGAGACTTTGTTTCTTCAGGTAAAAGCATCTAAATCATTTGGTGATAAAAGTTTAAAATGGCTAATTGATATTTATCAGCAGGAAAAAGAGTGGTTAAAGGCCTGTGAAGTGGCTTTGTCTATACAGGCATTAAAAGGAAGAGAGGTTTTAGTTGGTGTTAATGTCTCACTTATGCTTGCTCACTTTTCATGCGAGTTAGCTGAAGAATGTAGTGAACAGCACGATTACTGGGAAGCCCGAAATAGACTGAGAGAAGCGCTTTCTTTTGATAAACGCTGTGTAAGGGCAAACTTATTGTTAGCTGATATGCACATTAGAAATGGGCATTATTCTGAAGCCGTTACGATTTTAAGAAAGGTTGAAGGTCAGGATGACCGTTTTTTATCAGAAGTGATTCCTCGATTGGTTGAATGTTCTTTGCAAATGAAGTCTGAAGATAAGTTGAGACAGTATTTGCAAAGTATATTGGCGAAAAAGAGTTTAACTAGTGTCATTTTGGGTGTTTCTGAAAGCTATAATCGAGAGCAGGGTGTTAAGGGGGCGGGAAGTTTCTTAATAGATCAGCTTGTGAGTAAGCCTAGTTTACGTGGTTTAGATAGGTTGGTGGACTACCAGTTGGCTGAGGCTGCTTCAAATTCCGACATTAGACATTTGCAGATAATAAAGCAGGTTACACAATCTTTGTTAGTGGGTAAGCCTGCATATCAATGTACAGCCTGTGGCTTTTCTGGTGGTCAGTTACATTGGCAGTGTCCAAGTTGTAAAGAGTGGGGGCAAGTTGCTCCTATCTCTGGTGTTGATGGTGAATAGTTACGTTGTTATATATTGACGGTATATAATGACTGTATTTAATAATGGTTTTTAATGGTGAATGTTAATGAGTGTAGATAGCTTGTCTCCGGTGATTGTTGCGTTGGACTATCATTCTGAAAAAGAGGCTTTGGAAATGGCTGAGAAGCTAGATCCTACACAGTGCAGGGTGAAGGTGGGTAAAGAGTTGTTTACCCTCTGCGGACCGGCTGTGCTGGAAAAATTACACCAACGTGATTTTCAGGTTTTCTTGGACCTCAAGTTTCATGACATTCCCAATACGACAAGTAAGGCTGTTCAGGCTGCTGCTGATTTAGGTGTGTGGATGGTTAATGTTCATGCGTCTGGTGGGCGAAGGATGATGGAGGCTTGTAGGAGTGGGCTTGAAAAATATACTAACCCTCCTAAGTTGATTGCGGTGACTGTTTTAACCAGTATGGAGAGAGAGGACCTGGTTGATCTTGGCCTGGATATTGAGCCTATGGAGCATGTAAAGCGCCTTGCAAAGCTTACTGAGGTATCTGGGCTTGATGGTGTGGTTTGCTCGGCTCAAGAGGTTGTAGCACTTCGTGAAATTTGTGGTAAAGATTTCAATCTTATTACTCCCGGAATTCGTCCTGCTAGTGCAGAAAAAGGTGACCAGAAGCGAGTGATGACACCGTTAGATGCAGTTAATGCGGGTTCAGATTATCTTGTTATTGGACGCCCTATTACTCAGGCTTCTGATCCTGCGCGAGCGCTTGAGGAGATTCTTTTAACTTTAAAGTAGCGGGTCTCTACAGGGTATGTGGCTAATGTCACATACCCTGCTTTTCAAAACGATTACTTATCAATAGCCATATAAAAAATGGCCCTCCCAATAGTGCAGTAATAATACCTACCGGCATTTCTGCTGGTGCAATAACTGTTCTTGCGACGGTATCGCATGCGGTAAGAAATAAGCCTCCAAACAGCAATGTTGCGATTGAAAGTCGGCTATGATCTGCACCGAAAATAAGTCTGCATATATGGGGCGCCATCATGCCTACGAAACCAATGGGGCCGCATAGTGAAACAACACCTCCAACCATTAAAGAGGTTGCAAAAAAAAGTATCAGTTTTGTTTGTTTTGCATTAACGCCTCTACTTATTGCTACCTCTTCGCTAACGGTCAGTAGGTTTAGCTCTCTTGTAAGGTAAAAAACTATTGCGCAACCAATTACGACAAAAGGCAATAATGTTGCAACTGATTCGAACCCGATAACTTCAAGTCCGCCCATTAACCATCTTAAAATACGTGTTGAGTCTGTAAAATTACTGAAGTATTGAGTAAAAAGAATGACACTGGAAAAAAAGAAGTTAATAGCCACGCCTGCCAGCAGCATGGTTGCTGTTGAGAAGCCTTTTTTGATTTGTGTGAGTGTATAAACGAGTGATATAGATAATGTTGCACCCAAAAAAGCAAAGAGAGTTTGTCCGCTAAAGCCCGCAAAAGAAAGGTTGAGCCCTAGCCATATATAAGAGGCTGCACCAAGTGATGCACCGCTTGCCACGCCTAATGTAAAAGGTGTGGCAAGGGCATTTCTAAATACAGCCTGAAAAGCCATTCCACTGAGAGCAAGTGCAGAACCTGCTAGTGTTGAAATAATGACTCTAGGGATTCTGATTGACCAGAAAATCTGGCCTTCAAGTGTATTTTGAGGGTCAAGTATTGAGTTAAGGGGGATATAAGTCATACCAATAAAAGGGGCTCCTCCGATAATAAATAGGGTTGCAGTGATGAGCCATATGAATTTATATCGAAATCGACTTGCTTGTGTATTGTCAGTGTTCATTACAGTGTCTCAGGAATTACAATGGGCAAATTACTGACAGGGTGATTTATAAATAGAAACTCTTTGTCATAAATGGGTTGTAGTATGTCATTGGTCATGCACTCTTTTATAGACCCAAAAAAAGCGATAGAGCCTTCTTTTAGCGCTAGAATTCTGTTGCTTAGTGTTGCTGCATGATTGATGTCATGGGTGACTGTTATTATGGTGATATCTTGTTTTTCGTGCATTGCTTTAAGTAGGCGTAAAATATCGCTTTGGTGTTTTGGATCAAGAAAGGTCGTTGGTTCATCAAGTAGTACAATTTCAGTTTGTTGGGCGAGCGCTGCTGCAATCAATACTCTTTGTTTTTGACCTCCGCTCAGTGTGTTCATTTTACGGTGCTCGAACTCAGCGGTTTCTGTTTGCTTTAAGGCTTGATGTAACGCTTTAAAGTCTTCTTTGCTGGGTGAGCTAAAGGGGCTTAGGTGTGGGTAACGAGAGAGTAGAACGAACTCAGATACCGTAAAAGGAAAGTTAGCTCCCTCTGCCTGTGGAACATAGCTGATTAGTTTTGCCAGCTCTTTTTGAGGATATGTGTTTAGCGGACGTCCCTTTAATGTTATGGCGCCTGTACCGTCCTGAAAAATATTGGCGATACACTTAATTAAGGTTGTTTTTCCTGCGCCGTTAGGGCCAATTATGGAGAGGTGTTCACCTTTATTGATGGTGCAGCAAAGATTTTTGAGAATAGGTTTTCCGTCTATTTCATAGTTGAAATTATTTAATTCAATAATTGCTGAAGGCATTGTAAAGTCAGTATTTTAGTTAAAAGTCATAGTCATTCCCGCGAAGGCGGGAATCCATAAATCGGAGTCATTCCAAAATGCTGGATCCCCGCATTCGCGAGGATGACTTGGGTGTATTTTAGAGTACGTGTGGTTTATTAAATGTCTGATGGTGAGTTTATAATAGAAGCCTCTTTAAGCTCTATGTTTGGGTGAAATATTTTCACCAACTGCCTAATGATTTTAATAAATCTAGGGCCGGGAATAACCATGTAGTTATCATCTAGTACATGAATGCGATTGTTTCTGGTTGCCGAAATATCGTAGCTTGTTTTCCATTGTTGGGTAATGGCTGTTTTATCTAGTTGTGCATGATCTGGGTTTGGAATTATATCAATAATGATATCTGGATTGAGATTAATAATACCTTCACCTGATAGTGTTGGGAATGCAATATCACCTTTGTATGCATTTTTTCCGCCGGCTATTGTGATCATTTCACTGTAAAATCCGTCGTGACCAGCAATGACAATCTCGCTAATTTTCTTACTGTCGAGTTGTCGCCCTACTGTTATTAATACGCTGGGTTTGTTTAATTTATTAGTACTGTTATCTATTTTTTTAATTTCAGTTCGTATACTTTTAACTAGTACTTTTGCTGTGTTGGTTTTTCCGGTGGCTCTGCCAACAGTTTCTATGGAATTGATAATACCTTCAATGCTTCGGTTGTTGAGGGTCAATGTTTTTATATTGAAGGGGCTTAGTTGCTGGCGTACTTTTTTGTGTTCATTGAGTGAAATAATTAGCGTTGGTTTCAGGGCGACCATTGTTTCAAAGCTTGGGTCGCTATAGCCACCTACGTTGGTTATAGAGGTCGCTGCAGGAGGGTATTTGCAGAAGCGAGTAACGCCAACAACTTGATCTATCAGGTCAAGAGAAAAAAGCGTTTCGGTGATGCTGGGGGCAAGTGAAATAATCCGGCTTTGGTTAGGCTGAGCGGTTGCTTGTTCTATTTGTTGTTTGTTTGATGGAGTTGAGTTTAACCAATAGGAAATGAATAGCGAGCTTAATATAAAGAAGGCAATTATTGTCTTTACTAAATGTGAGTGCTTGATTTTCATTTTTATGAGGGGTCTCTCAAATCAAATCTGACTGATAGTTTTTTTATAGAGGCGACCACTTTATCGTTTAGTGTTGCCGGTGTAAATGATGCTTCTTCAACGGCTGTTTTAGCGGCTAGGTCTAGCCTTTGGTGGCCGCTGGAGTTCACTATATCTACCTTGGTGACGTGCCCGTCTTTGTCAATATGTATGGCTAATTTGACGGTACCTTCTTCTCCTCTTCTTCGGGAAAAACTGGGGTACCTGGTTGTTATTTGTGTGAGGCTGTGTGCCTCAGAAAGAATGTCCGATTGTTGGTTATTTATCGGGAGGGGGGTGGTTATTTTATTTATTTTTTTTGGGGTTTGCATTGCTTTTTTAGCGAGGAATGGTGGTGTGATCTGAGTTTTCGCTAAAGTTGGCTTTATATTTTTTTGAGGGTTTGTTGTTGGGGGGCTTTTAACTATTTGGCTTGGGGTTGGGCGGTTTGTATTTGTATTGTGTTGTTTGGTCGTTGTTTTTGATGGGAGTAATAGTTTGTTTTTTTCTGTGCTGGTTTGAGGTCTGGTTTTTGTGGCGAGCGCGTGTGCGCTGGGTTGTGATGTGTTTAGGTTGATCTGAATAGGGTTTATATTATTTGTGGGGGTGGGGGTAGTTGTGTCTTGGATGCCTAGTATGAATATGAGGTGGGTGCTAGTTGATAGCGTTAGTGCAATAAGGATATGCAGAGTCTTCATGGACTTCACTTAATCTAAAAAGATTACCCTTAGAATAAACTTTTTTTCAGACAATAAAAAACCCTGAAATAAGATTACTTCAGGGTTTTTCGAATTTTTCTATTCTTATCTACTTTCCCTCTATTAAGAGGTTGTAGATTAGAAATGGCTCCTCGAGCTGGGCTCGAACCAGCGACCCACGGATTAACAGTCCGTTGCTCTACCAACTGAGCTATCGAGGAACAATCAGTTGAGGCGCGAATAATATAGAGAAGCTTAATTTCCGTCAACTGATTTTATTAATTAACATCGTTATTAATTCAAAAAATGTTTAGAGAGTGACTTTTTATGGACTATAAGGCGCCATACTTCTTTAGAAATGGCCATTTACAGAGCATATATCCATCATTATTCCGTAAGTTAAATGATCACTTTATGGAGCGTGAAAGAATAGATATAGATGATGGGGATTTTCTCGATCTTGATTGGTGTCGCGTTGGTTCAAGGCGCTTGGTTATTATTTCCCATGGATTGGAAGGGCATAGCCGACGTCCTTATGTATTAGGTATGGCAAAAGCGGTGGTAGATAATGGCTGGGATGCTTTAGCGTGGAATTTTCGTTCATGTGGCGGATCAATGAATCGGAATTTACGCTTTTATCATAGTGGCGCAACGGAAGACCTTCATCGCGTTATTGATTATGCGGCCGAAAGCGGGAATTATGATGAAGTGGCTTTGGTCGGTTTTAGTATGGGGGGAAATTTATCGCTTGTTTATTTAGGGAAAGAAAGCCCGAAGCCTAACCCCATAGTAAAAAAGTCGGTGGTTTATTCAGTCCCTTGTGATTTGAGTGCGAGCGCTGAGCAACTAACGAAACCTCAAAATACGATTTATATGAAACGTTTTTTGAAAGACTTGAAAATGAAGATGCAAGAAAAGAAAAAAAGCTTTCCCCATGAGGTTGATCTTACTGGATATGATGAAATAAAAAACTTTAGACAATTTGATGACCGTTATACCGCGCCTATTCATGGCTTTAAAGATGCAGATCATTACTGGGCTCAGTGCAGTAGTCGCCGCTACATCCGAAACATCAAAGTACCCACACTCATTGTGAATGCCAAAGATGACCCTTTTTTATCAGAGGCTTGTTATCCTCATGATGAAGTTGATGCGAATAAGAACGTTAAGCTCGAAACCCCTGCAACAGGGGGGCATGTTGGTTTTGTTAGTTTTAATAAAAGTAATCTGTATTGGTCAGAGCAACGAGCCCTTGCCTTTTTGGATGGTTAAAGCAGTGGCTCCAGTGTATTCCAAACTGCATCCAATAAAATGACTTGAGCTAGTTCTGTAGGGTGAATACCGTCTTTTTGCATTAGCTCTGGGTTGGTTGCTACATCATTCATTAGAAACGGAACTAAAGTAACATCGCTTTCCTGAGCGATATCTTGATAGATTTTCTGGAATCCTGATGTGTAACGTTTACCGTAATTTGGTGGGATTCTCATGGCAAGAAGAATGGGGGTGATATTTTTTTCTTTTGATTGCTTAATGAGTGCTTCAAGGTTTGTTTTAATGCTATTGAGCGGGTAACCACGTAAGCCGTCATTGCCTCCTAATTCAATTAATATAAAGGACGCTTGGTGACGTTCTAACAGGGACGGTAGTCGTTTAAGGCCTTCATTAGTGGTATCTCCACTTATGCTTGCGTTGATGACCTTGTATTGTTTATGGTTTGTCTTTAATCGAGATTGTAACAAAGAAACCCAGCCTTGCTCAGTCGGTACTCCATAAGCTGCACTGATGCTATCGCCTAAAATGATAATGTTTTTTTGTGCATATGAGCTCGTTGCACATAACAATAAGAACCATAATAGTAATGCACGCATAGTTTTGTTGCCTGTCTTGAATAAAATACTAAAAAGAGAACGTATTGTGACTGAGCCGTTTGTTATCAAAGCGCAAAATTTATCAAAGCGAGTATCTTTAGCTGCTCGCGCCACTGCCCGTACCACTGAAAAACGTAGCCTTCAAATTCTGAGCGGTATTGATCTAGAAATCAAGAAGGGGGACTCTCTGGCCATCGTGGGACGTTCCGGTTCAGGAAAAACAACCTTACTTGGGCTTTTGGCAGGGCTGGATTTACCTTCAGATGGTGCTGTGTATATTCTTGATAGAAACCTCTCTTCAATGAATGAAGATCAACGTGCAGAATTGCGGGCTCAATACATAGGCTTTATTTTTCAGTCTTTTCAGTTATTGCCTTCTTTAAGTGCTTTAGAGAATGTAATGTTACCCCTTGAGCTACGCGGAGATAAACGTGCTCAATGTGAGGCCGGAGAATTCTTGGCCCGAGTCGGTTTAGCAGAAAGATTGGATCATTACCCTCATCAGTTATCGGGTGGAGAGCAACAGCGTGTAGCTATTGCCCGTGCATTTGCATGTAGGCCCTCTATTTTATTTGCTGACGAACCGACAGGTAATCTAGATAGCGAAACAGGGCAACAGGTTATCGAACTCTTATTTGAACTTAACCAAGCCGAGCATACCACCTTGGTGATGGTGACTCACGATGACTCTTTAGCGAAAAAGTGTAAACATGTTTTGCGTATTGATGGTGGGCGCTCGGTTTGATGAATGGAAGACTAATAAAAACCAGTGCCAAACTACTAAGGAAAGAATTTCGTCAGCGCGAATTGAAAATTCTATTCTTCGCCGCACTTGTCTCGGTTGCAACGGTATCACTTGTATCGTTATTAGGTGACCATTTACAGCGTTTAATTGTTCATTCCTCAAGTCAGTTTTTAGCAGCAGACAGGCAGTTGCATAGTCCAAGATCGATACCTGGTGGCTGGCTTGAAACGGCAGAGTCGATGGGTATAGAAACGGCTCAGACTTTAAGTTTTGCTTCTATGCTATTTGCTGGTGAGCAAATGCAGTTGGTGAGTGTGAAGGCGGTATCTGACCGTTATCCATTAAAAGGTTCTCTGGAAACAGCTCTAAAGCCTTTTGCACCCTCTGTGGCTACTTATGAAGTTCCGGCTCCAGGGACTATTTGGCTTAACCCTCGACTTTTTCCTCTGTTATCGGTTGATATTGGTTTTGTTGTTGCTGTGGGGGATAAGGACTTTACCGTTTCCAGGGTATTAAATCGTGAGCCTGATGTTGGTTTTGGTTTATCTGCCTTAGCGCCAAGGGTAATGATCAATATTGCTGATTTGAATGCAACGGGCGTGGTGCAGCCTGGAAGTCGCCTAAGCTGGAATTATCTGTTCTCCGGTGGTGAGGGCGCTCTAAAAGCGCTGGAATTATGGCTTAAGCCACGGTTAAGTCGAAGCCATAAGTGGGTGGGAGTAAAGGAAGGTCGGCCGGCCATCGCAAGCTCTATTGATAAAGCTGAAACCTATTTATTGCTTGGGGGAAGTTTGGCTGTGCTTTTAGCTTGCGTTGCGATTGCTATGTCGTCTAGGCAATTTGCTGAAAAACAGGCCGAAACGGTTGCCTTACTTAAAACCTTAGGTTTAAAAGGTTCACAGCTTGTCGCTATTTTTGCACTTCAGGTTATTCTTTTAGGGCTTGCTGCTGGTGGTTTGGGAACGCTGCTTGGTATTGGTGGGTTTATGATGGGTGTCAGTAGTCTTGATGTACTTTTTCCTGAGTTAAATAATTCACTTCAATGGCATGATATTGAACTTGCTTCATTGTTTGTGGGTTGGTTAACCGTAGCCATTGTTATGATTACTTTTGCATTACCCCCTGTTGTTAAGTTGAAAGCAGTCCCTCCAATGCGGGTTCTTAGAAAAGAGTTCTCTGCTGGTGCTTATAGCCTTGCTTATAATGGCTTGATATGGGGCTGCGGCGCTACGGGTGTATTCTCTTTGCTTTACCTGTATAGCAGTGATTGGACGTTGGTGTTTATTTTATTGCTAGCGTTCCTTCTGCTTTCTTTATTGCTTCTATTGATTTCCTGGTTTGTTATGAAGGGTGTTGTTAAAGGGGGAAGTATTGTTGGGGTTAGAGCTGGCTCATTTGCTCAGCTGGGTATCGCCTCTATTATACGACGTCGTTGGCAGAGTGTTTTCCAGGTGCTATTTTTTTCTTTAGCTCTGATGTTGCTGGCTATTATTTACTTAACAAGAACATCGCTGTTGGGTGATTGGCAATCGCAATTACCTGCTGATGCACCTAACCACTTCCTTATTAATATCAATGAAGCTCAAGTCAGCGAGGTGAATACGTATTTTGATCGTGAGAATGTGGAGACCAGCGGTTTGTATCCCATGGTCAGAGGCCGACTTACCCATATTAATTCAATGCCTGTTAAGGTCGCGGTTAGCAAAGATAAAAATGTAAACGCACTTAATAGAGAGTTAAATTTAACTTGGGCTGGTGAGTTACCATCTGATAACGTCATTGAACAAGGGGCTTGGTGGTACGCGCCAACAGAGCAGGAAGTAAATAGGGTTTCAGTAGAGTCTACACTGGCAGAGAAATTAAATGTGAGCTTAGGTGATCACTTAACTTTTACCATTGGGGATCAAAAAATTGATGTAGAAATTCAAAGTATTCGTACTGTTGAGTGGGATAGCATGCGCCCAAATTTTTATATGATATTTCCTGAAGGCGCATTAGCGAATTTTTCATCGAGCTATATTACCAGTGTGTATCTGAACCCTAATCAAAAGGTATTGCTGAATGAGTTTTCTCGTAGTTTCCCTACTATAACTATTCTTGAAATTGACCAGTTAATAGAACAAATTCAAACCATTATTTATCAAGTATCCAGCGTTATTGAGCTGATTATGTACTTGATATTAGCTGCGGCAGTGTTAGTTGTTATTGCCTTAATCAATATATCCATGGGTGAGCGTTACCGTGAGGGAGCTTTACTTCGAACTTTGGGTGCAAAGTCGAAGTTGATAGTGTGGAGTCAGTTTGTAGAGTTTGGCGTGATTGGTTTTGTGTCTGGCGTTGTGGCTGTTATTGGTGCGGAGCTTGTTGTTTGGGCGGTTCAGGTCAAGCTATTTAACGCCACATTTAATTGGCACTTTCAAATTTGGTTATGGCTTCCTGTTGTAAGTGGGCTATTAATCGGTAGTACTGGTTTTTATCTGGTTAGGAAGGTGACGACAACCCCACCGTTAAGTATTTTAAGGCAAAATGAATAACCTATGAATTGTAATCATTTATGCTAAAGCCTATGATTCAATTAATAATAATTTCATTAAGGGACGCGGTATGAGCAAAATGACAGTCAGACGTTTATGGATATGTACTTCTACGGTTATTTTAATAATTTTTTTGGCTGGTTGTGGTGATGACTCTGCTGATAAACAAAAGAATAAAAATGCACCTCTCCCGTCTGTTGTTGTATCTACGGTTAAAAATGTATCGATTAACCCTACTCGACGCTTTGTAGGTAGAACTGAAGCGGTAGAAGATGTGCAGATTAAAGCGCGAGTAAGTGGGTATCTATTATCCATGGACTTTAACGAAGGTCAGGATGTATCGAAAGGCGATTTATTATTTGAAATTGATCCAAAGCCTTATCAGGCTGAGGTTTCTAAATTGGTTGCCGATGTAAGCAGGCAGCAGGCTGCTTTGACGAACGCTAAACGTAACTATCGTCGTGGTGATGAACTAATAGAAAAAGGCTTTATCAGTGCGATGGAGATGGACGACCTTATTTCTCGAAGAGATCAGTCTAAAGCGTCTTTAGAGTCAAGCCAAGCTGCATTGGAATCGGCTAAATTAAATCTCTCATATACAAAAATTATTGCACCTATATCGGGACGAATCGGCCGTAAGTCCCTCAGTATTGGAGATTTGGTGAGCCCTGATTCAGGGGTTTTGGTGACTATAGTAACTGTCGACCCGATGTATGTGACATTTGACGTTTCGGAAAAGTTGGTAAGTGAGGCTGCAATCAAGAAAGGGTCACAAACAGAGCGGGTGAGGACGTTGCCTATTCCCCGAATTGAACTCCCAAATGGAGATATATATGAGCAAGAAGGTCAGTTTGATTTTATTGATAACAGAGTGGACCCAGCAACTGGCACGGTAAAAGTTCGTGCAGTATTTCCAAATGAAAAGGGAGGTTTGATACCTGGGCAATATGTGACTGCAGTGGTAAGTTCAAGCTCGGCTCATGAAGCCATATTAGTGCCTCAGGTAGCGGTGTCTGAAGACCAGCAGGGTCATTTTGTGATGGTGGTTGATGAAGGTAATAAGGTTAAAGCGCAACGAGTTGAAATGGGTGAGCGTATTGATGTTAGCTGGGTTGTTGAAAAAGGCTTAACAACGGGCGCTCAAGTCATTGTTGAAGGTATTCAAAAGGTTAGGGCTGGTCAGGAAGTTGATGTTATTGAGCAGACTGCAAAAGCATTTGAAGAAACCCCCAGCAAATAGACTAAAGGAGTCTTGTTATGTTTAGTCTGTTTTTTATTGATCGACCAAAGTTTGCCTTTGTTATCTCGATTTTAATTACCTTGGGTGGTTTATTATCAATACCCTTGCTGCCTGTTGCCGAGTTTCCTGAGGTAACGCCCCCTGTTGTAAGTGTATCAACAAGCTATCCTGGTGCAGATGCAGAAACGGTGCAAAATACTATCGCCACACCCATTGAGGCTGAATTGAATGGGGTTGAAGGCGCAATTTATATGTCATCGAATAGTGCCAACGATGGTACCTACTCTTTAAATATTACCTTCGAAATAGGCACTGACCCTGATATGGCTCAGGTTCGTGTTCAGAACCTCGTTCAGCAGGCAATGCCAAAGCTTCCTGAAGAAACAACTAAACAAGGTGTTCAGGTTAGTAAGAAATCAAGTTCGATGACGCTCATCGTGAATTTGTCTTCACCGAATGAAACACATGATGCGCTCTTTTTGTCAAATTATGCCAGTTTGAGTATCACGGATGCCTTGGCACGGATTAAAGGGGTCAGCGATGTAACTATCATGGGGGAGTTGGCCTATGGAATGCGAATCTGGATCAACCCCGACCGGTTATCTAGCCTTAACCTAACGGTTCAGGATGTGCTTAACTCAGTAAAAGAGCAAAATATTCAGGTGGCAGCAGGCCAAGTGGGCGCGCCACCATCACCTGAATATCAGAAGTTTCAATATACACTGCGAACGGCAGGCAGACTTTCTAGTGTAGAAGAGTTTGAAGATATTGTTATAGTCGCCCGAGAAGATGGTTCCTCTGTAAGGCTTAAGGATGTTGCGAGAGTTGAGTTTGGCTCTCAAAGCTATGCTTCGTTTGGTCGTTTGAATAATAGTCCTGCCACTATTATTGCTGTTTACCAGTTACCGGATGCCAATGCGCTGGATATCTCAGAAGCGGTTGATGCAGAAATGCAAAAGCTTAAGAATAACTTTCCTGATGATATTGAGTACGGCATTCTTTATGACACAACCCGATTTGTTGATGCCTCAATACATGAAGTAGTAATTACCTTATTTCAGGCATTAATACTGGTGGTTCTTGTGGTTTATATCTTCTTGCAAGATGTAAGGTCTACATTGATACCTGCAATAGCTATTCCTGTCTCTTTGATTGGTACTTTTGCTGTTTTACTGGCATCCGGTATGACCATTAATACAGTGACGCTTTTTGCGCTGATTCTGGCCATTGGTGTGGTGGTCGATGATGCTATTGTTGTTATTGAAAATGTGCAGCGACATATGGATGCCGGAATGTCGCCGAAAGACGCAACAAGAGCGGCAATGAAAGAGGTTTTTGGTCCTGTTATTGCCACTACCTTAGTGTTACTGGCGGTGTTTGTTCCGGTTGCATTGATGCCAGGTATTACAGGCGGAATGTATGCCCAGTTTGCAGTAACTATCTCTATTGCTGTGCTTATTTCTTCTATCAATGCACTTACCTTAAGTCCTGCACTTTGTGCAACCGTATTAAAACCTACAGTGGCTGGTGCGGAGAAGAAAAAGGGCTGGTTCTTTTCTCTCTTCGAAAGATATTTTAAAAAACTCACTCATGGTTACGTTGGCTGGGTTCGGTTTTTAGTTCGAAAGATGTTACTAGTTACTGTGTTATTAGGGCTTATTCTTGGTGGTACTGCCTATCTGTTTAACACTTTACCCACAGGCTTTATTCCTCCTGAAGATAAAGGTGCTTTTATGGTGGATATTGCTCTACCAGACGGTGCATCATTACAGCGATCAGAGAATGTTTTAAAAGAAGTAACTGATATTATTAACTCTGAAGCCGGTGTGGCCGATGTTCTAACTGTGAGTGGTTATAGCATGCTAAAGGGCGCAGCGACCTCGAACAGTGGCTTGGCCATTGTAGTACTAGATGAGTGGGATGAGCGACCAACCAGAGAGCTGCATATGTTTGCAATATTGCAGCGTATACAGGCTAAGTTACTGGCTATACCTGAGGCTAATGTTTTTGCTTTTCCACTGCCTGCCATTCCAGGTATAGGCACAACTGGCGGGTTTGAATTTGTTCTTCAAGACGCATTGGGGCGGACGCCTGCGGACTTAGCTAGCGTAATGCGGTCATTGATTCTAAAGGCTAATGAGTCACCTGAAGTTTCACGTGTTTTTAGTACTTTTAGAGCGGATGTGCCACAGATTTTTGTTGATGTAGACCGCGTTAAGGTTCGGAATTTAGGTATACCTTTAAATGACGTATTTTTAACTATGCAAACTTTGCTGGGCTCGCTTTATGTTAATGATTTCAATAAATTCGGCAAAGTCTATCGTGTCATGATGATGGCTGATGCCCAGTACCGAAGTGATGCTCGAGATATTGAGCGGTTTTTTGTGCGAGGTAAGGAAGGACAGATGGTTCCGCTGGGTACTTTAATAGAAACCCGTCCAATGCTTGGGCCTGAAATTGTTTCACGTTACAACCTGTTTGCCTCTGCCAATATTAACGGTAGTGCTGCCCCAGGTTACAGCTCTGGTCAAGCGGTTGCCGCAATGGAGCGAGCAGCTGATGAGGTTTTGCCAGATGGCTATACATTTGAGTGGACCGGGATGACCTATCAGGAGCTGAGCGCGGGTAATCTGGCACCACTGTTATTTGCCTTAGCCATTGTCTTTGTCTACCTATTTCTGGTTGCTCAATATGAGAGCTGGAGCATACCGCTAAGTGTTATGTTTGCTGTGCCTATAGCCATATTAGGTGCTTTACTGGCAGTAGCGACTGTAGGTATGGCTGTTAATCTATATACGCAAATTGGTTTGGTATTGCTGATTGGACTCTCGACAAAAAGTGCAATTTTGATTGTTGAGTTTGCAAAAAACCTTCATGAAGAAGAGGGCTTAACTGTTTGGGATGCCGCAATAAAAGCTGCTGAGTTGAGATTTAGAGCTGTGCTTATGACGGGGTTATCCTTTGTGTTAGGTGTTATTCCTCTGGTACTGTCTTCTGGAGCAGGGGCAATGAGTCGGCTTTCATTAGGCTTTGCAGTACTAGGGGGGATGTTCTTATCAGTTGTTGTGGCAACATTATTGGTTCCAGCATTTTTTGTAATGCTGCAGCGGATGCGGGAATCTATAAAGAAAGATGGTAAAACTGTAGAGCAGCATAATTAAGACTAGTTAATTGTATTTTACTGATAGATGAATAGTCACTAATTAGAACAAATAAATTTTATTGTTAAGGGTTTCAATATGAAGTTGTGGGTCATGAATGGTTGCTCTATTGCACAAAAGGTATTTTTCTCAGTTTTTGTGTTACTTTTTATTGTATCCACATCGTATGCCACAGAATACTCACCTGATAACTTAAAGTGGAGTAACCTTAAATACTCAGGCTCAAAGTTTTTAATAAGTATGAATACCTCAGTTAGCGTTGACCTAATTAGTGATACTCAAGCAATAGAAGAGTTAATTGTAACGCCAGAAGGCAAAGCCAAAGCGCCTATCTCAAATAAAATCGTTAAGGTTAATGTTCAAAATAGTGTTATAGGTAGTGATACTGACTTTACTGTATGGGTGGAGCCGGATACCACGGTACTTCAGCGCACATCAATTTATGGTGGCATTAAAGAATGGTATCGCACCTATCGTTTTATGGACGACAAAGTTTTTTCAGATAAACGAAAGCCAGCGAAGAGTAGTGAAAAAGGCAAGTCTTGGGATACTTGGACAAACAAGCGTCCTGGTTTCTATGCCCTTGATGAAATTGAACAGAGCGTTGTTGTTAGTGAATCTGAGGCGCTTTTTTATCTGATAGGTGTTGCTGATTTGGAAAAAAAGGGTGACCAGATCACGTTGAATATATATGACCGGAGCGGGGTTATTGAAGCAACCATAAAGGTTGTGGGTACTAAAAGCGTTTCGGTAGATTATCGAGTTAAGAAAGATAATAAGTCATCGAGAATTAACAAAAAAATTACTGCGCTGGAACTTGTTCTTGAGGCGAAATCAATAAAAAAAGGAGGGAATTTGGAAGAGTTTAAATTTCTTGGCTACAAAGACGATATTCGTATGTTAATTAACCCTGAGCTAAATGCTGTTCTTCAAATATCCGGCAGTATTGAGTATGTCGGTGAAGTAACTATTAGGCTTGAGGAGATCTCGCTCAAGCCTTAGTGATTATTTTTTTACCCATGAGCCTGTTGCAGACTGAATAAACTCACCAGGTTCGGCTTTTTTAATTAACTTTTTACCTGCCAGTATTTCTACATCCTGAAGGCCGAGGTTATTTTTCTTTGCCAGGCTTATGTAGGCTTCTTTTCGTTTTATATTAATATCCTCAACTAATGCTTTTGCCTCAGTTGACTCTTTAACCAGCCCTACATAACCATTGACTTGTTCACCGATAAGTCCTTGAGATTTTGCTTGAGTAAGGTCTAAGGCAAAAGCGGATAAACTCATCAATAAAGATAATGTACCTACGAGTATTTTTTTATTCATTGTTAGCTCCCTAGAATATATCGCTTTCTTCGTTGAATAAATTATCCAGGTCTTTTTCGACCTTAATCTTTATTTCGTGTTCAATCTTAACGTTCAGATTGATTGTAATGGGTTTATCTGGCGCGGCTATTTCTACTGTAGGCGTACATGCCGCTAACAGAAGAAAGGCTGAAACCAGCAGTAAACAGCGTTTTATCATTGAGGGTGATCTCCTTTATCACTTGTATTTTATTTATAGTTATCACTAATACGTTCACTAATATCATCACTTAATTGTAGGCTTTTAAATAGAGCTTTGAGGTTTTCTTCAATATTAATATTAAAATTGAATGCTTGCCCATCTTTAAAATCTGGATTACTCCCTGATAATGAAGCAGCTAGTAATAAATCGCCATTGGTTTGGTAGTCCACTTTACTTTCAAGTGTTTGATAATGGAAGTTATCCAGCGCTTCGAATAGAAGGGATAAACCCTGGTTCGTCCCTGCCATTTGTCTAAACGATGCGGCTTGGTCTAGTTTTATCCAGCCACCGGGTTCTTTGGCATAGATCTGTCCATGGTTAACTGAAATGTCTTTTCCTGATACTTGAATAGGGATTTGTCCGTCTAGCGTACCTTTACCCGTGATAGCTTGCTGTTCAAGGGCGAGTACATCAGCTAGAGAGATATCTTTAAGTTGTAAGTCTATATTAGTATCGATATTTGAGGGAATCACTGTAAATGGTGACGCGCTGGAAACAGAACCAGAAAGTAAATTTGCTGACAAGCTCTCAACGTTAACTTTAAATGACTCTGGATCACCTTCAGATAAAGACCATGTGAAATAGCTTTGAATAGTATCTATTAGTAATCCGGGGTTAAAGCTATTGATAACAGCTAGGCCATTTTTTCCTTGTGCATCCATTTTCTCTGATAAGGTGATGTCAGACTTTAGTGATGCCCCTGTGAACGTTTGCTTATTCCAGAGCCCGCCCCAATCAGATGCCTCAATAAACAGTTCTGTATTGAAACTAAGTCGGGGAGATAATCGCCAGTTAACATTGCCATGGGCTGCTACGTTACCGCTGTTAAATGATAAGTCTTTAGGTACGTGTTTATCGTAACGGGCTAGCCACTGATATGCATCAGGTAGATTTATTTTCCATGAAGAAATACCCTTTTTTGTTTGTAGGTCGTAATGTAACGTTCCGTTTACGCTGACTGCATTCCAGTTAAAAGCCCACTCAGGTAACTTAATTGTACCTGCAGTTAGCGCTAACTCATCGATCCGTATAGGTTTCTTAACGCCAATATTTAATTGCCCCATTGTTTTTAAAGAACTGTTCGCGCCTTTTCCATTAAGTGAGAACGTAACAGGTTTTGCATACCAATGCTTAATGTCATCCAATGTTGAACTTAGCTCTAAAGGCTCATTAATAGCTAGCTGCCACTGATCAGGAGCAGACAAGTCAGATGGAAACTGAAATTTTTGTGATAGTTGCTTAGTCGCTGAACTTGATAAAAGGAATGAGTGATTAGATGGCGCAAGCTGTAGCGATAGTTCTTGATTGAGAAGCTTAAGTTTTATTGTTTGTTCAATATTAGCTTCACCATCATTTCCTGAGACCATGATGTTAAGTTGTTGTTCTGATGTGAGCTTAAACTTGCTTGGAAGTAGGTATTCACTGAATGAAGCCTCCCAGTTTCCTGTCCATTTCCCATTCAAATCGATATTTGTTAGTTTCTTGTTGAACAGGGGTTCAACTTCGAAAGGGTAGGTTTTAAGTAGTGATTTTATAAGGGCTAAATCAATTGAGTATTTTCCACGTAAGCTTAGGTTTTCGCCCTCCGCATTTATAAACAATTCAATTTCAGCGGAGCGATTGTTAGCTAGGTTTTGTAGTTGAATAGTTGTGTTTAGTTTACCATTTAGCTGAGCTTTTAGTGTTGCCAAATATTCATCTGTAGAAATTTTGAGCGCCACGCTGGTTGTGCTTCCCTCGGTGACCATACTTAAGGAGGCCTGATTAACGTTTTCCCATAAATTGATAGCATGCTTTTCAATAATACTCGTTAGAGCGTTGCCAATAAGAATATTGTCTATTTTTACACTGGTTACGGGTATTTGTTCTTTAATGCTGAATAATGACGAAGCGATTAATGGAATAGTTATTGGCGGAGTTTCGAGGGGGCCATTCTTGGTTTTAGGTACTAGTGATAGCCAGCTAAGCTGCTCAACATGAATCTGCTTGATCTTCTTTTGCAGTAAATCAAGAGGGGAGTACTGAATATTAATATCAGAGAGTTCAGCGATAGTTGTTTGGTTTTGGGTGATACTGATTTGGTGTATACGCCATTCTGATAAACCAGGACGCTCAAAGCGCCAATGATTGGTTTGGATGTTATATTCTGTCAATTGGTTATTTAGCGCTTGTGGGAGCCAACTGGGTAGTGAATACCAGCCAATAAATAAACTGACGACGCACACAAATATGAGTAATAAGGGTATAAATAACAGCCTTCGACTCATAAATTGTGCCTTTTTCCTGTAAATGTAAAAAGTAGGTTTTGTATTCACAAGCATATGCGAGTATTTTCTTTTAATACACTTAAATCTTTACTGATACGGTTTTTTGAAAGGGTCCATTTTGTCTGCGGGTAAAAATAGAAAACGAAGTGCGTTAAACAAATACTTAGAAGGGTATTCAGAGTGCGAAACGCAAGTAATCGATACGCTTATTTCTAATATTAAGGCATGTTATGACCACTCGCTGGTTATCCCTGTTTATGATGAATCTTTTGATGCCTTATCTACTCTGATCAATAGCTCATTTAATGATGAACTTGTTCTCTTTATATTGGTCGTTAACTGCCCCATAAAGGGTGATCTGGAATCGAGTGAAAGAACGCTTAAATTATGGGGACAGTTACTGACAAGTGCAGAGCAACCATACAAAATTGATAATATTGTTTATTCTAAAAAACATGATGGGCATGGACTTCTTTTAATTGATAGGTGTAGTGACTCTAGACAAATACCCAAGAAGCAAGGTGTTGGCCTTGCTCGAAAAACGGGCGCTGATATCGCGTGTGCTCTGATAGCTAAAGGTTTGATCGGTTCACGGTGGATTCACTCAACCGATGCTGATGTTATTTTACCCAGTGATTATTTTTGTTGCTCAGATGAGGTCGCTAAAAAAAATGTCGCCTTGGTCTACCCATTTGAACACATTCCTGAAAGCGGCTACGAAACAGCCAGTGAATTGTATGATCTATCATTAAGATATTATGTTGAAAGCCTCCACTGGGCTGGTTCTCATTATGCATATCATACTATTGGCAGCCTTATAGCGGTCGATTTTGAAGCCTATGCCAAAGTGAGGGGCTTTCCCAAGCGGGCAGGTGGGGAAGACTTCTATTTACTTAATAAACTGGCTAAAGTAGGAGAAGTTTTAAGCTTAGATGAACCTGTTATTAAGGTATCAGCAAGACCGAGTCACCGTGTTCCTTTTGGAACGGGGCCAGCACTTAAGAAGATTGTTCAGGAGTCAGGTGAATCATTTGTTTTTTATAACCCGGAAATCTTTAAATGTTTAAAGCAGTTTATTGAGTCATTGGAGCTTGCAGAAAAACTGCATGATAAGCTTATAGGTGAGCAAGAATCCAAATGTTCTGCAGATATTTTACCAGAGCTAAATGGTAATATTTTAAATGCACTGGATTCTTTAGGTTTTTATTCTGCCTGGAACCATGCAAAAGTTCATTCAGGTAGCCTGTCTCAAGATCGACATGGTCAGTTTATTAAGCACATTACAACTTGGTTTGATGCCTTTGTAACGCTAAAATTTATTCACTTTTTGAGAAATAATTTTTACCCATCGGTAGGGCTTTCTGAGTTGGGGGAGCGGACTGATTATTTAAGCCCTCAGCTGCAAGCTAAAATAAGTAAATTAACATTGAGAATAGAATAATGCTAGAACACCTTAAACAATGGGAATACAAGCTTTCTGCTGGTTACACCGTGCGTGGTTATCATACCGAGATTACGGGAAAACCTGTGATCCATTTCGTTCATGGGAACGGCTATTGTGGTTTGGTTTATGAAGAAATGCTGCGCCCATTGCTTGATCACTATGACGTGTTTATCAGTGATATTCAGGGGCATGGTGAAAGCGATGTAGGAGGGCGGTACCGTGGCTGGAATCGCAATGCAGAATTTTGTACAGAAGCATGGCTGCACTATAAAGAAAAACTTTGGCCGGATGTGCCCGCTATCGCCATGGGGCACAGTTATGGGGCTGTAATATCAGCATTTATGATGGCAAATAACCCTGAAATGTTTCAGCAAGGCTTGCTGTTAGATCCTGTGTTTTTGAATAAATCATTAATGCGTTTAGTCGTTTTATCTGAAACCTTTGGTTTGCTCAAATTTACAACCTTGGCGAAAAGAGCAAAAAGCAGACGTAGTGAATGGAAAGACCAGCAAGAAGCCTTTGATTATTTTCATCAACGAGGTATGTTTAAAGGCTGGGAAGACCGCTGTTTATGGTCTTATATAAATCATGCGCTTAAAGAAACACCTCATGGTTTGACTCTAAAGTGCCCGCCACGAAGAGAGTCTGCTATTTTTGCTTCATTTCCTAAGCGCTTGTGGTCAACCTTAGAGCGCTTGAATACACCGACACATATTTTATATGGTGAGCGAACTTATCCCTTTGTGACAAAATCTGCAGAGGTTTTACATAAATCCAACACAAGCGTCACTGCGCAAGTATTACCTGGAAGACATTGTTTTATGTTGGAAAGACCGGAGGAAACAGCGGCGATAATGCTGGATTTAGTCAAGGTACAGAGGTAAGGGGCATGCCGAGTGGAGTAGCCCCTTATTATCATAATACTATGTTGAAAAAGTCATGCTTGGTTTTGCATCTTCATCCGAATTAATTTGCGGCGTGCACAGCAATAACCGGGATGATTCAATTTTTTCTTTTTTCACCATATATTCTTTAAACGCATGCACTCTTTTAGTCGATATTACTTTTAGTCTTTCAATATCCATTTTATCAATTATATCTGTTCCTAGTTGTTTGGAAATGTCTGTAGCGGTGGCTACAGGACAAAGCTTCACTTGAACATCTTCCTTCTCTCTCATTAATGCAGCAAATTGATTTAAAAACTCACTTTGCTCTGGCTGAAGATCTACCTTGCCAGGAGGGTAAGTCATATCATTAATTCTAACTTTAAGTGCGTATTCCCCCGCCGCAATAGTAATATTCACAACACTGGCATAAGGGATGAATGTCATTACCAAATATTCTTTGGCGGCGGCAATGGTGGCTTGTTTGACTAGTAATGTCATAAACCCAGATATACCAAAAGATGGGTTGCTTATATCACCGCTAATAGGCAATGATAATTCAACATTACCATCACTGTCTTTAAGCATTCCCAATGCGATATTAAAGGGTACAGAGGTTTTGTCGTTCAGACTGTCAGGTTCATGGTCATCTGCGGCTGTGAGTTCTATTCCCCTCATAAGTATATCGCCTTCACCATCGATTTCATTGCCAGTTAAGCTTACATCAATATCTAGATCAAGCTGTCCACTTTTAATTTCATATTGAAGCGCATCTTTTATATAGGCTGATATTCCTGGCAAACTAACTTCCTTGAGAAAGCCCTTTAAATGATAAACGGGTATTTCACTAAAGGGTTTTGCTGTCCCTGAAAATTCAAAATTAGCGTATTTATCACTCTTGCCCAAAATGTTAAATGGACTCTCTTTATCCGGCTGCTGGTTATCAAAAGGGCCCGCATTTAAGGTTTTAATGGTTACATGTCTCTGATAAACGGGCTGAACACTGTTATCGGTAAAGTGAATGCTAATATCGTCTGCAAGTTTGAACTTGCCGAGTGCAACTGAAAAATCAGCATTTACTTCTGGTGTAGGTTTTTCTTCTTGGGACGCTGTACTTGTAGTGTTATTACTTGCTGGAGGGCTTTTAGGTTCAAGGGAACCTATACCTGCATCCACTAAATTAAGAAGGGTTTTTTCTTTATTGAGTTGCGCGTCAATAGCGAGGCCTGAAAGATTGACCTCGTTAACAGATACTCCCAGAGGTGAGAGCTTTGTTTGTTTTATATTTAATGATTTTAATTGGGCCAGGGCAGGGATCTCATCTTTAACATTATCAGAGAAAATGGCTTTAGATAAACTAATATCACCTATCGCCACATTATTAATTCCTTCGGGTGAAGTGAATTCAATGTCTGTTAAATATAAACGGGAAAAAGCGGCCAGAACGTTTTCTTCAGATTGATAAAAAGTTTTATGATCATTTAATGCCAGGGTTGCTTTGCCTTCAATAAGTAAGTCATTTTCACCTCTGAAGGTTACTTGAAGTTTTGGACTAGTAAATTGCTCCAGCCCTAAAGAGAGGTGATGATCATACTGTGCAATATCAACCCCTTCAGCTATTAGGGATAAATCGTTAAAGGTGACCTTTATATCATCATTTTTTAGGTTGATCGTATGTTTGCTTTCATAGCTAACCAACCCTTCAAACATGGCTACTGACTCAGGAAGAAGGTGTTTAAAACGGTTCAGCTTAATTTTATCTAGTTTAAGGTCAACAAATAGTTGTCCATCGCCATGATTCATATCCGCCTTAATATCTAAAGACAACGACGATTGGTTTACTTCACTATCAATTTGCAGCAGCAAATTCTGTGCAGTAAGTGTGGCTCCAAGATCAGTAATTACAAAAGACTTTAGTTTTAGTGAGTGTGGGGCATCGTCAATAAATAGCTCAAGTTCTGAGTTTGTTAAGGTTAGTTCCGGCATATCTAGTCTATATGGAAATGCATTGTCAGTGCTTGTGTTAAGTTCCGCTGATGCATCATCCTCAGGAGATAAAGGCAGTGCTACACCGGCTACTTCAAAATTATCATTAATTGTTTTGATGTTTAAATATAAGCCGTCAATCACAAACTCTGACACATAAACCTGATCTAGAAAAAGTTGATAAAGCCTGACTTCTAAATCGAGTTTCTTTAAAGAGAAGACAGGTGTTTTAATGTCTTCGCTCTTTGCTACTTGTAAATCATTGATTTCTAAATGCGCTAAAAAAGGGTTATAACGAATAGATGACTCATTAGATAAAACTAACTGATATGGCTCTAAATAGTCAGAAATATAATGCTGAATGACCGTAGGTGAAATAGCCCAAATAAAGCAAGATAAAGTGAAATAAAACAGCAGAAAATATTTAATAATTTTTGTTATGGTGTTACGCATTCACGACCTCTTTCCCTTATTTTGAAGAATTTAATGTAAAAATATCTGCTAATTAATTGGCTTTTCTTTTTTCTCCGACCTTTCGCTGTTGTCACCATACCCTTCTGGTACTTTCCCTTGAAGGTAATACGCAAAAGCAATTATTTCGGCAATAACCCTATAGAGCACTTCAGGAATATGGTCTCCTAGTTCTAGCTTGGAGAGTAGCTCAACTAAATCAGCATTTTCATAAAGAGGAACATTGGCTTCTTTTGCTATTCGAATAATCTCTTCTGCAATAGAGCCTTCACCTGTAGCGGTAATAGTCGGGGATTCATCACCGTCATACTTCAATGCAACAGCCGTTGGTATACTTTGTTGTTGTTTTTTCATGCTTAGTTAAGCCTTAATATCTACAATTTGTTGGTCAAGACGTGTCTTTTTAAGATTGGGCTGACCATGCCTGCAACTAATATCATCAACCTTTAAACCAATACTCGATAAGCTTTCACGAAGGTTGTGAGTTTCATTATTAACGAGCTTTAATGTTTCTTTTCGCTCCGCCCAAATGGTTGAAGATATTTGAGGGGGCATTAAATTAATTTGCACAACCAGGGGGCCTAAACGATCAAAGTCGAAGGCTAGTGTTATCTTCCACTTTGATTTTTTTTCAGTCTCTGAGTTTTCGTTATTGTTTGCGTCTTCCTGATCAATTCTAACCTGGATAGGGTCAATTTCTTTTTGTTGATTTATAAATGGGAGTTCCATTTGCCAGGTTTGTATTATAGGGCTGTCTGGACCGCTGCTTTGAGACTGGTAAAGGCTATTTAACTGATTAAATTGAATTCTGTTAAGGGCGCCAGCCAGAAGTTTAAGCATATCACCTACTGATAAATCTTCCTTGCTGTGTCTAGTTGATGATGCGTTTGAACTTAATTGAGAGGGGAAATCAAAAGGATTCACCAATAAATTCAGGTCAGCTTCTGCTACAGGCCTGGCTAATGGCTTTCCATCTGTTGTGGTATTTGCACTATTTAAAAGAGCTATTGATTGACTGATGGCTGCTTTTAGGTCGGGTATGTTGATTGTGGATGTTGTTGATGACGTAGCGGGTATGGCGGCTGCACCCGTAGAATAGGGGGGGGCTGTAGTTCTAGGTGATGCCGTTGCTCCCGTGGTTGCAGAGGTTGTCGATGTTGTTGCACTTTGTGTTGTTGTACTTTGTGTAGTTAATGTACGAAGCGCTGTGATGGCTGCTTTTGATATATGAGCACTTTCAAGCGCTGGTGTACTGGCTGCTTTTCCAAGGCTGACTAGTTTATTCTCCATGAAAATTCCAGACCGCTCCATAGCCTGTTTAATTAGCTTTAATGAGTTTTGAGCTTGGTCGCTTTGTTGAGTCTGTGCAGGCGTAGGAACGCTTGATCCTTGGGATGGTTTTAAATGCTCTGCCTTGGGTAATACCTTAGCTAGTTGTTCGGCCAATGCTTTGGTCTGAATATTATTTTCCCCTAATAGTGATAGGTTATTCAGCAGTTGAGCTATGACCTTTCCTACGGGTTGCTGAAAAGGGAGAACTTTTGATATGGCCTTTATTAATTGGTCAATCTCTTGGGTGGCCGGTTTTGGAAGTATTAGTTCGCCTTTTTCATTAATTCTTACTTCTATTAGCTGGCCCGGTTGTAGCTGAATACCTGTTTTAACTAAAACGTTTTTTCCTGTCATTTCCAAGCTTACATTAAACTGAGTCTGCCCTGATTTAGTCGTTACCGCATCAAGTACCTCTAGTACCTTTGCTTGTATTGCCTGTCCTACTTTTACATTGATATTATCGAGTGTTGTTTCTATTTTAGGTAGGTTAGCCTGAGCCTGAGCTTGGGTTTGACCAGATAGTTTCTGTGGTGAAATGTTTACATCTGATCTTTGATTGTTTGGAGCATCTATAGTCATTATTTATTAACTCTATTCTCAGCACCCGAAATCAACGTGAGTTATGTCAAGGGAATGATTGAAAACCATACTATATAATAGGCCTGCGTTATTCATTAGGGAAGTTTATTCTGTGTGTGTATACTGTCCGCCAGAATTTATCTTATGTGCTTGTTTGAATGTACCTAATTTATTGTTGTTGAAGGAAGTTAATGTCTGCACCCAAAGAATTGTTACGGGTAGAATCGCTATTTTGTGAGCGAGATGAGCGTGTGCTATTCGAAGGCCTTAATTTTACCGTTAGTCAGGGTGAAATTATTCAGATAGAAGGGCCTAATGGCTCGGGCAAAACAACGCTACTACGTATTCTAAGCGGCTTATCTGGCGCTTATGAAGGTGAACTATTCTGGAAAGGCGAAACAATTTCTTCAGCGCGAATTGATTTTCTCTCTAATTTACTCTATCTCGGCCATAAGCCTGGTGTTAAAGCGGTGTTAACTCCCGTTGAGAACTTGAGAGCGTTAATGGGAATGCGGCAAAACATAAGCGACAAGCAGATTCATGAAGCCTTGGAAAAAGTAGGGCTTTATGGCTACGAAGATACTCCTTGCCATAATTTGTCAGCAGGCCAGCACAGACGCGTATCCTTAGCCCGCTTATATTTATCTAGTGATGCTTTATGGGTTTTGGATGAAGCATTTACGGCTATTGATAAAGCAGGGGTTAAGGCGCTTGAAAATTTATTTGAACAAAGAGCAGAGAAGGGTGGGACGATCATATTAACAACCCATCATGAGCTTCAGCTTGAGAAGGGCTTTAGAAAAATCTCTTTGGGTAAAAAACAAAACGCAGATAAGCCTGACGTCTTAGAGGCAACCCTATGAGCACACCCTCTCTTTCTCATGTGTTTGCAACCGTCTTAAAGCGAGATTTAACGTTGGCGTACAGGCGCCGACAAGATCTGGTAAACCCCATGATATTTTTTGTTATCGTGGTTAGTTTATTTCCTTTGGGTGTAAGCCCTGAAAAAACATTTTTACAGGAAGCAGGCGCAGGTGTTGTTTGGGTTGCTGCTCTGTTGGCTACGTTATTATCACTAGACAATCTGTTTCGTTCAGACTATGAAGACGGCTCTCTTGAACAGTTAATTTTAACGCCTCAGCCATTGTTTCTTATTGTGTTGGCAAAAATTATGTCTCACTGGTTGGTGACAGGGGTTCCCTTATTGATATTATCACCTGTACTAGGTGTGATGATGCACTTGGAGTTTGAGACAATTAAAGTATTAATGCTGACCTTGTTATTAGGTACACCTGTGCTCAGCCTTATAGGAGCAATTGGTGCGGCTTTAACGGTCGGTTTAAGGTCGGGGGGGGTGTTGATTTCACTACTTATTTTACCCTTATATATACCCATACTTATTTTTGGCACCGGTACTGTTCAGGCTGCATCTAATATGTTGCCTATTGATGGTTATATTGCTTTGATGGGAGCTATTTTTGCTCTATCACTGACTTTATCACCCATTGCCGCGGCAGCGGCTTTAAGAATTAGTTTGTCCAATTAGTGTGTCTAGTGTTATTGCATTAAAAATAATTTAGACAAAGAAAAGTGATTTTAATTTAAAGTACGAGAAATTATCAGATGTGGACTTTTTTTCATAAGCTTGGTTCTCCTAAATGGTTTTATGAGATATCGGGTAAATGGCTTCCCTGGTTTGCTGTTTTATCAGCGATATTATTGGTTGTCGGCAGTGTTTGGGCACTTGC
>ENA-OSET01001135-OSET01001135.1-sediment-metagenome-genome-assembly--contig:-NODE-1135-length-28154-cov-11.918937_pt1 | contig 28154 bp, 27 predicted proteins | sample MGYA00237882_ERZ534229 | MGnify/ENA primary metagenome ERZ534229 (study PRJEB26408, sample SAMN06266212) | sediment metagenome | isolation source: Hudson Canyon methane seep mesocosm | place... | reverse complement strand
TGTCTAACGCGGTGACTAGGTGGTGCCATATGCACGACAGATTCACCTTTCATTACACCAATATTGCCAGAGCGATAACGACCTGCCTCATTAATCAAGCTTGTCATTAATAGTTGATGTGCAGCCAATAAATGATTTTCATTTGCAGGCTGCCACTGTTCAAATTGCTCATACGCTTTAATGGCATTACGTGCTTCTTGGATCTCGCGTGGTGGTGCAATCACGGGCTTGCCATCAAGCAGTGCCGTAATTGCATCAATGCTTAAGGTATTGCCCTCAATGGCCAAAGAACCTTGAATCGTACGAATACGGTTAATACGACGTAAGCGCAGATTATTCACCTCATGTTGGACCGACAAGCGTCCAAGCTGTTCGCTGATGTTACTAATCAGACTAATAATGGCTGGGGTAAGACTGAATGGTGGTTGATAGGGCGTCATTATCGTAACGTTAAAGTATTGCAAATACTTTTTCAGCCGCATCTAAAGTCGCTTGGATTTCAGCGTCACCGTGAGCAGCTGAAACAAAACCTGCTTCATAAGAAGAAGGGGCAAGATAAATGCCTTGTTCCAACATGCCGTGGAAGAACTTTTTGAAGCGCTCTTGATCGCAGGCTGTTACTTGTTCAAATGTACTGACTTCTTTTTCATCAGTGAAAAAGACACCAAACATACCACCTACTTGGTTGATTGCTAAACCAATGCCTGCTTTATCAGCACGTTGTTTTAAACCGGTGACAAGGGCATTTGTCGTAGCCGATAGGTTTTTGTGGAAGTCAGGCGTTTGAATCAGTTTTAATGTGCTTAAACCAGCAGCCATGGCAACAGGATTACCAGATAAGGTACCCGCTTGATAAACAGGGCCTAGCGGTGCAATACATTCCATCACTTCACGCTTGCCACCAAATGCACCAACCGGTAAACCACCACCGACAACTTTACCTAATGTGGTCAGATCAGGTTTCACATCATAATATTCTTGTGCGCCACCCAATGAAACACGAAAACCAGTCATCACTTCATCAAAAATAAGTACGGCACCTGATTGATCACATATTTCACGTAAACCCTGTAAAAACCCTTCGTTGGGTGGAATACAGTTCATATTACCGGCGACAGGCTCAACAATAATACAAGCAATTTGGTCGGCTAATTCTGCAAAACAATCACGTACAGAATCCAGATCGTTATACGTTAGGGTTAAGGTATGTTCTGCTAATGAGGCTGGAACACCGCCTGACGATGGCACACCTAAAGTGAGCGCACCTGAACCGGCTTTAACTAATAATGAATCTGCATGACCGTGGTAACAACCTTCAAATTTTACGATTTTATCGCGACCGGTAAACCCACGCGCAAGACGAATTGCGCTCATCGTTGCTTCAGTACCAGAACTCACCATGCGGACTAATTCCATTGAAGGAACTAATTCGCATAAAGTATCAGCCATTTCAATCTCGATTTCAGTGGGGGCACCAAAACCTAGACCATGAGTAACAGACTCTTGCACGGCACTAATTACCTCTGGATGGGCATGACCTAAAATCATTGGGCCCCAAGAGCCGATGTAGTCAATGTAGCGATTACCTTCAGCATCAGTTATCCACGCACCTTTACCTTCACGAAAGAAAATGGGATCACCACCGACACCTTTAAATGCGCGAACGGGGGAGTTAACACCGCCAGGAATATGCTGTTGTGCTTGAGAAAATAAGTCGTGATTGGTCGTCATAAGGATGTCCTAAAGGTCTAAAATTTAATGTATAACCATTTTACCTCAATTGGCAGTTTTCAGAACGAAAGCTAGAAAGTCAGTACCGCGTTGTAATGTTTGATAAGGGGTAAACCATTAGCTGCACATTACGCCTTGTCCTGTCATCCTATTTACGTTCTGAAATTCTGCAATATGAAGTAATATGGCTATGTGCGATAATTCTAGCTTATCTAGACAAGAATACCGACTGATTATGAGTTTAAAATTTCGAATAATAATAATTGTAACCATTATCTTATTGATTAACTTCGCTGCTGCGGGATTTTTCATGGTGAAAAATGCTCGCCAAGCATTAGTGTCTGAAATGGATTCTAGTACACAATTAGCAAAAGGGTTATTAATAAATGCTTTACCCACACTTCGGTTTTCAAATGATTTGGGTGAACGGCTAAAATTAATTGTTAATAGTGTAAGAGATACTCGACATATTCGAGCCTGGTTTGAAGATATGCATGGTGCGCCATTAATTGGTGAGGAAGAACGTTTTGGATTTATTAATAAACCAGATGCCCCTGATTGGTTTATTAAGATGATGGAGCCAGAAGCCGTGGCCTTTCGCCGTTTAATTACCAAAGGTAGTAAATCGTATGGTTATCTAGTTGTCGAAGCGGATCCTAGTGATGAAGTTCTTGAGGTTTGGCGAGATGTGCAAGTTCTATTTTGGTTAGGTAGCTTCTTTCTAGTTCTGATTGTGAGTTTGGTTTACGTGGCGTTGCGCCAAGGTTTGAAGCCGATAGAACAATTAGCAAGTGCTCTGGGAGAGTTAGAAAAGGGGGATTTTTCGACTCGAATAGAAGCATCAATAGTCAGTGAATTAACGCCGATCAGAAACCGCTTTAATCATATGGCCAGTGTATTAGAAAAAACCATGGTTGAAAACCATTCTTTAGCGGGGAATATGTTGGCGGTGCAAGAAGCAGAACGTCGTGATCTTTCGCGAGAATTACATGATGAATTAGGCCCATGTTTGTTTGGTATACGGGTTGATTTAGCCGATATTGAACGTGTTGCAAATGAGCATTTATTAACGGAAGTTGAAGCTAAAGTTGATTCTGTTAAGTCAATTACTAATCATATTCAATCCTTAGTGCGAAAAATGCTCAGCCGTTTGCGGCCCATGACCTTGGATGACTTAGGTTTGGCTGATGCATTACGAGATATGATCAGAAATTGGCGTGATAGACAGCCTGAAATTGATTGGGAATGGGATCTTGTGGGCGATTGCCGAGACTTACCAGATACACTACAAGTCACGGTGTATCGAATCGTGCAAGAATGTACCACTAACTGTGTACGCCATGCCCAAGCAAAACACGTCAAAGTAGAATTACGCTTAGATGAGGACAGCTTAAAAGTCACTGTTACGGATGATGGTATTGGTTTAAAAGCAGATTTAATTCGAGGTTTTGGTTTAATCGGTATGCGTGAACGGGTGTCTGCATTGGGAGGGCGAATTGCCTTTGATACAGAACAAGGCCATGGTTTACAGGTACGCGTATTAATACCATTAAAGGATAGCGATATAATATTAAAGGATAGCGATATAATATGAAACAAACAGTAACTATTTTGGTGGTAGATGATCACCCTATCGTGAGAGCGGGTTGCCGACAACTGATTCAGCAGATACCTACTGCTAAAGTGGTTGAGGCTGAAACCGGTGAAGATGGCTATCGCTTATTCCAAGAAATCTATCCAGATATGGTGTTATTAGATATTACTTTACCTGGAATCGGTGGTTTAGAGGTGCTACGCAAAATGCGGGCAAATCGAGAAAATGCCAAAGTATTAATGTTTAGCATGCATGAAGATCCGGTATTTGCCTCACGTGCAATGCAAGCAGGTGCCAAAGGTTATATCACCAAAAATAATGCCGCCGACCATTTAGTTGAAGCGGTAGAAAAAGTATTAGAAGGTAAAACCTATCTTAGCCCTGATACGGCACAGCAGTTAGCTATGTTGAATGTGGGGGCAGGCACCAGTGTATTGAGTGATTTATCTCGTCGTGAATTAGAAATTATGCGTTTGTTGGGCGATGGTAAAAGCATGAGCGAAATTGCAGATATACTTGGCATCAGTTACAAAACGGTCGCAAACAACCTGACCCAGATAAAAAGTAAGCTCGATATTAATAAAACGGCTGAGCTAATGCGCTTTGCTATTAGCCATGGTTTGTCTAGCTAGTCCTTTAAAAGTAAAGGCCTGAAAGAAGAAGGGAACAAGTTCCTGATTTATTGGGATAAGTCGCTCATTTCAAAATGACTTTCAGTCTGTATTCTATGCAGCAAGTTATAGGAATTCAGCTTCTTAGCAACTTTATATTTCTCTCTCCTTCTTATGAAGGTTTAACCAGACTCTATAGTCTGGTTTTTTTTTGCCTGTACTATTCGCTTTTAATTGGGTTTAGTATTTCCCTGTATGGACTTCTCTTGGTACTATTGCGGTCTGACTTTGTTGATAGCGTAGGCGCTAGTTTAGTCTCATTATCTAGACGGAAATATTTTATGCACAGAATTACATGGATTAGGCCGCATTGGATTGCAGCGATGTTATTAGCTACAACCCCTATAATGACATTGGCAGAAAACCTTGAACACGCGATAGAGTCACAGGTGAAAACCGATCTGGCAGCTAAAAAATCACAGCAACAAATTGACAATCTTGCTGATGAAACAACGCAGATGTTAACAGAGTATCGTGATGTATTAAGACAAACCGGTAGTCTCCGTGCTTATAATGAACAGCTTAATAAATTAGTCACTTCCCAACAAGCAGAACTAGAGTCGATCAGTCTACAATTGCGAAATATTGAAACGACACAGCGAGATATCGTGCCGTTAATGTTAAAAATGATTGATACGATGGTGCTATTTGTTGAATTAGATATTCCTTTTTTACCAGAGGAACGTCAACAACGTGTACAACAATTACAGACATTAATGGAACGTGCTGATGTTACTTTAGCCGAGAAATATCGCCGCATCTTGGAAGCCTATCAAGTTGAAACTGAATACGGTCGCACTATTGAAGCTTATCAAGGCGAATTAAATGTCGGCGACAATTCAAGAACCGTTGATTTCTTAAGAATTGGTCGGGTAAGTTTGTATTATCTGACCTTGGATGGTCTGGAAGCCGGCATATGGAATCAAAAAGAATGGCAACAGCTGGATGATAGTTATCGACAGAGCATATCTCAGGGCTTGAAAGTTGCCAAAAAGCAACTTCCACCTGACCTACTTGTATTGCCTGTAACAACGGCGGAGGCAATGCAATGAGACTATTGATATCAAGTATATTATTATCTGTGTTTGCCTTAACATCACTATATGCTGCCGAAAAACCTGCAGATCTAGATGCCTTACTCAAACAAGTGAAACGAGAAGGCGTTTTAGAGCAACAGCAAAATAAATTACGTGAAGCAGAGTTTGTGACTAAGCGCGATGAACAAGCTCAGTTATTAGCAGAGGCAAAGGCACAATTAGCCCTTGAAGAACAAAGAACAACATTATTAAATCAGGCTTTTCAAGATTATGAAAAGGGACTGCTAGGAAAAGAAAACCTATTAAAAGAAAAATCAGGCTCCTTGGGTGAGTTGTTTGGTACAGTTCGTCAGATGACCAATGATAGTCGAGCTGTACTTGAATCATCGATGACATCGGCACAACAGGCTAATCGTGGTGAGTTTTTGCGAGCGATGGCTGAACGCAAACAACAACCGACGATAGAAGAGCTGCGACACTTTTGGCTGCTGCTACAAGAAGAAATGACGGAATCTGGCAAGGTTAGCCGTTTTTCAGTACCTATTATTACTGCCGAAGGTAATATTGAGGAACGTGATGTCACCCGAGTCGGGGTGTTTAGCGCTTTTAGTGACGGCAAGTTTTTACGTTATTTACCTGAAACAGGCCGCTTAGTAGAGCTCGGTCGCCAACCTGTAGAACGCTTACAAGAGCTGGTGGCTGACTTTGAACAAATATCGGACCTTTCGATACAGCCCGTTGTTGTTGACCCTACCCGTGGTGCACTGATGGCATTACTGGTACAGTCTCCCGATTTAAAAGAGCGAATTCAACAAGGTGGTTGGATTGGCTATATCATCTTAGGTTTAGGCCTGATTGGTTTATTGATTGCTTTACAACGTTTTATCTTCCTCAGTGTTGTTGGCCAAGGTATTGCAAAACAACAAAAACAAACTGTAGCCAGTTTGAAAAATCCACTGGGTCGAATTTTGTCAGTTTATAGTAGCGATAAACAGAATGATATTGAAACCTTAGCGCTGAAACTAGATGAGGCTATCTTACGTGAAATACCAAAAATCGAACGTGGCTTGATAACTTTAGCTGTTTTGGCGGCAATAGCGCCAATGTTAGGGCTTTTAGGTACGGTTTCAGGCATGATCGAAACATTTCAGTCTATAACTTTATTTGGTACAGGTGATCCAAAACTAATGTCGGGCGGTATTTCACAAGCATTAGTGACCACCGAGCTGGGTTTGGCCGTTGCTATTCCTCTGTTGTTAATTCACAGTGCTATCTCAGGTAAAAGCAATCGTTTAGTGCAAATCTTAGATGAAGAAAGTGCAGCCTTAGTTGCTCAAAACGCAGAAAAGCAAAATGGAAGCACTGACAAATAATTTATTTAACATTCAACTACTGCTTGAAAGCGGTGGTTTTGTGCTGTGGGCAATTTTAATTGCGTCGGTGGTGATGTGGACATTAATCATTGAGCGTTATGTATTTGTGTATCTGACCCATCCTAGCCAAGTTAAAAGTCTTATTGCAAAATGGCAGCAGAGAACGGATCGTACAAGTTGGTATGCCCATCAAATTAGACAGGGCCTGATTTCTGAGAGTACGGCTTCTTTAAAACAATATTTAATGTCTATACGCACATTAATTGCCGCCTTACCGATGTTAGGTTTATTAGGCACCGTTGATGGCATGATTCAGACCTTTGATGTGTTAACCGTCTTTGGTACCGGTAATGCAAGAGGTATGGCTGGTGGTATTTCGGTTGCATTGATTACCACGATGGGCGGCTTATTAGCGGCACTATCGGGCATGTATTTTAGTACCCAGTTAGAACAACGAGTCACTCGTTCTATCGATAATGTTGCTGATGCATTGCGTAGGGACTAAAGGGAATTGAGAGTTAAATTATGAGAAATAGACATTCACGCCGCCAAAGTGGTGCCATTGCTGAAGTGAATATGACACCTTTGATTGATATGGTGTTTATCTTGCTGATCTTCTTTATTGTTACCACCTCGTTTGTTAAAGAAACCGGTGTTGATGTCAGTCGCCCTTCAGCAAAAACGGCAGTTAAAAAAGAGCATGCAAATATTCTGATTTCTATTACCCCTAATGGTGAAGTCTGGATGGATAAACGCCAGATTGACCGCCGTGCCGTACGAGCAAATGTAGAACGGATGCATGCTGAAAACCCAGAAGGTTCAGTCATTATTTTAGCGGATGAAGAAGCTAAAACAGGATTGTTAATTGAAGTGATGGATCAAGCACGCTTAGCGGGTGTTGCTAATGTATCTATTGCTGCTGAACGCGATTAGGGACAATCATTAAATGCGTTTAAGCTTTGGCTTACTACTTGCCATATTGGTGAATCTTGGTTTATTTACTTTGATGCAGCAAATGACGTCATCACAAAGTATTGATCGTTTGGTAACAGAAGATATTCGCTTGCTTGATTTTGTTAGATTGAAACGTGAAACACGAACAGAAACTAAGAAACGCGAGTTACCGAAAAAACCACCACCACCGAAAAAGCCACCACCGCCTCCGAAGGCTCCTGCACCGCAGGCCGATAAATTAAAAGCGCCTACACCTAAAATAGATGTACCTCGTATTGATGTGCCATTAAATATTGCTGGTGGCCCCTATCTGGGTGATTTTTCTTCAGCCCCGGCCCCAATTGCAGCCCCAGCACCTGTCGTTGCTCCGATGATGGATGATGAAGTTATTCCCCTGGTGCGTATCCCACCACGATATCCACGCTCTGCTTCACGACGTGGTTTAGAAGGTGTCGTCACGATATCCTTTACGATTACTAAAGACGGGCAGGTGCGTGATCCTGTGGTGGTGAGTGCCACAACAAAAAATATTTTTGATAAAGCCGCCATAAAAGCTATTTTGAAATGGAAATTTAAACCTAAAGTCGTTGATGGTCAGCCTGTCGAACGCCAAGCGACACAAGAAATAGAATTTAGGTTGGCTAAATAATGAAATTTCCGATGATGAAAATACTATTGCTGCTTATTATCACCCTGATGATGAACACTGCTTGGGCAAAAAAAGGTGATCAGTATTTATTGACTGAGAAAACCTATAAAGTCTTAAGTGCAGCACATGAATTAATGGAGCTTGATAAGTTTTCTGAAGCAGAGTTGAAATTAAACGGTTTGCTGGCAAAAGTAGCTGCCGATTCATATGAAATGGCGATGGTGCAACAGACCTTAGGGTATTTATATTCATCACAAGAAAACTATGGCCAAGCAGCTAAGTTATTTCTGCAAGCCTTGAATTCCAACGCCCTGCCACAAAAATCCAGCCATAATCTAAATTATAATCTAGCGCAGTTATTGTTAGCTGATGAACAGTATGATGCTGGAATTTCACGCTTAGAAAAGTGGTTAAAAGCGGAAGCTTCGCCGCCCAATAGCGCCCATGTTTTATTAGCTAGTGCCTATTATCGTGTCAAGAATTATAAAAAAACGATTGACCATATTCGCACTGCAATCAACAATGACACGTCTGCTAAAGAGTCATGGTATCAAGTATTACTGTCAGCACATTTAGAGTTAAAGCAGTATAAATCAGCGATTAAGGTGCTTGAGTCACTGCTCCCTCGCTATCCATATAAAAAGGTTTACTGGAGCCAGTTATCTGCACTTTATTTACAGCAAAATAAAGAGTTCTCTGCATTGGCGGTGAAAATGTTGGCGCAACGTTTGGAGTTGGGCGATGCAAAAATCCTGATCAATATGGCGGATATGTACCGTTATTTACATATCCCTTATAAGTCAGCACTGTTATTACAACAGGGAATAGACAAAGGGATTCTGCAAGCTGATTTTGAAAATTTGACACGTTTAGCTGACAGTTGGTTAGCCGCTAAGGAGGGTGAGAAGTCAGCACTCGTTCTACAAAAAGCGGCCCAGCTTGATATCAGTGGCGAATCTGATTTGCAATATGGCCGAGTACTTTTTGGTATGGAGCAGTGGAAGAAAGCTGAATCTCCTTTAAACATAAGCCTAGAAAAGCTCACCGGCAAACAACAAGGTTCAGCATTATTACTGTTAGGTATGACACAATTTCATTTAGGAAATTTAGCTGCTGCAAAAATACAATTTGCTAAGGCTATTGCTTTTGAAAATGAGCGTAATCAGGCTGGTCAATGGTTACGTCATGTTGACGCGCTATTAGATAAAAAGTCAGCCGATGAATCGTGAGCAATTAAAACAGCAATTAGTAGAACATTACCGTTGGCTGCGCCAGTATGGCTGTAATGATTCACATAGTGGCAATGCGTCTTTTCGTTTCCATGATGAAATTTGGGTAACACCCACAGGGTGTTGTGCTGATACCTTACAGGCAGATGACCTAGTGCAATGTCATATTGATGGTTTAACAGAAGAGGGTGCTTCACTCGATGCTCCCCTACATATTCAGGTGTATCAAAATAACCCACAGGCGCGAGCAGTCATTCATAGTCATGGACCTCATATTGTCGCGATGACAATGAAAGGGGATGATTTTGTACCGATTGATTTTGAAGGCCAATATTATTTTCCTTCTGTCCCTGTTATTACTATTCCCTATGATCAGTATATTGAACTAGCACCTCAGGCTGTTGCAACAGCACTTAAAGATCACAAAATCACGGTAGTAAAAGGCCATGGTATTTATGCCTGTGCTGACAGCATTAATTTAGCTTATAAATGGAGTTGTTCACTGGAACTGTCGGCTAAAACAGCTTGGTTGGCTGCACAAATTAAATAAGTTCTTATCTTTACTTCCCCCCCCCATAAGTGGGATGTTTTTACTATATGTTTAATGTAATAATTCACCCAACTTAGTGACTTTCTCCTGTTTATTAGTTTTTCAGGTAATTCATTTATTTAAACTAATATAAACCGAAGATAATGCTGAAAATAAAAAATAATCCATTTAACGCCCGTTACTGGGGTGTATTCGATAGTACTGCAAAATATCCAGAAGTCATTTCACAATCGTTAATATTAGCCTTTCTAATATGGTTTTTCATGTTGCATGATGGTTTTGGCCTTGATAGTCAGTTTGACAAAATAAGCCGTGACTATGGTGGCCGACTTATTTCAGAATTTAACTATCCTGAAGGCGATAGTGATGTCCGGGTTGTATTGTTTGATGAAAACTATGTAGAAGCTCATGGTGGTTGGCCTCCCCGGTTTAAAGAGTATTCATGGTTGTTAGAAAAGGTTTTTCTTAGCCAGCCGAAGTCTGTCACCATTGATATCTTAATTGGTAATAAACCTGATATTCACCTTATGGAAGGGTATGACGGCTTTCTAGCAATAATCGAGGCCTATAAAAGTGCTGGAATACCGCTACTTTTTGGTTTTGATAAAGAAGCGGCGGTGGCTGATTTTTATCAAGATGTAAGCACAACAGCAATCTCTTGGTCAGGGCATGAAGAGTTCTACCCATATAGTAATGATGATGGTTTATTAACCCCAGCATTCACCATCTATGAAGGTCTTTTGGATAATCAACTAGCGAGTAACGATGATATTTTTGTTATATGGGCGAGAAACTTATCAGCAAAATGTAAGGCTGAATCAGATACTGTTCCGGCTGAAGATTACCGCTGGTATAACTTTTCTTGTCATCAGAGCCAAAGCTATATTCCAGGTGTAACAGTAGGTGATTTGCTTGCAGATAAACGTTTGGCAAGGAAATATCAGAGCCGAAAATCCTGTGGTAGTAGTGATGAAACTGACCCATTAAAAATAGCACATTGTAAAAATATAAAATTATCTCAGGTAGCGATGGAGGCACTTAATGATAAACATATTATTATCGGTGCGGATATTACCGGCTTAGATGATCATCATGCAACACCTGTAGATGGAAATACGCCTGGTGTTTACTTCCATGCAATGGCACTAGATAACCTATTGAAATTGGGTAATGATTATTATAAGCCCGCCGAAGAATACTTTGGTATTACAGATATTGGAACAGTGATTGAGTTAGTGGCAATTGCATTAAATTTAATGCTATTTGTTTATGCAAAAAGCCGTATAACTAAGCTAAAAAAACCACATAGAATAATTAAAAAAAGCATGAAGTTTCTTTTAATTAGTTTGCTCATAATTCTGTCAAGTTGCTTTGTTGTTACCTATATTTTCAAGTATGCCCCAAGTAATATTTTGGGGTTATTAGCTGTGGATATCGTGATAATTTATGCAATTGAAAAAATGCTTGAGGCATCACTTATGAGTTCAGGAAAAGTACTAAAGAAAAATTATAATTTATTAAAAGGGAGTAGGTAATGAGTAAGTGGTTTGTGTTGTTATTAGTAATGTTTACAGTTAATGCAGAAGAAGTGAATGTAAATCCAATTAAAGGTTTTGTTTCTGAGAAAGTAATTGTTCGTAGTGAGAGTGGTGCCTTTATCAAGTTTATGCCAGTAAATGAACTTCCTGTAATAGAGGAAATAAAATTAGTTGGTGAAGATGACTATGGTAGTTTGAAACTAGAATTAGCAAGTGGAAATTTATTAATAGATGCATCATCAATTGAATTAGATGAAACTTACGATATGCCTGAATTGACTTCCCTTTGTGTTAATAAGGCAAAGGATTATGTTGCAGAAACAGTGCGTGGTTCTGGAGGTTGTGATTAATGAAAACCTTATTGAGTATCATGGCACTTGTGACCTTAACAGCATGTGTGCCACCAAAAGTAGCTGAGTTACCAGAATTCATCGGTGGTAGTTCAGAGATACCTGAGCAGCCTTTATTAGCGACATTGAGCGATACAGTCTTAGCAAGCTCACAGGGTGAGCCTGGCTATGTCGGCAGTGAAGGCATTCGCTCAATTGATGAGCAGTTTGTTGATGAACAATTAATTGGTTCTGCAAAATTTCATAAGATAAATAATAAAAAACTATCAGCTTATGCGAAATCGATTGCCAATAAGCTTGTTTTAACATTACCGGAAAACCGTCGTCCTGAATATCAGATTTTTATTACCTTTGATGATGCGATAAGTGCTCATGCTACCTTTCAGAATGAAATTTATTTGCGTTCTGGGGTGTTTAGAAACTTAAAGTTTGAAGATGAGTTAGCGTTTGTTTTAAGTCATGAATTGGCACATTTAGTGTTAAATCATAATCAGTACTCTGTTGATCGAGCTGGTGATAATGAACTATTCGAAAGCCTTAAAGAAACGGCCATCAGCCTGGTTGGCGTGTCCAACTTGGATGTTAAGAAAATGGTTCAAGGAGGCGATTTAAATAGCTTTAGAGATGCGGGTAAAGCAAATGAGCAAATGAAAAAAGTGTCTCAGGTTGGTAGAAAAATCATCCAAGTTAAAAAAGGCTTAATTGATCCTTCATTTACTCGGAATGAAGAACAGGATGCTGATTATTTAGCGATGGATATGATGGTTAATGCTGGCTATAACGCTAAAGGCTTATATGAATATATGAAGAAAGTAAAACAATATAGAAGTGAAATAAAAGACGTTAATAAGCGGCGCAATGAAGCCATTGGGGAGGCTCAGAAAGAGTTTCAACAATATACTAATAAATTAACTCAAGAATTGGCTGCGAATCCTTTAGCAATAAAAGAGAAAATTCAGCAACAAGGTATTGATCCTGCAGCCATTAAATCCATGATGATGGAGAAAGGGATTAAAGTTTTTGTTAGCTGGGGCGAAGATTATTTCCAGAAGTTTAAGAATGGTCATTTTAACCCAGATAAAAGAACAAGTTTAGCGAAGAAATACTATCAAGCTCATTATCATGAGCAAGATCCAACCAAGATTAAGAAGAATGAATATGCCGCCGTATATAAATCGTCTGATTTTTCTAATGCCATTAATGACATGATGAGTATTCAAGCAATCGAGTTGGATGTTGAGGGAGAAAATAATCCAAAAGAATTAAATAAGCTTTCATCAAAACTGTTTAAAATAATAAAAAAATCTAAGACAACAACTAGGGTTAACGAGAATAGTTATCCCTGGATTGTGCTGGCCAATATTAGAAAAAACCAAAAAAACAGAGGAAAAGATGTTGTTGAAAACTTAACGATAGCAGCAGGAAAAAAAGATCCTCACTACTCAGCATTCAGTCTTTTATCTCAAATTTATATAGATAAAGATAACTATAAACAAGCAGAGAAAGTGATTGGCAAAGGACTAGCTAAGTTTAATAATGAAGCTATCTTTTCCGTTCAATCATCACGAGTTGCTGCTAAGAATGGGAATATGGAAAAAGCTAAGAAATTAGATGAAAAATGCCAAAAGCAGTATCAATCAAAGAAAAGTAAAGGCAAGGGACGCTGTATGAATATAGTTGCGGAGAAAGACGCTAAAAATAAGCTTAATGTTAAATATAAAGAAAAAGTGGAAAGTAAGAAATCTAGTTAATTAATCATGGTATCTCCTTGCTACTGCTCTTAGTGTTGATGGCGACTGTCAACAGGCACTGAGGGGGGAGCAAGAGCTAGAATTAAGAAGAAATAAGATCAAAAGCAGAAAAAACAGAGGGAGGCCAAACTTATTATAATTTAAGTTTATTTCTGTTTAATATGCAGCAGTTCTTTGCATAGATCATTGTTTTTGTAGTGGTTTATGGTTTTGAGGTGGGAAATGGTATTCAGTGTTAACTGAAGTGTATTAGTAAATATTTTAAGGAATGTAAAAATGTCTCCAATAATGATGGGTTTGATCGTAGTTGTCGCTTTAGGATTACTTTACGGATTTAGTAAATTGATAATGTCTGAAGAGGTTAAAAATGATAGTACTGATACAGTGAGAGATAACAATACTGACGAAGGAGTTCAAGACATTAAACGTACTAAAAATACTGGTAACGAGTAAGTCTAGAGTCGTATGCAGGCTATCGATACAGAGATAGCCTGCATATTACTTATGGTTTTGTTTTTTCAGTACTGGATAATGCTGAAGAAATGATGCCTGCAGGTACTGCAATAATTCCAAGACCAATCATTAAAATTACAAAGGTGAATAGTCTGCCTCCTGTTGTAATAGGATAAATATCTCCATAGCCTACCGTTGATAGGGTTGCGACTGCCCACCAAAGGCTATCAAAAATTGAGCTGAATTTATCAGGCTGTGCAGCGTGTTCAAAATAATAAATTCCTATAGCAGACATGAACAGCATGAATAATGTCATCATGGAAAAAAGGACAAGTTCTTCCTTTGAGTTTCTTAACGCTCTACTCAGTCTTACTAAGGCTTGATTGTAACGAGCTATCTTGAATATTTGGAAAAGTCGCAGGAATCTAAACATTCGCAGTGAACGAAGATCTAGCCCTGCACTTAGATAGAATGGCAGAATAGCAAATAAGTCGATCATCCCATAAAAACTGAAGATAAACTTTATTTTGTACTCGGCTGTCACCACCCGTAAAATATATTCGATGGTGAAAAGTAGAATGATGACTATCTCAATATTCGCTAAAATATTACGTTCAGAGATAGACAGATCGGGAAGCGTATCTAATGAGAAAGAGATAATAGAGACGGCTATAAGTATCTGAACAGCAATATCAAATGCTTTACCTAGAGGAGTGTTTGATTCATTGATTATTTGGCGTAGAGACATGAGTCTGAATTCTTAGTGTTTTTGATAAGATGATTAAATACAAGGCTCACAATAATACTGTAATTATAATAGTCGCTTCCAAATTTTCAGCAAAAGAATAAGAAACTATTTTTCAGAATATGATTAAAATGGCACTACGATAGTAAAAGCTAAGGTATACGAGTGTCAATAGTATAGTTAAGGGATTTAATTCAATTAATATCGCAGTAGCTACTGCGTGCAGCCTTTACTGTAAGATTGTTGATGTAATGATAAACAAGTGATGGGTTGGTGTAATATTTTGACTCCTAACTTGTCTATAGTTTTTCTGAAATAATAAAGGACATTTAAATGTCTTCTGCACCATTTTTGAGAACACCTTCCCTGACAGGGAATGATGTTGCCGTAAAGAGAAAAGAGATTGCGGCTTATTTCAATGCTACTTTTGAATGTTATGAATCTTTATTTGCAACTTTGGCTTCTGATCAGGCGTATTACCAAAAGCCAATTCCTTTACGTCATCCGCTGATCTTTTATTATGGTCATACAGCCACTTTTTTCATTAATAAACTTATTTTAGCTGGCTTGATTGAACAACGGATTAATCCTAAGTTTGAATCGATGTTTGCTATTGGTGTGGATGAGATGAGTTGGGATGATCTTGATGATGCAAATTATGTCTGGCCTGCTGTGGCTGAGGTTAAAGCCTACCGGCAGGAACTGAAACAGCTGATCAATGATCTAATTGTCACGGCCCCGCTGACATTGCCGATTGATTGGGACAATCCGTGGTGGACATTGATAATGGGCATCGAGCATGAACAGATCCATATTGAAACCTCATCAGTATTGATTCGGCAGCAAAAAATTGAGCTGGTGCAGCCTCATCATTTATGGCAAGCATGGACAGACACTAAATCAGCGCCAACAAATAGCTTGCTGACGATCCCCGCAGGAAAAGTCGAACTGGGTAAACAAGATGATGTCGTTTATGGCTGGGATAATGAATATGGGGCTCATCATGCTGATGTGGCTGAATTTCAGGCCAGTCAGTTTTTAGTCAGTAATCAAGAGTTTTTAGCGTTTGTTGAAGCCAATGGCTATCAACATGAACATTATTGGCATGATGAGGGGCTGCTGTGGCTCAGATTTTCTCAAGCAGAATATCCTAGTTTTTGGTTAAAAACATCGGCTGGCTGGCAATGTCGCTTGATGACCGAAATCGTTGCCATGCCATGGGACTGGCCGGTGGAAGTGAATTATCATGAAGCAAAAGCATTTTGTAATTGGCAAGCACAAAAAACGGGCCGGTTAATAAGATTGCCGACAGAAGATGAGTGGTTTCGGATCTATGAACATGCTGGTATTGATGAGTTAATCAATGGCCAGCAAGCTGAGGCGAATATTCACCATGATCACGGTGCCTCACCTTGCCCTGTAAACCGTTTTTCTCATGGTCCATTATATGATGTGGTCGGTAATGTCTGGCAATGGACAGAAACGGCAATTTACCCCTTTGATGGTTTTAAGGTGCATCCCTTTTATGATGACTTCACTATGCCTACCTTTGATGGACGACATAATTTATTTAAAGGTGGTTCGTGGATATCATCGGGTAATGAGAGTCGTAAAGAGGCTCGTTACGCTTTTCGCCAACACTTTTTCCAGCATGCGGGTTTTCGTTATGTTGAAGCTGATGCACTTAAGGAACAAATTGTGTCCAATTATGAAAATGACAAAATGCTGTCTGAATATGCTGAATTTCATTATGGTGATTGTTATTACGATGTGGCCAATTTCCCTCAGACCTTGGTTGAAATAGCAGTTAATGCCTTAGGCTCGCAGCCGGCACAAAAAGCACTTGATATTGGCTGTGCTGTGGGGCGAGCTAGTTTTGAATTAGCAAAACATTTTGATCACGTGACAGGCATTGATTTTTCTGCACGATTAATCAATTTGGGTGTGCAATTAGCCGATCAAGGCGTGATTCGTTATAGCATTGCCGATGAAGGAGAATTGGTTCTCTACCGTGAACGTCGTTTAGATGAATTGGGTTTAGCATCCGTTAGCGATAAGGTGGAATTCTTACAGGGTGATGCGTGTAATTTAAAAGCGCATTTCACTGGCTATGATTTAGTCTTAGCCGCCAATCTTATTGACCGATTATATGATCCTGCTTTATTTTTAAGCACTATTCATCAGCGTATGAATAGCGGTGGTGTATTATTAATTGCCTCGCCTTATACGTGGTTAGAAGAACATACCAAAAAAGAAAACTGGTTAGGTGGCATTAAAAAAGATGGTGAGAATGTCAGTACACTGGATGGCTTGAAGGCCGTTTTAGGGCTGCACTTTGACTTGATTTCAGCACCACAACAGGTTCCGTTTGTGATCAGAGAGACCAGTCGTAAGTTCCAGCATACCTTATCCGATGTTAGCCTATGGCGAAGAAAATAAATGGCGATCAATTTTGACACAATAATAGATAGAACCGGCACATCGAATGTTAAATATGATGTTCGTAAAGCTGTTTTTGGTACCGATGATGTTGTGCCTTTATGGGTAGCAGATATGGACCTAGCCGCTCCTGAAGCCGTGACACAAGCTTTGCTTCAACGTGCAAGCCATCCTATTTATGGTTATACGATTTATCCCGATTCACTATTTACCGCCATGCAGGACTGGTTTTTACACCGTCATAATTGGTCGATTAAACGACAATCAATTTTGATTTGCCCAGGTGTTGTGCCCTCCATGCATGCTGTGATTGAGGCATTATCAGCTAGTGGGGATAGCATTATTGTGCAGCCGCCTATTTACCCGCCTTTCTTTTCATCGGTGTCAGAAACAGGACGGAAAATAGTTGAAAACCCACTTAAATGTGTTGATGGTGAGTATGAAATTGATTTAGAGCATCTTGAGCAATGTGCCATTGATGGTGCCAAGATGTTATTGTTTTGTTCGCCTCATAATCCCGTTGGTCGAGTCTGGCAGCAGCAAGAGCTTGAAGCCTTATTGGACATAGCACGACGTTATGATTTAATTGTGCTTTCAGATGAAATTCATGCCGATCTTATTTATCCGGATTACCAACATATTCCCTTAGCGACTTTGGCAGATGATGTCAGCATTATTACGCTGGTTTCACCCAGTAAAACCTTCAATATTCCAGGCCTCGGTTTGTCCAGCCTGGTGGTTGATAATCGTCAGCATTTGCAAGCGATAAAGCAGGTCTTTGATCGCCTGCATATTACCGCTAGCAATCCCTTTAGTATTACGGCATTTGAAGCGGCTTATCGAGGCGGGGAAGCGTGGTTAGATGAATTAATGTTCTATTTGGATGTGACACGTGAACAAGTCACAAATTTATTTACAACACAAATGCCAACGATTAAAGTGATTGCTTCGCAAGGCACATACTTATTATGGCTGGATTGTCGACAAATGGGCTTGTCAGATGATGCCTTGCGTCGCTTTTTTATTGACCAAGCAAAAGTAGGTCTGAACCCTGGAATTAGTTTTGGTGACGTGGGCAGTGGCTTTATGCGAATGAATATTGCCGCACCAAGACAGGTGGTTGTAGAGGCCTGTCAGGCGATTATTAAGGCGGTCAATAATGGCGACTGATCAACCCGTATTACTAAAACCGATAGCGATTAAAGTGATTATGGCTATTATTGCATTATGGCTAATCAAAGGCGTGGAGCTCGCCTTTAACTTACACTTTAATATTTATGGAATTGAACCTAGAGTACTGTCTGGTTTAGTCGGTATTTTATCTGCCCCATTGATTCACGGTTCATTTGAACATTTATTTTCTAATACCTTAGCTTTATTTATCTTATCAACGGCGCTATTTTATGAATATCCAAAGTCAGCTAAGGCGACCTTTATAATTATCTACTTGGGCTCAGGACTCGGTGTGTGGTTATTTGCCCGTGATGCATTTCATTTTGGTGCTAGTGGATTGACGCATGGCATGATGTTCTTTTTGTTTTTGATTGGGATATTGCGACGAGATAAACCGGCAATGGCTTTAGCTATGATCGTATTTTTTCTGTATGGCAGTATGGTGTGGGGAGTATTACCAACTAAGGAAGAAATATCATTTGAAACGCATTTATTTGGCGCTTTGATGGGAGTCGTTTGTGCTATTTTTTTCCGAAATAAAGATCCTAAACCAGTCGAGAAAAAATATAGTTGGGAAATTGAACAAGAAACGGATGAGTCGAAAGAAACAAAAAATCGGGAAGATGTTCTCTATTAAAGCTCGTGTTCTATAGTGTAAAATCATTGCCTAAACAATGCTTTGATTCACTGTCAAAGTGATTCTTTAATATTAAATAGTTTGACAATGGAGTTAGAAATGGCAGATTCAATCGGTACAGCGGCAGGTGTTGTGTGGAAATACTTAGATACAAACGGTGCCAGCAGTGTGACAAAAATCACTAAAGACACTTCACTAGATGCTAAAGCCACCCAACGTGCTATTGGTTGGTTAGCAAATGAAGATAAATTAATTATTGTAATGAAAGGTCGTACAGAAACGATTTCATTAAAATAATTCTTTAAAAGAATTAAAAAAGCCCTTGTAAATTATATTTACAAGGGCTTTTTTTTAGCTTAAGAGGAAATGGTTTTATTTTTCCAATTGTGTTTTCAAGTTTTCTAATCCTGCTTTATAAATACCAGAAATGGCGGATTTTGCAGCATTGTCATCTAATTCTTTAGGTGGCACATTTTGGTGACCATGATAAGCACGGAAGAATTTACCTTTCCAGCTTACTTTACTACCTTCAGCGTCAGCTTTAACACTTAACCACGCTTTATATTTACTGACAGGAACCACAGGTACTTCATGTGGGGCACCATGATCATCGATGTCACCCGCATTGCTCATGCTTGTGATTTGATAGTTCATAACCATTTTTTCGTTATCAAGCTTTTTCAACGTTTCTTCTATCGTGCCACCGTTGCCAAGTGTCAAAGTACGTGTCGCACCATTTTCGTTACCACTTGCTTTAGTTGATTCGATAGCGGGGTGCCAAGAATGAATGTCGTCAAAGTTTTTAATGGCATTCCAGACATCTGCTGGTGCCGCTTTGATAATGATCGTTTCTTCTACTTTTAAGCGCGGTGCACCATGAGCAAGAACGATGATGGGCATAAACATAATAGCCAATGTAAAAAGTCGAGTGAAAAGTTTCATAGTTTTCCTTAAATGCGTTATTGCCAAATTTTAGCGGGCCTACCCTATCATTTTTCATGCTAATAAATAAAGTGATAAATTCACGAATTGTCAGCGCGTTGACACTTTCTCTCTAACAATGATGAGTGAATATCAGCACTAAGTCAGAGCATGTTTAGTCGATAGTTTTACGCAAGGTGAATGCTCCGCGGATATCACCTAATGAATATCCTGTTGCTTGATCACCGGGATAAAGCTCACTAAGTTTCGCTTGTACTGTCGGCTCAATATTGCTGCCGTGACATGTTAAACATACTTGAGCAGTAGGAATGGCCTTCATCATACGCATTTCATGATTGCCTGCTTTTGTCATTGCTTCACTGACAAATAATGTTTTGACGTCTTCGCCTTGCTGTTTACTAGCTTCAAATTGATGAAGAATTTCTTGCTCCCATGTATCAGCAGTATTATTGGGATTACGCACTTTAAGACTGGTACGCGCGATATCAAAGCCATATTTTTTTGATAATTCGCTAGCAATTGTTGGCGCCACTTGATTACAGACAGTGATAGCTTCAATAGGGCCACCTGATTTCATTGCCGCTACCAGAGAGCCCTTTAATGTGCCGGCAAACTCTTTAATGGCAGCTTGACTTTGCTCAGTGAATACTTGGTGTTCATTGGCAAAGACAGTAGGCGAGAGGAATAGTGGCAGTAACAATAATAATTTGTTCATAGATAAGATTCTCATAAGACGTTAATCGAAAGCATGACCAGCTTTTTTACCGACTGCTTTTAACATTTTTGCCAGCGGACAGAAGCCAGTAAAAGCAGCTTGTAATAAGTTGGCGCCAACAAAGACTGTAAGCCACATCCAAGCAGGGTGGTGAATGTTAGATAATAAGACGCTGAGTAAAACAACACTACCAGCAAAGGCAAGAACAAGACGATCAATATTCATAAAAACTCCGTAAATTAGTAATTGCTAATATAGTGCTATAGTACTCTATTTCTGCAGTCTGTCAATTTAATACTGTTTTGATAACATCCTAAGCTTGGTTGTATGTTAATCTTCTAAACTGAACTTTTCGGCCACCCTAACTTTAAGAAGTTAACCATAATGACGAATGAATATGATGCCTCGGCCATTGAGGTCTTAAAAGGATTAGAACCGGTACAAAAAAGACCGGGTATGTATACCGATACCACGCGGCCTAACCATTTGGCGCAAGAGGTTATCGATAATAGTATTGATGAAGCGGTTGCGGATTTTGCAACACAAGTTCACGTTACCCTACACAGCGATAATTCTTTAGAAGTGGTTGATGATGGTCGCGGTATGCCGGTTGATATTCATCCAGAAGAAGGTGTTCCTGGGGTTGAAGTTATCTTAACTCGCCTTCATGCCGGAGGTAAGTTCTCCAATAAAAATTATGAATTTTCAGGTGGTTTGCATGGCGTAGGTGTGTCAGTTGTTAATGCTTTATCAACCCGCCTTGAAGTTAAAATTCGTCGTAATGCAAAAGAATATTCCATTGCTTTTGAAAATGGCCAAAAAGTAGAAGAGCTAAAAGAAATTGGCTCTGTAGGCAAACGCAATACCGGCACAACAGTGCGTTTCTGGCCAGATGCCTCTTATTTTGATTTACCCAAATTTTTAGTATCACGCCTGCGTCATGTATTAAGAGCAAAAGCGGTATTGTGCCCAGGCTTAGTAGTGACGTTTACGGATCTTTCAGGTGATGAAAAGATCGTTGATAAATGGTGTTATGACGATGGTTTAAATACCTACCTAAGTTCCATGATGACTGATCAGCCCTGTGTGCCTGCCGAACCTTTTGTCGGTCATATTGAAGGTGAGAATGAGCAGGTTGACTGGGCACTTATGTGGCAAGTCGAGGTGGGTGAAGAGTTGGCAGAAAGTTATGTCAATTTAATTCCTACGGCTCAGGGTGGTACTCATGTTAATGGTTTACGTACCGGTCTTTTAGATGCCTTACGCGAATTCTGCGAGTTTCGAAGTTTATTACCACGCGGGGTAAAGTTATCGCCTGAAGATGTGTGGAATCAATGTTGTTATGTATTGTCGGTAAAATTACAAGATCCACAATTTTCTGGCCAAACAAAAGAACGATTATCTTCACGTCAGTGTGCAGGCTTTGTTTCTGGTGCAGTTAAAGATGCCTTTAGTTTATGGCTGAACCACCATACTGAAGATGGTGAGAAGATTGCTGAATTAGCTATTAGTAGTGCCCAGTCACGCTTAAAACAAGCTAAAAAAGTCATCCGTAAACGGGTGCAATCTGGTCCAACCTTACCGGGTAAATTATCGGATTGTTCATCACAAGATGTGACTCGGACAGAACTATTTTTAGTGGAAGGGGATTCTGCTGGCGGTAGTGCAAAACAAGGACGCGAACGTGAATTTCAAGCGATTATGCCCTTACGAGGTAAGATCTTAAATACCTGGGAAGTGGATTCTGGCCAAGTATTAGCCTCACAAGAGGTGCATGATATTGCCGTGGCCATTGGTGTTGATCCGAGTTCGGATGATTTATCAGGTTTACGTTATGGCAAGATTTGTATTTTGGCCGATGCCGATTCAGATGGGGCTCATATTGCCACTTTATTATGTGCCTTATTTGTAAAACACTTTCGAGCTTTAGTTGAGAATGGTCATATCTGTGTAGCCATGCCTCCTCTATATCGAGTCGATGTGGGCAAACAGATTTTTTATGCACTCGATGATGAAGAACGACAAATTATCTTGAATAAAATCGACAAAGAAAAAATTAAAGGTAAAGTCAATGTCCAGCGTTTTAAAGGCTTGGGCGAGATGAATCCGCTGCAATTAAGAGAAACCACAATGGCACCTGATACACGTCGTTTAATCCGCCTCACGATTGAAGATGAGAGTGAAGGTATCAGGAGTACAAATGAGGCTATGGATAGATTATTAGCCAAAAAACGTGCCCCAGATAGAAAAGAATGGTTAGAAGAACAGGGCGATTTAGCTACTGTTTAGGCTAAATGAGCTTTTGATTTAATTATTGATTTTACGGCACAGAGAAAAATTGGGAGGCTTAAATGTATGAATAAAGAAAAAACAGATCTTATTTTTGATTTAGATGAGCCTACATATAGTCTAACGGGCGAATGGTTAGATTATTCTCAATATGGCTTTGATCACGATGATGTTGCTGATTTAATTCTATTAGCCGTGGATGAAAATTTACATTTTGCCGATGATGATTCTATGTGGGTTCCTGCCCATGCATGGCGAATATTAGGACAATTGGCGAGTGATGATGCTGTACTACCGTTAATCGGACTTTTCAGTTTACTTGTTGAACAAGATGATACTATGGGCTTGACTGATTTACCTCATGTTATGGGATTGATTGGTCCAGCTGCGATAGCTCCTTTAGCATCGTTTATGAATGATGATAAACAGGATGAGTTTGCTCGAATTGCCGCAATGGAAAGCTTGAGTGACATTGTAAAACAACATACTGAAAGCCGAAAAGATGTACTTAGTGTGTATCAAACGTATTTAAAATATCCTGAGCCTGAATTACCAACGATGAATGGCTTGTTAATATCTTGTGTGCTTGATATTGAGGGTAAAGAATTAATTGAAGATCTTCGTACCGTCTTTGAGCACGGATATGTTGATTTAAGTGTTGTCGGTGATATTGAAGATGTTGAAATAGCATTGAAATTGCGTGATGAACGAGAAACGCCTAAGCCTAGTTTTAAAGGGATGCACGGTATGTCACGTGATAGTATCGAGGGAATGACGCCTGACCAAGTTATGGCAATGGCACTTGATGAAGAATTAGAACAACCTAAAGATAAAGAGGATGTGGTGGGATGGCTTAATTATTATCTGCTGCTTTATGGTAATGATGATTCAATCATAGATACTTCTGAATTAGATGGTTTTTGTGCCTCTCTCGCTTGTTCACCTAAAACAGTTATGCCGTCGACATGGATACCTGCAATTTGGGGGGGCGAAGCATTGATGCCAGAATGGGAGTCTATGAAAGATGCTCAAGACTTTAATACATTTATTTTTACCATCTATAATCATGTCATTACAACGCTGGATAATAATGAGTATGAAGCATTATTCTGGCTGAATGACGTGGATGATAAGCAGTATAAGATCGTCGATGAATGGTGTAATGGCTTTTTACGGGGTGTTAATTTATGGGGAGCGATGCCTTCGTCTGATGTAAGTGTAGTAGAAAATTCACTGCAGCCAATGCGACTGTTTGCAACAGAACGTGGCTTTGAGAAATTAGAGGCCATGAGCAGTGATGAGGTTGAGATTCAGCAAGACTTAATTGAGCCAAAAGTACAAGAATTGTTTGCATACTTTTTAGAACAGAGAAAAAAGAGTATGGCGCCCATCGTTCGAAATGAAGATAAAATCCGTCGAAATGATCCATGCCCATGTGGAAGTGGGCAGAAGTATAAGAAGTGTTGTTTACATTAATATGAACTTAATAACGAGACAGTCGCGATGACCTCATTAGTTGATGATTTAGAACGTTTACCCGTTCGAGACTTTACTGAAAAAGCGTATTTAGATTATTCTATGTACGTGATTTTAGATCGTGCCTTGCCAAATGTGGGGGACGGTTTGAAACCTGTACAGCGTCGTATTATCTATGCGATGTCGGAGCTAGGTTTAAGTGCTGCTTCAAAACATAAAAAATCAGCACGAACAGTCGGCGATGTATTAGGTAAATATCACCCTCATGGTGATTCAGCCTGTTATGAAGCCATGGTATTAATGGCTCAGCCTTTTTCATACCGCCACCCATTGATTGATGGTCAGGGAAACTGGGGGTCGATGGATGATCCTAAATCGTTTGCCGCTATGCGTTATACCGAGTCAAAACTAACGGCTTATGCACAAACCTTATTGGGTGAGCTGGGCCAAGGAACCGTTAATTGGCTGCCGAATTTTGATGGCACGATGAATGAGCCAGAGTTATTACCTGCCCGGTTACCTAATATTTTACTCAATGGTGGTAGTGGTATTGCCGTGGGTATGGCCACCGATATACCGCCACATAACCTACGTGAGGTAGTGACGGCGTGTTTACGTTTATTAAAGAAACCCAGCACTAAACTTGATGAATTACTTGAAGATATTCAAGGCCCTGATTTCCCTACCAGTGGTGAGATCGTTTCATCTCGTGAAGATATAGTAAAAATATACACTACGGGGCGAGGCAGTGTTCGCCAGCGTGCTTGTTATATAAAAGAAAATGATGAACTCATTATCCATGCCTTACCGTATCAAGTATCGGGTGCCAAAATCATTGAGCAGATTGCCACTCAAATGCAAAATAAGAAGCTACCAATGGTGGCTGATTTACGTGATGAATCCGATCATGAAAACCCAGTAAGATTGGTCATTGTGCCGCGTTCTAATCGTGTTGATATTGATGCTTTAATGTCGCATTTATTTGCATCAACCGATTTAGAAAAAAGCCATCGCGTTAATATGAATATGATTGGCTTGGATGGCCGACCTCAAGTTAAAGACCTACGCAGTTTATTATTAGAATGGCTGACTTACCGTACAGAAACTGTGCGTCGCCGCTTGCAATATCGCTTAGATAAAATTATTGATCGCCTCCATGTATTAGAAGGTTTGTTGGTTGCTTATCTGAATATTGATGAAGTCATTGCCATTATTCGTACCGAGGATGAACCTAAGCCTATTCTAATGGAACGGTTTGGCATTACGGATCGCCAAGCAGAATCAGTTTTAGAATTAAAATTACGCCATTTAGCTAAATTAGAAGAAATGAAGATCCGTGGTGAGATTGATGAGCTTACTAAGGAACAGAAATCATTAGAATTATTGCTTAGCTCTGAGACACGATTAAAAACCTTGATTCGCAAAGAGCTAACAGCAGATGCTGAAAAGTTTGGTGATGACCGTCGCTCCCAAATAGTACAACGTGATGCCGCTAAAGCCCTGAGTGAAACCGAATTATTACCGACAGAACCGTTAACCATCGTAATATCTGAAAGTGGCTGGGTTCGAGCTGCTAAAGGCTATGATGTAGATGCTGAAGGGCTGAATTATCGTACCGGTGACCGCTATATGGCCTCGGTTAATGCACGTAGTAATCAACAAATTGTCTTCCTAGATTCAACCGGGCGAAGTTATTCCGTATCGGCTCATACCTTGCCATCAGCACGTGGACAAGGTGAACCATTAAGTGGTCGCTTCCAATGTCCTGCTGATGCTCGATTTGTTGCTGTTTTAGCGGGTGATATGGATAAACCACTATTATTATCAAATACCGCAGGTTATGGTTTTGTCACTACATTAGATAATTTACTGGCTAAAAATAAAGCCGGTAAAGCCTTATTTAATTTGCCCCAAGGGGCCGAGATATTGCCGATATTATGGCTTGATAATCTGGCTACAGATCAGCTTGCTGTTGCCGCTGCAGATGGTCGATTATTAGTGTTTTCAGCCAGTGAAATGCCTAAGCTAAATAAAGGTAAAGGGGTACGTTTGATTAATATTCCTCAAGCTCGCTTTACAGCCAAACAGGAATGGTTGCATTCGGTCACCGTGATTCCTGCCGATCGAAGTTTAACCCTGCATGCGGGTAAACGTCATTTGACGTTAAAACCAGCAGATATTGCCCATTACACGGGTGAACGAGGTAAACGAGGCAATAAATTACCGCGCGGTTTACAAAAAGTGACTAATGTTAAAGTTGCTGAGTAATATGGCTGGGTAATTATGGAAAATTCTTGTTCTGACCATTTTTCAGTGTCAGCGGTAATGTTAAAACAAGCAAGTCAGCATGCTTGGGGAAGTGATATTTGGTCTTTAGCTGGTTTAGTTCCAGGTTTAACTCAAGCGGAAATCAGTCAAATAGAGTCCAGTGGAGATATCTATCTATTGCCCAATTTGCAGCTGCAACTCTACCCTTTGCACTGTGATTCTTATTATCATAATTTGAGCTCCGAACAGCCCATGGCTTATCTAGTGTGTAGCTTGCAGGAGGGAGATGCTGAGCCGCAACCCTTATTGCTCACGGTGGATTATGATGAAGCTGCATCGTATATGGAAACAGGAGAAGAGGTTTATACAACGGCTTTGCCTGAGGCTCTTTGCCTGTGGTTAGAGCAGTTTGTCTTGACTCATTATCAACCTGAAAAACGAAAAAAACGCCATCGTCAAAAATGGCATGATGGTGAAAAATCATGACCGAGAAAGAAGATGGTTTTTTATCACGTTGGTCTCGTAAAAAATCAATGGGATCAGACTCGATTGATGATGAAATCAAGGTCGAAAAATTAGTAGAACAGCCTCAACAAGGTGGCACAGCATCAACAGATGTAGACGATGTGCCTGTTTGGCAGCAAGATGATGTCGATGCTGAAACCAAAAAGAAAGCCTTATCTGCCTTATTTACACAGCCGGAATTTAATGATGTTGATAATTTAAACGAATATGATGAAGATTTCACCAGCTTTACAGGCCTAGGTGATATTGTCACCGCAGAAATGAAACGTATGCTGCGCTTGGCTGAAGAAAAAACACGACCACAAGACGTGACTGAAGACAAAATACAAGATATCGCTCACTCATCAGTTGAAAAAAATGATGAAAAAGAGTCTGATAAAGATAATGAGGAAGACAAACTTGCATAAAGCAGTACAACACGCCGGTGACATAGACATCATGCCCGTTGATCTGATTGAATTTAATTCTGCAGGTCGATTACTCATCATTGGTGATGCAGAAGACGTTTCATCCGTCATTACTCATTTGCAGGGTTTAAGCCTCACTGCCCTTGTCACCGAAGGGGAGCTGGCAGAAAAAGATGATAGCCTCACTGTCATTGATGCTGATGTTAAGACAATTAATGGTTGGCTGGGGGACTTTTCTGTTCAGTTAGATACACAACTATTGAAGTTTGATCTCATCTTAGATTTAGCTGAACAGCCCAGCATGACAAACACAGTATTGCCATTGGGCTATTTTGCACCAAGAAATAATGGCCAAGCCTTAGCTGAAACATTGCAACAATTACCAGAGTTAATCGGTACCTTTGATAAACCGCGATATTTTAATTATAAAGCGTCTATTTGTGCCCATTCACGTCGTCAGTTATCTGGTTGTGAACAGTGTATTAATGCTTGCCCTGCTGATGCCATTATCAGTACAGAAGATACGATTACAGTTAATCCTTCTTTATGTCAGGGCTGTGGCAGTTGTACAGCAGTATGTCCTTCAGGTGCTATCTCTTATGCCTTGCCAACGCTTGATGTCAGTGTCAATCGTGTCCGCAAAATGATTCAGACATGG